>JGI24022J15233_10002553_pt1 | contig 17183 bp, 5 predicted proteins | sample Ectturendosymbi2_FD_15233 | JGI IMG/M metagenome (IMG submission 15233)
AGCTTTCTCTAAAGTATATTGGTCCGAAAATTTGGTCTAACATTCCGGAAAAATTGAAATCATCTTCGCCTTATTCATTTGGCAAAAAATATAAAAAGTCCTGTTATCTTGCCAGACTTTCTGTTGATCTTCGTTTTATATGCTTGTCACATTCTGTTTGATCTTCGTTTTATATTCTTGTCACATTCTCTAATATTGCGCTGATGCCACTATTTTCCCTCTTACCTACCTCTATAGTTGCTCACCCCAACCCCTGTACGTAGGCATGCTTTTCCCCACTGTTTTTGTTGTTGTTTTTATGCTTATTTCACCTGACGTTGATTTGACGCTTTTTATTACTTTTATTATTACTTGTAAAACGTATTCAATTAAAATTTGGTTTGTGTTAGCAGCAGGGCTGGCTGAGAACTTGACCCAGGTGGTCTTTTTCCAACCCTTTGTGATTCAACATTTTAGCACACGATTACTAAGCTGCGAAACGTGAAATTTCTTATTTTTTATATTTTTTTATCACTATATAATCAACTAGTGATCTTTGATGTTATTGTATTTCCTCTTGCTGCTTCGTGTTATTTCGTGATTTGAGTCACAAAAATGCATGATTGAACCATACCATATTCCAGAAGAACGTCAATTCTTAATGCACCACAGGATAAATCAGCTTAACGTGGATTGGATTGGATGGCAACCGAACTAAAATGTCCAGTCTTTGTCTCAGTTTTCTCGAAAATTTTTCTATATTTGGCTATTGCATAACGAGTAAAATTTTTCGTAGAGATCGACATTAAAATCGTATACTGCCTCAACTTATGCTGTTCTATATATGACATAGACATTTATGGTCAGCTGACTTTGATGACCTCCGGGTCTTTTTGTTGGCCATGTAAAATAAACAAGCATTGTCTGTCTGTCATAGACGTAAGTGGGCACGATATCTGTCGATGAAAACCCTTCCAAGTTGTTCTTAAGGGCTCTCACTGTGCAAGAACCTTCAAACGTGAATATCTGTAAGAACAAAATTGAAAAATTTATGTAAGTAATTGTGTTTCTTACATCGAAATGTTCACCTTTACCACGGTTGCAGCAACGAGAGAGAACAAACGAATATTATTTTGATGTCCAGCCTGAGATCTGTTGTCACCTCGATGCTACTCAAGCAGGCAAATTATTATCGGTGAGTTATACTCAGTCTTATATGCGCTGAACAACCGCATGCAAAATGTTGTTATAGTCGTTTTTTCAAGGCTTTTAAATTGCGACTCTTAAATTTTTTTCGACTCATGTGCAATGTTCTGTTTGCAAGCAAAGATATTTGAGAAACAATGCACTTATGAGCGAATTACGTTTGTTTTTGATATTCTGCATATTTGGGATATAAAGACCTTATCCTTTATCTTGTAAAAGTTATGATGATTTTGTCAAAACCTTTTGAAATCAAGATCAAAACTGATAGACATACTTCGTCCAGAAATGTATTGAATTGCCCACTTGAAGAACCAGTAGTTAACATTTCTTCATATAAGTCTGGGCTGCATCAGGTCATATAGACACGTTTGATTCGATATCAATCGATCTCCTCCAAGATTCTGTATCATTGTAGTGCAATTTTATTTTGCAGTCCCTGATTTCCCACAGTTCATCGTTCTACTGCATGCTCATTGAGAATGGTATTTTCAATAAACTTGAATCCGCTTCATAATTGGAAAGCACGTTTATCTTCCTCACGAGATGCGTATCCTGCGATCTATATGACCTCACAGACTACAGCTGACTATTTGTGTAGATCAAATTACATGTTTCACTTTCAACATCATGAGCATCTCTGTCTAAAAGAAGCGCTGCGCAATACTGCCACGTCGTTTTCTGTGAGGCTGTGAGAGGAACGTATGGATCGATAAAAGACACTTAAGATTTTACATCAACCATATCAAAACAATTTTCTTTAATTACGATAGGATTGAACAAAGCTCTGTGCCAAAATGCAAGCTAAATCTATAGATGCGGCCCTGTAATCTGAATCGCTTTGGTCTTGAAGTTATAGAATTACCGCTTTGATGATGCGATGACGTCAGCGGCGATCACGTANCACGAACTTAAATCAGTCTTTTGTGATTCACGTTGCAAAATAATCCTGTGTTTTTCTGATAAAAGTAAGCGCNGTTGATAAAAGCCTGCATCCACAAAAGGTCCTATTATGTGTAACTGTCTTTTGCGGAGCTCCGACAAACAACGAAGCGTTGCACACAGGAAAAATCACTTTAACAGAACACTGCCTTGGTGTTTGTTTTTGCGACAGGGAACCGCTGTGTGGCGCATTTTTCGCTTTCATCTCAATGCCCTACAGATCCTGGCGACGTGACGTAAATGAACAGCGTTAATGCCTATTTGCATGACTCTTTTTTTTTGGCGAGGGCCTCTTGTTTTGTCAGATTGTAGGCATCAACATTTTGTGGCAATAACCACATTAGGTAATCGGCAGGTCGACTGATGCTTGGCAAAACATATTGCCCTTCACAGAACTGCAAAAAGTGACTTGATCAAAAAGAAATCTGAGAAGTTATTTGGCCTGAGGAAAGAAACGACTTTTTTCGTGTCTGTTACCCGTTGGATTACAGATATAAATTTGAAGATTTCGGTGGAGTAGTTACAATGAAATGAAACAACTGCTTGTGCGTTTTGAAACGTCATAACGAAAAACAGCCTCAAGCTTTGTCTTGTGCTTATGAAGTGTGGATTTTACCATGCTTTTGAGAAACACGATATGATACGTCGGCATATCCTGAGCAGCATGACTAAATTTTATGGAAGCCATTGCTAAGTTTCCGCTTGAAGATACGTTTTACTTTGAAAACACTTTCTGACCATCTTGCCATTTGTACATCTTGAGCTTGTTCTTGAAACTGAAACAAAATTCTGAAACTTGTGATAAAACCGTAGATTAATGACTGTGTCAGAGAATTATCTACCATCACCCAAAAAGCACTGCATTTATAGTGCATGTTTTCCTGCGCAATAAACTGCAAGAAAATGTTACAGCTGTAAAAACAAATGCTCAGGTTTTTGCATGAAAATATTCTGCTTGCTTTGTTGAAAATGCAGTGAGGCCCGGAACGAAACATAGTAAGGTTTCCATACGATGGAAGAAAGTTGCAGAGAAAACTTCTTCAACTGCAACTTGCAACACGCTATACACTCACAGCCAGGCAACCAAATATCGTTTTCAGTTTAGTTTCCGGAAACAAAATTTGCCCAATGCAAGCATATAACAAAAGTAATAACTTTAGATTTTCATCGAACCTCTACTCAAGGCAACTTTGCAGTAACAAAAATACTTGCTTACTTTTGTTGGAATAATTTTGCAACGCTTTAATTTAATTGAATTGTTTGTGAGCAGACACGAAGTCCACAGTATAAGCACACACACTCTGCATAACGCAGGTCGATGAAAACAGACAAAAACAGAACATTTTACTTGTGACATTTACCCACTAAGTAGAAACTTTATACCAATACAATATGCTTCCCACTGTGACTCTTGCTCTTCACTGGAGATAAACTTATTTCAATTGTGAAATTGAAGATGTTGTTAAAATGTAACGGACAGGCTTGTTGTTATTAAACCTCTAATCGTCCACCACGTGCGTCACGTCTGACTAAAGTAACCACATATGTGCGTTTGCTGTCACTTGAAATTGATAAATGCCAGATGAGGTAAACATCTAATTTGACAAAAGTTGATCCACTCTGTGTTTCATAATTTGAAGACAAGAGGGATAAAGCATTTTAAATCACTGGATGCAAAAAAGTTTACGAGATATATAATTTTGACCTGCCTGCTGGGTGGCCTCTTCAACCAAAAGTTTAGTTTTTAAGTAATCTGATTGGTTCCATTTGTCATTTGGCCCATCTAATCGAATACGTAATTTCGAAAATAAAATTCACCAAGCAAAAAATTTCAGTATTCAGGACACAACACACAGCTCGTCTTAAATGAAAACAATTTGAAATCTTAACAAGATCGGATTCAATTTTATTAGATTGAGCATTCGAGCGAATTCCAGTAAGAAAACAAGAAGAGAAAACTTACATCAGGTTAACTGTGCAAATACCAGATAAGTATTGTTTCCCTTTATCCGAATGCACGTACCGTTGTTTGATCTTGCTTAAGAAAAAATATAATCGCACATCCATCTAAAGAGGTTTTGACCTTCAGGGTTGTTCGTTGATTAATGTGAGCAAGGCTTTTCAAGGTTTGACTATGATGACCGCTAAGACATTATGAAAGACCGCAACTACTCCATCTGAATACCGAGATGGCCATAAAGCGAGGTTTTAGTGTATTTTGGCAGTGGTTATGCAGACATGCACGCTCTACTGTATTGTAAGAGACCGTTGCAAAAATTTGAGAGACCGTTTCGATCCCTCAAAACGCCTTAAAAAACACTGTATGTGGGTAAATTTGAGGGCCTATCAAGGATAATGGTTGTTCAAAAATGCCTGTTCCGTATCTTGCGGATATGCCTAAACGCTTGTAAAAAACAGCCGCTGCTTGCGAAACTGGTCAACTGCTGCTTGCGGGCGCGATGAGCACGCTCACCTACAGAAACTTCCAGAAAGTTTTTAATGATTCTTTTGGTCTCTGGTTGACGCTTCATCCGAAAAAGTTGATTGACATTGAAACGTTTGGCGAAAAGCGCTAGAAAATGTTTAATGGATGCAGTATAGCGGCTGTAAGTTGAGCTGCGCTAGGACCCGGATTCAGATACGTGAAACGCATGAAGCAAAGAAAAAACCTGTGCGGGTGTCTAATTGATGACCCGTGCCAGTTAGTAAAAAGAGTCATGACAAACAACCCTTGATTGATCGTATTATTAACACTGATGCACCAACCGCATTTCGCCTACAGCGCCTAATACACGTAACTAACCTTTTTGGAGCACCAAATTATTTCCGTTAGTGACCGAAACGTGCAGCAATGCTTCCCTTAGGTTTTTAATTGCATGTTATTACCAGTTATACGCCTTACTTTCGGATCTATCCTTTACTGATTTGTGTCTTGTGTTTTTTGCTTGTTGCGTTGTTCGTTTGCTACTACATGTTCAAGGTAAGACGTTCTGGTTCAGTGCTCCTTACGCCTCTCTGGCAACGTAGACATCCGGAAGGTTCTGATTGAACTTTGCAGCTTGTGCCCACTCCCAATATATTCTGTGACGACGTTGGGCGTCATAGCCGTCACAGACGGGAAGGCCTGTAAGAAGATGCCCCCTCAAAACAACCATCGGAACACGAGGCCAAAACCGATGCACGTGTGAAGTCGGAAGAACTCCAGTGTTGAAAAGTAGAGTGTCTCCCACAATTCTACAGCAACACGAAAATGAACAAACGTTTGAAATGTAGTTGGATTCAATCAAAAATTGAGAAAAAATTATTTCTTTTTCAGTTGTTCGTTTCCAATCGCAAAAGAAATCGAAAAAAGAAGGTAAGCTCCAATCCTGTAGTGCAACAAGAACGTATGATAACAATGGCACGAAAGTGCTTCAGGGCCGTAAAAATGGCCATGAAAGACCATAAGCTGTTCTGGTTCCTTCAGCATTAATTTCTATTCTCGGCAATAAAAACAGCCCTTTACAGCTTGTGTCTAAGTAACGCAGACACCAAGGTTGACTTTAGCGATCTGACAGGCTAGAATTTCAAAGCTGCAACGTAGGTGTGGGTTCGACGCGAGCGTAGGTTTCATGGATTTGGAGGATCCAGGTGATGGTTAAGAATGTGTAGGTGGGGGCGAGCCCGTATAAAAATGCAATTGCCGCAGGCACATGGCGATGTTCAGTTACAGCACACGGTNTATTTGTGTTCACGATATGTTTCAAATGATCTTGCTGACGGTAAACCAACAATGTTAAGGGGAGTGATAAANAACGAAGGGACGGTAAGGGGAGACGTGAAGGAAGTATGAAGTGGCACGAAGCACATTCATTATGCAGAAACCTTGATATGTGTTTGCGTTATTTCAGCTGCGTCATAAGTCCTTATGAATACGATGCCTTCTTTTGAAATGGTAGTACGAGAAACATTTTTGAAAATCACAAGTCAAAATTGTACAAGGCCCTTTCAGTTGGTGAGCATGCAAAGCAGTGTTTCCCAACCGATTTTTACTGCGTGCCGCTCTGAGGCCCCACACAGTCGCCACATATTGCTTGGTTCAACAAAAAACTCAGCTTAGTTTAATTCTATTCATTCACTGAATAAACTGCACCATCAATCCACACGAATATAGAAAGCATTCGCATGATTTTTGCATTTGTAATTTAACTTTTCAGAAACTGAGCCAATGGGATAGGAGTCAATATAAATGACAAAAAATTGAACTATAAACCTAAAGGTTCACCGAAACCAGGGGTGTCCAAACTTTTTTGTCAGAGCGTCACATAAGCTACTACACAACAGTTCGAGGGCCGGACATCTTAGGTAATGTGAATTTTTCGGGATATGTTACATTCTACCAAATCAACAAACATTTCGTAAATATTTTAGTTTTTCATTATTCCCAAGTTGTCCTTGCGGCCGGATGGAATAGCTCCGCGGGCCGGATGTGGCCTAAGGGCTGTGCTTTGGGGAAATCCTTACCTAAACCATTTGAATGGCTCTGGCGTGCCATCAAGAAGCAAAGGTGCGCATGGTGGGTGCTACTGGTACAGAGTATTTGCGATATTGCTCCGTATAACCAATGGTGGTTTGCTTTATTTATCCTTACATGCACAGTATGAAGTGGCATAACTCTTGTTTCATAGCATTTTACTGATGGTGCGGTAATCTCATTCATTTTAAGGTGAAGAGAATAAGGACAAAGAAGATTTCAAATTAGCATTAAGCTTTTGATGTGTGTACTGTTAGCCACCTATTTCAGCCCTCTGAAACAATCATTTTTCAGGAAAAAAGCTAGTTAACCTGCTGATTCCAATATCTGTGAAAACTGGGTTCTTGGTGAGAAAAAAACACGAAAACAAACCAACAAAAAGAAAGAGTAGGTGAAGCAACCAAAGCTAAAAAATAAACTAAAAAGATTAAGAGATCTTCAACGATTCTGGTGGCCGATTTATGATAACTCTCCCCTTGAACCAGCTCATTGAAGTAACAGTTCAACGAAGTCACACAGGCTAGCAACAGCGTGACTGACAGAACCTAGCTCGGGTTTGAAGCAAGCATTCATTACAAACCTCTCCCAAATTTACGGTTTGCTTCGCCTGTGTCGTGGCTGTTTGACGCAAGCCTTGGAGTCGCTAGAGCTGCTCGTCTCTTGCTGTCTTCGAGCAGCATCCTCGGTAGTTTTCGAATAGGATCGGTCCAAGTACTGGTACTGGCTTGCTGCCACGTGACAAAACTTTCAAGTGGTCAACGAGTTTACGCTTGCCTTACGTCATATCGCTTTGGGGTACAAAGCTCGCGATCGTGGCAGCGGTGCGATTAAACCTGATAATACTCGGCCACTGATCCGCTTGGTTGATCGACAAGCGCTGGCCTGAGAAATTAAAACCGTCAAGTCGCCAGTGCACTGCACCTAAGTTGCTTTCCACTTCCTGCCCTTTCTAGAGTGATTATGCAGCAGATCCTGATAACTGGGGACACGTGACAACGACAAGATTTCAGCACTACTACCTTTGGCGCTTTGTTGGAGTAATTCCTCTACGTAGTGTTTTTTATCGGCCTCTTACACTTCAGGGAAGGGAAATGTACAGCCTTGCTGGTTCGAATCTTTTCCACTTATCTACATAATGCACAACTGATAAAATAAGAGCGCAAGCCAGAGACAGCCTCTTTAACATATTTTCAAAGTTTTTCGCTGTGTGATAACATCGCTTATCGAAAACTGGTGTATTGGTTACTCTCGTTTAGACGAGGCAAGGATTCGAGCGACATGTCTGTCAGATGTCACTGAAGAAAAAATGATACAGCAGATAAGAGCAAATAAATGCAGTAAACTGCTGATCGTTTACAGTAAAAGAGTGCTCCTTGTCAAACGTATCGTGACGGCAATGCAGACTCTATCAGTTTTACCCAAAAATTCCGGTAGAGTACACAAACATTTTCATTTATATTGTTTACTGTAAGCAGTAAAAAAAAACTGAGAAAAACACTGAGACACTGGAAACGTGTTGAGAGCTGAAAACGTTTCTGAAATTGAGCGCTAAATTTGATGTGAATCACGCCAAGATACAAATGTCGGATCTCTTGGCGAATCATTTAACAAACTTTTGCAACGTGGTTATGATAATACATTTTCTTTGAAGTGGTCTTTCACTTCACAGCTGCAAAGTGAAAAACAACTTTATTTAATGAAATTATTACTGCAAGCCTATCATCGTTAAACCTTCTTGTTACTTTTAAGTCTGATAAAACATAATCATAGACTTTCAAATCCGAACGTATTGCTGAAATTAAAATTTAGTTGGATTGCATGCAAACTAAGAAACGTGATATCATTTAAAAAGCAGAGAAGTATCAAATTGAAAGAGTTTAATTGATCATGACGTAACATAATATTTGGAATAAATATTACTGAAAAATAAGAGTTGCGAGAGTAGCATCGTTCATTTGTTTGATTTCCAACGTAGTCATAGAAAAGTCATCCTTTTCACAGCAACACGTTTTGATCCACGACACGCATCTTTGTTTCCTCAGGCATACGTCTTCTTTGTATGCACACGTCAAACACCACCTGACGTGCGTGCCAAACAGCATTGATCAGGAATGCAGCCGACAATCTTCTAAGACCCTGGCGAAACAGAAACCCTTTTCAAATATTGAATCTAAGTAAAAACGTGGTGCACTGAGCACACGGCGAACTTTGATTTATGTGGTTCTGCTCTACAGCATCACAGTTCAACAGCTATTCGTTCGGAAAATTCATAATTGCGTCCTGTCAGTATAACCGAGCAAAAGCGGTAGTATTTTGTTTCAGTTTGTTTTCAAAACTAAGGTTTTGAGAGCGTCAAAATGTCGAGATTATTCAAGAAGCATGATTCAACGATAACCATCATATAAGTCGGTAGTTCTTAATCTTTCCAACCCCGGGGACCCTTATTCCTAAAAATATTGGCTTGGGATCCCTCGTCTGCGGTTATGTCATTAATCAAAGTGATGGTCGTTGTTGCTTGTGCGTCTGAGGGTTGAAAGAAAACGCTTCAGCATTCCTTCTGGTGACACCCAGATCTTTCATCTGGGACCTCATTACGAACCGCTAATATAAATCACCTAAACATGAGCAATGTCAACTACCGATGTTGGTTTGAAACCAGCATAAACTGCCATGCACTTTTCAACAAGTGCCTCAGACTACATTGCCACTAACATACCTTGAAATTACACCTGTGGCAGCGCAGCAAAAACTTAAGGAGGATTTGAAAACAACCACCTCCATTTTCTTTTCTCACTTGGTAGCAGAGTAACCAAATGCAAAGTTGAAGATTGGCCAAGTTTTGCAAAAATAATACCTTGCTTATTTCAACGACCTGTTGGGTATGTTTCAGTTTCGATCACTGAGGCGCGTTACGCTTCGCTTGTTCATCTTATTGCAAGGTGCTTGGATGAAGGGCTGTTGACATAATTTACTAAATTGTTTAGACAAGTGCTATTCAATCGCTTGTGCGATACTCCAATGTGTAGAATGGATCAAAGAGTTTCCTGATGTCCTGTGAAAGATGAGTTTTATGGTTTCAGATAACTGAATTCCTAAACTTATGAATTTCTTTTTGTGCTTATCAACCGATAGCATAAGGTGAGGTACACAAAGTCCTTGAAGTATTATCTAAGTGTGTGCCACGTAAAGAATTGTTGAAGATCAGGGATATATAATAAATTTCGTATTTTGATAATGCAAGAAAAACTTCAAGTGAGAACATCTTCAATCTTTTGCTTCGAACGATTTGCAGCTCTGCCTATCGTATATATACCTCTCGTAAAAAATAACGCAAAATGTGGGAGCAATTTAGTCGAACAGCCCAAGAAACAGAAAAATGTAGTGAAAAACCGTTTTCTTTTTTTTTCAATGAACTGCTTCATAACCAAGGGTGGAAAGCAGCAATAATTTCATTGTATCTTTTACATCAATTCACTTCAAACGCGCTTCTTCTCTGTCCATAAGCATGAGCAAGTCAGTCCAAAGACTTCCTTTTTTCCAGACAACATTTCAGGCTAAGCCAACGCCATGGTGACTGAAACCGGTTGGAAACACGTGGCCGCCTGTGGGAAACCCTGCAGCAGTTGGTAGTTGTGGGAAGCCTGCTGGTAGTGCCACTCGCAAGAACTGTTTGTTTGGAACACATCTATAGAACGTGATTGGATTACTGGTGAAAAACATTTGACGTTCTCCATGACGGTCACGTGCTTCAACGCCTTGGCTGGCAGGTGCAGTTGGTTGTACATCGAGTGAATGGCTTAGCTCCACGCTTTCCCAACAAATCATGGAAGAGAAGATCGCGCAAGGGACGAGATAAGATGCTGATCTGGGCGTGAACGTCATAGCCTTGATTCTTCGTCGTTGAACATTGACGCGAATCAGAGTATGTTGTGTAAAAGAAAAGTGTTGATAATATCGGAAATATTTCATCAGTTTCATTTTAAGACTGCTTGTTTCAAACGGCGTTGTTTGGACTTATCACAACCACTAGGTCCTTTTCTGTTAAGGACTCTTCTTTTTCAGTAAATAAATCTTTCAGTTTTTCTGCATTTTTCACTTCACTAGCATTCACCACTTCACATATTGCATCTTCGCCAGGCACTAAATAAAGCAGTGCGATATGTTCAACCAAATCCTTGTGGTAATTTTGCACCGTGCAAACGGTTTCTAAATTTTTCACGCTTTCCTGGGCTGCTTGTGCTTCTGAGTGGATTCTTGATACATGAGTAGTGGCCATATTCAAACGTTGACCCGTGTAATCACTTCCCTGCACACTTTTATCCCAAGCCATCTGCTGGCGGGTATGTGGTGCAAGTTGAAAGTTCAGGTCCGCATAAATGGTAAATTAAAAATGTGACCACAGAAAGCTGGTGAAATTGGTTGCTTTTTATATTTCGGTTCTCCACATGTCGTATGCGTTTCACACGAACTTCATCCTCGCGTTTCCGGACGCGAGGTCAGTTTCTGTTCCGAAAAACTTTGCGCAGCGTACTTTGAACCGGCTGCATTTTCGCCATAAACATCCTTACAACTAAAAAGCTGTAGTTTGGCAGTTGCTACTTTCTACATTTGCGCAACTTCAGTTCGGAAGTTTTGTTAGACTCATGCAAAATGATGAAAATGCAAAAAGTTTCTAAAAAACAACCGCAGACTTTCAAGACACCTTATGTGTATGATTAAAAATTGAACGAACAACGCTTTATTTTGAAATCTTTGAACGTCGTTAAGGCTTTTAAAATCATTATGATCTTCAGCGATTGTGCAGCACCATCCCGGACACGCGGAACTGCAATTAGACGCCGTCTCCATCTTTGCAAAACCTTTACGTGCTTGGTATCGTGCAGCGGTTCCACCATTTGCAAAATGAGGTCAGCTCTGACTGCCTTCATTGGGACTTGGCAGTTGGCACTATTAGAAGCGATAAACAAAGTAGATTACCATATTTTTAATCCAAACCATTAAAAAGAAAGCAAATCTCTCCGTTATCGATCAGATTGGTCAGAGTTTATGTTCGACTTGATTCATCAACGATGAAACATCACAAATACTGCAAAAAATCATTGTTTGCTAACACTGGCAGTTTGAATCGGCAGAGGGTGTTAAGTTATGGCGTCTGCCACTGATGCACTCTATTGTTTACAAGCAATCATACTTACGCAAACGGTACCGAGTTAACAATCACTAACTCTTCGAAATCTAAAATGAAGAAAGAAGCAGTAGATAGCAAATGACGTTTGAAAACATTTTAGTTGCAGGAAAAAATAAAATTCCATGGAGATGATGGACTTCTTCACATATGAATGACTGCTTTTATGAACTTTCATTGATTTAAATAAAAATGATTAATTTTTAGCTTTGTTAGTACCTAACGAAGACCGTGAGCAGAGCAGTAGAGTAAGGTTGTCATCGAGTTCAAAGGGCCATAATCCGCAATTATACGAGTATGATCATCTTAACGCATCTCCAATTACCAGAGAAATATCGAAATAGAAAGAAAAGAATATATGGCAATTAAAGAGAGGCATTAGTCTCGCTCACCACATCCGTCACTTGATCCAATGAAATATTGAAAAAATCCTTGGACGGATATTCATCTTAGTAGCGAGGAAATACGATAAAAGCTAAATGATTTGAAAGAATTTGTGATATCGAAATACGATGCGTTTTTCCTTGAGCCATCACAATCAGATGAAGAGTTTCTTTGTGTGCAAGTGAGGATGAAAACTGTTGTTACTACTGCATACTGACTTCTGTACTAAGTATTTTGTACTATAATCCCATTTGATCAAAACATTGTACACATTGCACATGAAACAGTATTGTTCTGCAACATTTCCATGGCTCTTGCTATTCAGTCGTAAATGTAGTCTTTAGCAGTTTTTCAAGCCTAAATACTTACCAGGTTTATGGTTTTGATTTAGCTTAAACCATAAAACTTGTTCTGTTGATACACAAAATTGACATCGAGAATCCAATTTACGTGGCCTTTTATTTAAATATGCAACTCCCGGTATGTTTGTTTAAGTAGTACAGCAAAACACAAATTTAAAATAAAAAATTCGTTTCTCTTACTGTCAGTGGTTCCAACCTGGATAGAAACTTTCACCGCTAATAGATTTCAAAAATGTCAAATTCAAATATTAAGCAGAGTGCCTGGGCATTCTCTTACCAGATTTTTGCGATGCATGCATACGCAGATATTGCAAAACCATCCTTTATGCGACATAAAGAGTGCATTTGTTTGCTGTTATTTTGGTAGGAGACGTTTGTCATTCAAACTTAACAGACAGTGTTTGCTTGCTATTTGTGGCCGTCTCGGTCTGTTACCGGGCGAGACAGAGAAAAAGTTACGGCCACCAACACTTTAAGCTTCTGTTTTTCTGGTCTTTTCAGCCTTGCAGTTTGTTCCAGCCTCAGGGTGCGCGCGTGTGACGCGTCCTGGTGGTTTCCCCGCAGCAGAATAGCTGATAATTCCATCTCGATGTGAACAAAAATACTTCGGAAAGTGTAACATTTGAAATGCGGGTGGCTTCGAAGAAATCACCGTGTAATTTTTCCTGCTTTCAGGCATTCTAATACGTTCGGTAATTTGAGTGGCACCATTGTGCGGCTGATCTATCAACGCTAAATCAACGTTTGTTTTAATGCACACATGGGCGTCGGAAGGATTATTTCCACGGGGGGGCACTAGGTGATTTTTCCTGAATTTTTCCACGGGGGCCAAAAGTGGTGATATTTGATTTTTCCCACTCTAAACTAAGAAAACAACCTTTTTTCCTGAAAAATTCAAAATTCTTGGGGGTCTTTCCCCCCCAGTCCCCTTTCGACGCCCATGGTTGCACATCAACATTTAACGAACGGCAAACTATCTGTGACTTGCAGCGAGTGTTGAGCGCGATCGTGTCTGTGTAAAATCAACGGAACTTAAACACCAACAGCTTCCTTCGAAACAATGCGTGCATGCGTGATTTTTTTCAGGCAACAGGTGACAAGTCACCGAAGATTTCAAAATAAGAAGTTCGCATGGAAAAGAACTGTTAACCAGCAGCAAGACCTCACAGTGTATGCAAATACATAGTGAGGCTGCAAACANTACCGAATTGCGATGTGATTGCTAACCCAAAAGGTTGATAGCGTACATCTCCCGACAGAGTTGACATTGTTAGATGCATCCGCCAATAGAATAAACCCGAAGGTTATTAAACGATGATCATGCATCAGTTGAAAGTACTTGTGATGTTATTCGTTTGCTCCTTTTAACAGCAGGTAAAGAAAAGCCTCTCGTTGATCGGGAACCCATTTTTGTCAGAAGAGCGTGTGAGGAAGGCCGATACATTTGCGTTGCGCAGTGAAGCGTATAAATGCAATCCCTTTTTTTATCCGAACAAGCGCAAAGCCTGGGGTGGCGTCCGGCTCGGGTTGTATTCGGCAATCATCTTCGTTACGCGTTCAATTACTTTCTGCATTTTCGCGGACGCCTGTTTAAGATTCCATCATTTCACCAGGCATTATGCTATCAACAAAATCTGTTGAAAACGTGCGGGAACGCCGGATTCTCCAGTGATGCGGCAGCTGAAACTTTACACGCCAGCAAAAAAAGAAAAATACTACAAAGACTTTCATGGAACGTCTGACTGCTACGGAGCATTCCTACAACCGTGGTTATGCAAGCTTGCCTCTGAAGTAAAAGCGTGTAAAGTCACACTCACACAGCATTAATTCGTGGTGTTTGACCTCATGTCAAACAAAAACATTGAGGCGGTTCAAGTTTTCGATTAAGTCATCCGATGAAAAGCCTTTGTGTACCTTTTTTCTGTTCATTTTTCACGAGAATTGAAGTAAAGAACAGGAAAATAATCCACGTCATGCAAAGTCACGACGCTATAGACCAGTGCTTATTAACCTTTTTTCTACCACGCCTCCCTTACGTAATTATCCTTTGTTTCAAGCCGTTCCTTGACTTTAAATAAGAAAATTGGAAGGAACACCTTCCCATTCAAAAACGTCCATGTTATAGAGCACGTAAGGGCTCGCGTCCGTATGGTAATTTCTTGCCACCTCTTGGGGGTCGTGCCTTCCAGTTAAGAACCACTGCTATAGACCACATTCTAAGACAAAATCAGTATTGGGATGTGTTTATTGAAAGCAACAGAGGTCTTCCAAAACGTATCTCACGCTAGGACTAATTACATAGAGTTTCCATTGGACAAAATTGGAAAATTAAGTGTCTTCCAGATTGAAACACCTATCTAGGAAAGTCAATGCTTTTGCCATGCTATGGCGGCTTTATTAACAAGACTGAAAAAATAACGTTGAAGTTACAATGTTGCAAAGATTAAAAATATCGCGAGGTAACTGAATTTTTTCAATTTTTGAATTTTTATGATCTTTCAATTTCAAATCATTTATTCCCAGCGAGAAACTAGCTGGTTTTCGAGCTCCAAACTTTCATGCCGTTCTTTTACCGCATGCCCTCGCTAACGTTCGGTAACAAATATATATTTTATTGACCAAGTTCAAAGTGCACTGCAAGACAAAGCTTTTCTTTGCCTGTTAATTTTATTTTATTTTTTTTAGAACACTGGCTAATATGAAAGTACCTGGCGGTGAACGTGCAAGGCTTAAGCCATGCAAGATATTATAACTGGTTTCTAAGGCGGCATTTACTTATCGCGCTAACCGACGCTCCTGATATTGTCAGCGATCTGTTATTTTTGGATGAAACTTCTACCTCCTCGAAAGCAGAGCTTTTCTCGAGGCGTTTTACTAGACAAGGAGGTATTTGTCTTCGCAGCCTGTTGAAGCAAGGCGAATTACTTATTATGTAATGTTGATACTAATAATACTCCTTACGACTCTACACTCGCATTCTGCATCGCTCTCAACCAGGGTTTCTCAAACTTTTTAGCCACATAATTTTTTTTAGCCACTTGTTATTTCACTGCATGTAGCACCATGAAAGAAGGTTTTTTTAGGGAGTTATCTTGGGAGGGAGGGGTACAACCTCCAGAAATGTTTTGGATTTCGGAAAAATAAGTGTTTTATCAGGGTTTTTTAAAGGAAAACGTTAGGTACCCGGTATGGATCTGTAGGGACCCGGTTTCTCTGATTCTGGGGACCCGATTTTCCCTGATTTTAAGAACCCGATGATAATTTTCTCTGATTCTAGGGACCCGATTTGAAAATTTAGGGACCCGAATCGGGTCCCTAAAACGCCTTAAAAAACCCTGGTTTTATACATGTGATGGGTAGCCTTCACGCTTATTATGACGCAATAAGCACCAATATGTGATGAAAAAGGTCAAATAAACGCGCAATGCGTCGCGTTTGTTCTTCGGCGGGACACTTTGGAGAAGGTCGCACAACACAGAGAAATCCTTCGGTCTAGATCTAGACAAAGGCAGCATTACAGACCTGATTGCTTAACGTTTGCGTTAACTCAGCAGTGATAAATTTATGCGCCAAGGATTTCGTGAAAATTACTCTGTTGAGCCGAACCCTTGCCTCGGGTCCATAAATTATGTTCTTGTGAGTCGCAACTTGTTTTCGAAACTTGACCTGACTTGGTTTTTCTTAAAATGGCACAAATATTTTCGAATTAAGCTTTTAGACGAATAGTTCCCTAAGCGAATGCTACTTGGAACGGTGGTGATCTCATGTCGTTGTCTCACACTGCCTTCTTGAACAAAAATTAGCGTTAAGAAAATATCCACTATTCAATTAGTCAAACCCAAAATTTCACGAGCCTTCTGGAAAAGAAGCACCTTGGATCTACTGAAATTCTGCAAAATAAGGCAAAATGCGCTATTTACCACATAAAGTCAGTTTAGTAGAGAAAGGATTGCGAATTAGAAACGTTTCGACAAAGTCAATTATTTTCATGTGTTCGTGTGGTAAAACCTTCATGTACCACTAAGTGGTGCATGACACGGGTTGAAAACGTTTGGTTTTGACTCAACGTTCGTAACTTTTATCGAAACGAATTCATTCAACGGACAATCGCTAAGAAAAGGAAAACTTCATTACAACTTACGTAGTCTATTTGCAAGGCCTCTATACTACCGGCATCGCTAAAATTATCTCAGTTTGCTCCACATTTCTATTCTGCTTGCTTACAGCTTGCGGCAGTTACTTCAAGTACAAGAGCCCCTCACCCTAGTTGACTCTAAACTTGTGTTCAGTCTTACACTGCAGCATGGCACTTCTTTCGTGAAAATCGTTTTCCAAAAAATGAGAACTGTCTATTGTCACGTTTTCACGAGTTTGTGTGGGAAAAGTGGATATAACCTTAGTTTTATGATTAAAAGTTATAAATTAACCTTATAGTTTTGTGATTCAAAGCTATAAACTACTGAATGTATATCATAGTTAAAGGCCACAAAGATGGCGGCAAGTAAATCAGTCATAGTTTATTGACGGGGAAACTAGTTTCGCGTTTTGCAACGCATCATCAGTCCTGTAAATGTAAGACAAATCTTACAGGCGAAATGTTGGCACTTGAAAACAA
>JGI24022J15233_10002554_pt1 | contig 17181 bp, 7 predicted proteins | sample Ectturendosymbi2_FD_15233 | JGI IMG/M metagenome (IMG submission 15233)
TGGTCAATCGCCTCTCACCCCCTCTCGTTCGGTTTCGGCCAGTTGCAAAGAGCAGCGCAGCTCGAAAAGAGTGTCGGCGCCGCACATCACGCCGAGGAAACAACCGTCGCTCTTCAGAACTCGAAGCACCTGCACGAATAAAAAAGCGTTTGCAGGTTTGCTTCTCATTGGCCAATTGCACATGCAAGCAGGCAGGGAGGAGTAACGTGTACATTGCAAGAGGGTTGCACCGTAGTGGGTGGTGCCCTTGCAACAACAAGCTTTTCGCGGAATCGCGGCTACTGTCAGTTGCGATTCATTCCGTAAGGTTGTTGCGACAAGTTGTACATGTGACGATACCCGAAATGAAGCAAATGCATGTCAAATTCCCATATGCGCAAGCAACAGCAAGGCTGGTGAAATGCTTTCCCGACTTGTTGTCGTTAGAAACTGATAATTATACAAACAAACAACATCAAGACACTTAACTGTGTGAAAAACCCCGAACCAAGGGTTTGTGTCTCAGGATCATCACTCACCAGAATCACTTGCGCAAACACCAGCCTAGTAAGATACATGGGTAGCTACTATGTTTCGACAGGTTTCACCCAGAAAACGGGGTTGGTCTAGTACTGGATATCGGTGCGTTTCATACAGAAAACATGGCACACTTTCAAGCATACAAAAATTTCGGATCCTCCCCCAAAATAAAAAAGCACGAATTGAGCTTCCAAACCTCGAATGAATATGTGATGATATTAAATAGCACTTACTTCCTTGAAGCACTTTGAAAGATCGTTTACCCAGTGCAAACTGCAAATGAAAAGTGGAGAGTTGACAAAACTGTACGTTGAAGCCTGATCACATATGAATGCTTTTGCACTTACGGTAAAACTAGATTATTTTAAACACCTATCATTATCATTACTACCATCGTTTCATTTTGTCTCAATCTGGGTATTAGCATGTGCTGATCTTGAAGTGTTTTGCCAGCAGATTAACATATGTCTTGTTGCTTTAGTTTCTGGTTGTCACTAGTTGCTCCAGGGGCTCTTATTAGTTGGATAATTTCTGGCCTTGCTGACCCGTAATCGTTTCTTGTCTAAACTCATATCCTGACATTTCTCACTTTTATCCCTTTCAATTATGCTGTTTAAGTCGAGTTGAGCATTTTTCGTTGATCTCTTTCACTGCTATTTCCAAGCCTGGTGTGCGGGATGTCGTTTCTCTGTCAGTTCAAATGTCCACGAAAAGACTTAGTTTTACGTGGTGGTGTTCCTTGACTACGGTTTGAGAAGCTCGGTGTCTTGCCGTGTTGCGATGCTGGCATATATACTGAAATCAATTGCTGTGTTTACCCCGCATGGCGTGAGTGATATAACACGAAGATCATTGCGTGGCATATCCGCTTATCGTTCTAGAACGGCGGTTCAGAACATTTTTCTGCATACGAACCCCCGAGTACATTAAATTTTTTCCCGCAGACCCACAAGCTCCGATTTGTTGACTTGAGGACGGTCCAACTTCGTCGGCTTCATGGGACACTTCAGCAATAAACGCTTGCATGCAGTGCCACTAATATATGCATTTTCAGGTGTGCGTGTATTCTCCAGATCTTCATGTACAATCAAATCCCCTCAAACAGCACCTGTGAATTTGAGTTACTGACTGGTGTCACTTGTGTCTGTACTCTCATTTAAAGCCAATTAAATTCACTTGCGGTTCTTCACTATGTCTCTCAGATCAGTTAATCTTCTTGGAAATGATTGGTGGAATAACGACACATTTTCCAATTCTCTGGATAGTTTTTCCTTCCCCACACTTGTGCCATTTTCACTGCAATGTATTTTATCAGTTTTCCATCCCTAAATATTTCCTTGTTTCATAAGCGTCATTGTTAAATGCTAAGCATTGCCTGTACCGCTCGAGTCACTTCCCTGGTTACAGAGGATACACACCGTGACAAGGAAACATATTAAAAGGTTATTCCAACAGTTGCTAAATACTATTTTGTACAAAGTTAATCATAACACAAGCGGTCATGAGCCACAGACAATCAACAGACGGGACACTATTGGCCCGCGGGCCAATAATTGGATAAGCCTGGTTTAATTAAAAAAACACAACCTAAAAATCTGACGTAATGAGGTGATGTTGATTTCTAATTCGGAATCAGCAAACTGAAATCATCTTAGTAGTGCAGTTGTGGCTTAAATCAATACTAAAATGCTGTTAACCGGTGTTATTATTCTAGGGCAGGGGTGGGCAAATAGAGTAGGACAGGGGTGGGCAAATAGAGGCCCGTGGGCCATATGTGGCTCGCCACAACGCTTCGTGTCCCGCGGAAGCATTCAGGAAAATCTTCAAATCTGAAGTATCCACGAAATTTTCACAGTAAACGTTAGTGCTGAGGCTAACTTGAACCGTGACTTGCTTCCATTTACAGTAGAAGATATGTCCCCCCACTATATACAAGATATGTCCCCCCACTATATACAGCCCTCTCAAAGTAGCGCCCGAGCGAAATTAATTGCCTACTCCTGCTGCAGGGGATACTTGCGGACATCAAATTTGGAACCACTGTTCCAGATTACTGTTCAACTGGAAGCGTCCAACCAGAGAAGTATATTCTTATCTTGCTTGAACTAACGCCTGTTTTGGGCGCTTTTGTCTCGGGTTGAAACCCCCCACCTTCTCACACCCAACTATAAGCGTTATCTGTTGATGTGCTGACATTTGAGCTTGTATCACTTTCTTGTTTAATGGAACGTTTTGAGGCGCATTCCGGCCCTTATTCATGTCCTTCATTCGATCCATCAACTGTGCTTGTTGGATTTTGCACTGTTTTCACAAAGCAATGTTTGTTCCTTGCCTGTTGGTGATGCATGTCTGGCTTACTGCGCATTGGAATCGTACTTTTTCTGCTGCTGAATATGCAACGCGTGTGCTGCTGCTCTCTTTTCTCGTTAAGAACATCAGATGCGGGTCAATTCGCAGTTGAAAGATTTCTCTTCCGCGTCTTTATGCAATGCGTAGGCCTTTATAGTACCGTACGGTTCTAACACTGTAGGTGGCTAGCGGTCAGTCTTGTTGATCGCTCGTATTTTGTTTTTATCAATAAGTCAACCTCAAGATGAGCGAATATGAACGGTGGAATCCACATCACTAGTTTCATTTATTGACATTATTCTAATCTTACCACTACTTAGCTGATACGGCTGGTAGTAGTGGACGATTATTTTAGTTGTTTGAGTTATATACCTTTTCGTAAATGATGTGCATTCAAACAAACCAGCTAAACGTCCGAGCGTCAGACTGAACTACCCATTACGAGGTTATAACCCGACAGAATGCAATGTACGCAAAATCATCAAGGGAACACTCTGTCAGTCTTCTGTATTGTATGAGCTAACATGCGACAAAATGATGATAATATGGCAGGCGCGCACAACTCAGGATGTTCGATCAGCGAAATTGATCAGCATAAATTACTGCCGCGGGCCGTAGTCTATTTCACTGCAGTTTAGAAAAAACAACAACAATTAATTATCCGAAGTCGGGCTTTTGCAACATTTTCTGCAAGCATTTGAGAAAGCTCTCGCGGGCCGTAAGAAAAGCTTCTGCGGTCCGCATGTTGTGCAGGACTGCAGGCCTGTAACATGGAATGATCTTTTGCACAACATTTGAATAAAAACACAAAAATGGCGTAATTCACGTTACAGCACACGCGTTGACTGTGTTGGCGATTCAAGAGCATTTACAGTCTTGTTTGTTACGATGTAAGTCTACAGCCACAAAGAGAGTACTGTACTGACCTCATACTAGTCAAAACTAAATCAAATGAATCGTCCCGAAATGGTAAAGTTTCTTCATCAGCGACAACGGGATCGCAAGGTACAATGCAAGGGTGACGTCCAAAAAGATTTTCTTTGCATGCATCTGCTTGTATTACGACGTCGATTCCGTCCTACAATGAAAAGACTGAACTTTCCAGATATTACAAAACAAAGTTGATTGGAATAATTAGCAAGTTGGGATGAAACAGATATCGCTAAAGTAAAAAGTGCAGTAATTGTGACCAAAAAAGCGTGTTTGCCTCTAGTTGCCAACCCCAGCGTGGATCAAATGAAGAACTGGATGATCATTTGAAGATTACTGATTGCAAGACAGGAAGCTTAACCAGGGATGCTTCTAACAACATAGGCATTTTTTCATTCACGAAATAATTGCAGCTAAATCAACGTTTCGGAAATCTTCACGACGACATCAAGTTGGCTTTTTGGAAATTACAACTTCTCGCATCGAAAATGCATTTCTGACCAGTGGTTATTACAGCACGTGTAGTATAGCAACGTCCATACTCTTCTAGGCCAGTGTACCTCCCAAAATGGTTACAAAACGCTAACAACACTTTCCTGGAAACGTGCTTTTAAAGCAGCATATATTTAATACTACTGTTACAGTGACACACGTTGCATACGAAACAAAGCAAGCATTTCATCGGAGAGGTTTCTGCATTGCCTCTAAACGGGAACGACCACGGAAGACATGGAGGAGGCAAGCGGAAGCGGAGATTAGAGGAATTGGGTTACGTAAGGAAGACGTCCTCAATCGAGCAAGATGGAGAAATGGAGTAAAGTTAATCATGTCACGATGGAGGTAACTCCGGCCACCCCTGTTTAACGGGTACAAAACCGAATCAAACCCGGACTACTACTACTTATAGGGTGGAATTAAATAAACTCTTTCAATTAACTAAAACTGGATGCACCATAATCGAGATCAATCCAACATCACTGCATCGTATTTTTACTTCGAGCAATAGCGATGCCAAGTCAAGATGTCCTTGGATAGTGCGCTTAGTGTCCAATGAGTTATATTTTGAATCTTCACCCCCCTTTAACTTGCAAACTTTGCAAACACAAAGTTACTCGCTAACAAGAAAACATCATGACTACACGGCAGGGACCGAGTTTTTCTAGAAAACGTTGTGTGATGTGCAAGTTATTGTGCATATCACACAAATATAGCATATCGATGACGTCACCATGTTCATTCAATCGTAGTACGACCTTTTTGTGAAAATGGCAACATAGGAGGAAAACCATGGTAATGATATATTTTGGGAACCATGGCCCAAGTGCCCCCTGGCTACGCCCATGGTGTTACGGCAGTTGCATAGTACTGTGCTGGCACTTAACAATGATTACTAGGTATTTGCTTCTTTACTAAGTACATAAAACTTTGGTATTGGCACTTGAAAAGTTCTTTGTCAAAGTTAATAAGAAACTTACACAACACTTCAGTTATTCGTTAAAAAACAAACAGTACAATAAAAGCACAATTTATGAACATGTATCTCCGAGATTCCAATAATTGGCAGTTACATAATGCATTTCCACTTAATAAACATGTATCTCTGGCATGGCTGCGTCCTGCAATGACCCCAAATTACGCCTAAATCACACCGTTGTTTGTCATGTACATCGGGATAGTATTTAAACTTTGCCACTGCATTATTTTTGTACAATTACATTATTTTTTATCACAAAATATTGGGGAAAAGAACAGATATTGTGACCCCTTGTCCAAAAGTTGCCTGCTACACGGTGTTTTCACTCTTTGCATTCATGAAGAGAAAGACTTGAATGCTATTTCTGTGCGGGTTAAATTTATACTGGTGTTTCAACTTGCGATGTTGCATGTACGTGAGAAAGAGCTGCCAGAAGATCAACACAGTTAACTGGTGAAAGAATTTTTGCTGCACTAAGCTGTGTCACCAACTTTCCTCCCAGTGATGCAACAACAATTTCTTGTGTTTCGCCCGCTTTTAATCACCCATATATAATTTTAAAGAAAAATGTGTCACCTACCTGGGTGTGAACACCATGTATCATACCAAATGCGTTGTAAGTAGCAGGAAAGAACAAACGCGTTTTCAAATAAGCAGAAAATAAAAAAACAGTGGTTGAATTCGACGGTGGCAAATAAACTTCAGATGTAGGGGTGTATAACGTAGTTTTATCCAGGCATTGAAATCATCCACACTCTCTTGCTCTACGAAGCAGTCTTGCAGCGTTTGTGAAGTAGTCGACGGAAACAACCAATCACGCAACAGCGCGAGAAAACTCAGCCAGTTAATTTGTAGTAATCAAATCGCTCGCAAGTTTCTAGGAAGGAGATTTTGTGACGGTTAAATGAAGCCGTAAATAAAAACTACCAACGCCCGAAATTTGCTCCTTGGTGAGCTGTTGTGGAAAGAAATAAAGAATATTTTCCTTTACCCTTCTTTCTTGCAAATAAGACTACGAAGTCAGCCGTAGAACACACAAACATTCGGCGGCTTTGAAACGTACTAGTTGAAAAAAACGAAATAGTTGGAAAAAAACAGTAATACAGCCAATAAATCAAATTCACAAAATCAGAACTGAATCGGGTTTTAGATAAGAACGCTTTAGACAAATACCAATCTTTGCATCAAAAACCGCATAAAAGCACAAAAACGACTTGACTCAGAGGGATGCACTACCTTACTTGTTGTGAGAGCAGCTTGGACACATAACCCCTTCCGCAGCCAAGATCTAAAACAAGATCAAATTGCCGTTTGACGTCGCTCACGCGATCGCACAGCATCTTTGCTACCTGCACACAAAAACGGGGAGGAAGAATATATTCGTGCTCTCATACGGTATCGCAGTTGCGCATGCGTCGTGAACAGAGCGATGACAAAAACAAGAAATCAATTAATGATCAATTTAACGTTTTCAGCACTGTGTGTTCATTGCTCATCTTCAAAAATGAAAGTCAGCTGAATGCAAGGACAAGTCGTGTATCTAAAAACGGTAACCTCTTTGCAGTAAACATTTTTTATATTTCAGGTACGGGCTGCAGCCACTAACAAGGTAACCACCATGACGAAGTCATGACTTGTAAAGTTTCGCAACAGCTGGAAAAGGAGTTCGCATACAGAGGACACAGACAAGTACAATTGCTTAAAAACGACGAAAAGTGTAGAAAACTCCGCCAGAGCGACCCTTGCTAACTTCGTAACAGCCACGGCTAATGAAGTAGTGATTAATTATGTACCCCAGTAAATGTACGCGAATTTTTTGAAGGTTTTCTAACTTGTGCATCAACCACTACGTGTAGGAGTGCTGCTCTACACTTCAAACGTGCCTCTCTACAAAATTTGTTTTCTGTCACTTCTCAAACAGCAGACGTGCTTGAAAATGTGCATGCAAGATGCAAAACAGGGTTTTGCTACTGAACAGTTTCGCTGGACGCAGGATGGCATACGAAGGTCATTTTCAAGAGTTCTCCAAGGGGCTATTTCATACCAATGCCCACAAATGACCAGAAGGGTGAACTTTGCCCATCATTAAAGTACAGAAACAGAAACACACTTTAAGTGATGCAAATCTAAAGAAGCACATACGCTTAAAATTGCAATTACGCTACAGACACACTCTAAGTCAGGGGTGGGCAATTTAGTCAGGGACCACTTTCTGAAGGCCGCGTTTAGCTGAGGACCGTACCTTCTAATGGAAACAGACACAAGTCTTGGTTCAAGTTAGCCTCAGCAGTCAGCACCATCATTTACTATAAGTTGGAATAATGGTCAGATTTAAAGGTTTATACTAATTGCTTCCACAGGTCACATGTGGCCTGCGGGCCACTAATTGCCCACCCTTGCTCAAGTGATACAAATCTAAAGAAGCACATATGCTTAGAATCGCAGTTATGCTAAAGCTGCATCAAAGAAAGCAATAATTACACATTATGCACACTTATGTGTACCTCGTCTTTCAAATAATCATAAACATGAACATCTGGAGACATTGCCGCTCGCTTTCTCTGAGCTGACTTGTTGTGGCGGTTAAAAACATAACGTGTTGCATCAGTGGATGCTTTCCTGCACCTCAAACTCCAAATGAATCGTGATTGTACACAGGTAAGTCGATAGAACTGCCTCATTGCAACCAAACCTAAAAAATGAAATTTTATCAAAAATGAGGTTTTAACAGTGTACCACACAGTAGAATATACCATTTGGCGTCGCCCACACGATCACAATGAAATATTATTAAAAATGAGGTTTTAACAGTGCACCACACAGTGGAATATGGTGGCCGGTGAGCTCTTTCGGCAAAGAGCTGGCTTCACAATTGTGAGGCAGGAGACCTCGCCGGCTGTTCCCTTGAGCAAGGAACCTAGCACTCAGCTCATGGGCCAATGCTGCTACCGCCAGCGGTGGCCCCAAAAATTGCGACTGCGCTTTATGCATTTACGTGCTGCATCATGCTGTTGTATCGTGTTCATATGCCATCGCTTCACTATGCTTCGTCTGCTGCGATTCATGTGTCGTGATTGTGCACGCCTTTCCGCAATAAACAAAGCATGCAATTCGGAGGGAAACCTCCATACACAAGAAGACAGTGGAATATGTTTATCAAAATGCATTTTAGTAACAAGGTAACACCACCTTGAAGCATTCATGCCATTACATCTTACACTTATTTTGTACACATATGGCTAATTGAGGCTCAGTGTCATGTAGCTCCACCCTTACCATGATGTACACTGTATTGATAAAGTCCAAATGGAACTAGCAATGCTCAAGCACTAAAACTGTGCAAGCTTCTCATAAAAACAATCACATGATCCTATTACAATCAATGAAATGATTGAATTTTTCATGAAACTGGTGAACTTCTAAAACTGGTAACTGCTGTGGTCTATGGATTAACTCAGTTGATGATCATAACTTCATTCGCAGAGACAGGTTTTTACATGCTTAAATTTTATGAGAACTTCCTTCAAAATAAAAACATTTGTTGTGCCGAATGACAAATGTCAGTAAAAACATTTCTGTAACTGGAGGCAGTGCTGTACGTTGGAAATAACCCATTACAAATGTAAGTTTAAATGATAGAGTTTGTTATTACTAAGTTAACAGATCTTATTGACAAGAATTGATAGTAGTAAATATACAAAAATAAACTTTTGAAGGGTACAAAATGCACGATCAGAAATGCAGGGGTTTTTGGTCGTTTGCGATTACACAGTGATCTCTAGTAGTTGAGGTCAACCTAGTTCTTGCAGATGCAAAGGTCAGTCTCTCAACTAAGCGACCTGATGTCTTAAGGTTGCCAAGCCAAAGCAAGGTGAAATAAAGGCTCTGGTCTCATCACTTTGTTCATTCATAACTTCCCAGTAGCACTCTAACTTTGTTTACCTCGTTTGTTTATATTCAGATACACAACAAACTTTTCAATACACTTGGAGGTGAAATCAAAACAATGTAACATTAAATGGTTCAGTGTAGACTAAACAGTAAACAACAGCATTGGACATTCACAGATGATTAAACAAATACACTGACCAATTGCCATAATGTATGTTAACAAGCTACAGTGTCACCTGTTTTACAAGTACATTGCATTGAATCATGAAGAGAATATTGCCTAAAATCATGAAGTACGAATACACAAAAAAATATGTATCCACTATATCTTGGAAACTGCTTATTTCGCAACTCTCTTTTGCATTTGATTAATACTCATGATTTGTCAATTCTATGTAATGCGATAGAACATGGTAAAATTACAGTTTTGTTGACAAAATTTGGTATTCAATATTTTTGAGCTGAAACTAGTGGAGACCTCAAGGAATCTTTTAACAAAGTTTGATTTGATGTCATAGATTCTAGAAATCCATGTCCATATCAAGTGTTTTGAAACTGAAGCCATCTTCTTCCAATCATCTCTGCAATGCATCAGTAATACTGCTTTTGTTGAATAGAAAAACTTAGATAGGAGTTAACTAATTTGCTCAGAGGTATTTTAAAGTGATTGAGGAAGATACTGTATGCACTAATGAAAAAATAAAACTATCATCAAAGTAACCACATTAACAACTTCTTGTGAATCTTAATTAATTCAGGCTACAACTTTGATTTATGGCAAATTCTTCAGTGCTGCAACAAACACATACAAGAGTTTATAAAGCAAATTACTTGGTAAGAGAGCATCAATGTGCGTAAAAAATTATATCAGCAAACAAACTACTTGGGTTTAGACTAAACTTAACCAACATTGAAAAGGTTTTGGAACAGAATCGGTGGGATGCATGAAGTACAGCTAGAGATTAGATGACATTTTAACTGGCACCTTAAGTTGTGCAACTAGAGGTTTGAGTCAAGTGGAGCAAAAGTTAGCAGAAGGTTAACCACCATAAGGGGCCAACTATCCAATACTCAGAAAAAAAGTTAAGAAATGATAGTGAATCTGGATGTTGTAGATGTCTGTACTAGCTAAAAAATGACAACACCCTAAACATGCAAGAAACAACAACCAACTGAAAACCAAGAGAACACTAAATATCAAAATGTCAGCTACAGGAGGCCCAGTTTTTACGTTTACCTTGTCAGGGAAGAAGCTCACCCCTTGCTCCCTACCAGTTACGCCACTGGGTATCTTGTCCTTAGTTTTACAAATCAACGAATTTAAGATAATTCCCATAAAACTACAACAATGTACTACTAAAACAATATATACTGCTGTGTAGTTGGTAACCAGGAATTTTTATTGATAACTCTACGAAGATTAAATCACTGTTAAGAACAGTCTTATCCCAATGTGACACCAATGCTGAATTTTGAACAGCAAATGTAACAAACAATACTAGCTTGAACACAATTTGTTGCACGGTTTACAACAATGATGGTGCAGCATAATACAATCAAGGGCTCCATAAGCTGCTCAGCTAAAGAGGTGACACAGAACATTTGTGTAAAAACGTAATTTTTTTCAACTTTTTATTACTTGTCACAGCATTCTTTGTTCCATTAGTCAATAACCTCCCATTATAAGCAGTATTGATGATGTCAAATGAACATGACCATGTTATGATTAAAAAGTCAAAATGAACTTTGGAGTCCTTAGGTAGGTTACTTTGTTATCAATTTTAAACTACTGTGGGCCCTCTGGGCTAGATGCTTTATTTTATTTTTATACTTCTGTAAAATTTATGCTAAAATTTACAAAGAAATGTAAATATGCCAAATAAAATGGGACAAGGCTTATATGTCACAAAAAAGCAAATGCAACACAAAAACAGGAAGCAAATCAGTCCTAATTGCAATCCAAATTAAAACATTGATTATGCTACGTTAATGGCAAATATTAATCTGACTTTAAAATAATAGTTAAAATGTTAGGTTTCATCAACTCATGAGTCACACGCTTTTTTCAAAAAAGCCTCCAGATGTGCATTTAGAAATTCAACCAAAGCTTTCACAAGTAACTAGGCTTAGTCTTAACAGAGGCAACAAGTATAATCAATCAGCAAGTTTTTAAAGAGGAAATTCATTTTATGTAATACTATGCATATTCAGTTCTGAAACTGAAACCATGATATTCACATGACATACATTGACAAGGGAAAATGCTATAACAATGCACAAAATGTGGTCGCTATGATGAAGTTCAAGTAATAGCAAAACAAAAACTTTGCCATAAATCCCAACTACAAACTTAATGTTTAAAGCAAAAGAAAACATGCACGACACAACGTTCCAAGCAGACAAGGATTGATGACTGAAGCAGCCCAGTTTTAAATACAAAGAAATAACGTACATACACAAGCAGATAGTCTTGAGTAAGAGTACATCAACTAAGCCAGCATCAGGCGCACCGTTTCTTCATGCTTTATTTTGATATGAAATGGGATATTAACTATGCCAGGAAACCTAATACAAGGCTTGGCGGTTCATGTTAGAGTGACTGCACCAATTACAGCTGTCTAGTAGAACTGTAAAATGACCCCACATCGAAATTTGCCCCTGCTGTTCCTGGTCGCTCAACCATGACGTAGGACATAGACCGGCGGTTGCTTAACCATGACGCACGACATAGCCGAATGCTTCAGCAATGACTACCGCGCATGCGCGATTCAGGAACTCGACGCCATGAATGGCTGCGCTTCAGCGGCAATCAAATCGTTGGTATTGCACTTCAGATTGAAAACAACTTACTCGACATTTATGCGGTTTCATGATCTCTTTATCTTTAATTCGGGTTGTTATTATTAGGCGCACTTAGCCATAATATTTCGTATGCAGTTTGTTTACCGGTAGCACGCTGTCAACTTATCGTGTTAATTCTGCTGGACAACCGCAGATTTTGATAACCTCACAAAATTTCATCTCGTGTTTTCTGTGCTGGTGATTTGGCGGGTGCTATGAATGCCGATGAATACGAAAGAATATACAACTACCTGAAGACCGGCGAAATTCCATCCTCGATTAAGGGCTCTCATGGTCGTTTTGGATTCAAAAGAAAATGCAAAACTTACATGCTAGAAGATGGTAAACTACAGCAGTGTTTGTTGTATACTGCTGGCTTCGCGTAGCATATCAACAAGGCTTAATTTCAAGCATCAGCATATGTGGTAGTGGAATAAGCTAGGTTTCGTTAAAATTGTATGCTTCGCCAGTAACATTTGCAAAGTTCAAGCAATTCATGAATTTCCTGTGAGCTGTGATGATTGTATCAATTGATGAAAAAATACAGCTTTGGTTATAATACTGTAGTTACCATAATTCAGAAAAAATTATTAACTTAGAAGTCATCTTGCAACTTCAAATTTAATGGTTTAAATTAGTTAGGCTTAGCCTGTTGATGAATAGATAAAATGTCACCAGTTCAAACTACTGCTGGCAGGCCTACATTACCAACTCAAGCACCATAGCAGAGTTAAACAAACATTCCTGAAGAAAATGTAATTTGCCTTTGAACTCACTTTTCCAGTTCTTCACTTGGTTTCTAATGCAATTGCTTTTACTTACGTTTTATGTTTTACTAACTTTATTTGGTGTGAACTTGCTAAAAAGAATATGTGGGATTTTCATAGCTGTTTTTAACTCATTTTATCTGACCATGGAAAGAAAAGTTGCATTTGGATGATATGAAGAATATTTGTAACTCCTTTCAATAACCTTTTTTGTAGTGGGTAAAAATAACTTTTGGCACAAAACTGACATAGCCTACCAAAGTGTAAGGATACCAATGACAAAAAACTTTTAATGTCACTTGTTAATTTGCACCAACCAGCTTTTGATGATAAGTTTGCTATTAGTGCCAATTCTACTATTGGCACCAAGGCATTTTTGCACTGACTTCACAATCAATGTTGCCATTCTTTTATTGATGCTGTGTTTCTTCTGTTGAAATTTTTATGTTATACCATGATCATCATTTTTGATTCTGAGATGTGTGATTCATAGTTGTACGTTGGATCTTTTGCAACCAACCTTTGTTAGATATGCTTAGGTTTTTAGGTAGTCACTGTGAAACATGTGATTAAAATTCTCAAAACTTTGGAGGGACAACTATTAGTATTAATTAAGACTTATTTGGCACTGACTGATATGCAGTGGTTAACAAATAATTCAGTACTTTCATGTGGTAGGTGCCATTATTTGATGGTGTGTTAAAATGGCTGTATCCAATATTCACCTTTGAAGGACTAAAAAACCGTATCTGGCTTTGTGTTACATATATAATGTTGAGTGCATGACATTGGCAATACATTGAACCTGGTTGAGTGGGAAGTTTCTGTTCCTGCTATGCAAGAGGTTTCGGTTCGGCTCTCATGGTTGCTTTTTTGTCTTCGTTAATAGATATGCCACTTCTGATGTTATAAGATCAGGCTAAGCTATATGTTTTCAATATTTTTGGGAGCGCTTTTGATGTACTTTGTTATGAAGTTTTGAAAACCAGACCCGGCTTTACATTAAGGGTTAGTGTTTTAAATCGTGGATTTGGATTAGGGTTTACGGTTAAGGTGCAGGGTTTGAAAAAAATTATTCACCAGTTTAATCCTTTACTCTGAGAAGCAACAGACATACATGACTCGGTCAGATATTTCACAGAGGTCAGCACTTCACTTGGTACAGTCCAAAGCAAAAACCAGATACGGTCATTTAGACAAGTGCCTTATTTAATTGACAGTACAAATGGAAAGCTGCATGAAAATACCATAACGCTACACTGCACATTATACCTTAGGTTGCAATGGTTTTCAAGTGCCATTGACTACATTGGCACCAATGGAAAATTTTGCACGATAATATTAATGATAGGGTTTACATCACTGAGAAGATGGCTGAATTGGGTGTGGGAACCTTTGGCGCCACTAACATTTTGTTACTGGTAGTGGCAAAAACAGACCTTGTTGCTTATTTTGGCATAGTCATTTTTGGTGCCATTAGCTCCTTGTTACAATGTTGACTAAAATCAACCCTGTTGCTTATTGTAGCAAACCCTGCTATTTTCACTAAGCACTCAATAAAATATTTTAGTGCATATAAGCTTATAATTAATGCACAGTGACTAACCATTTTTGTGTTCTTATGTTATTCAATTGTCTTGTAATATAGACCATCAGTCTGCGGCAAATAAATAACGAAATAAACTGTGGTTAATTTTTTTCAATCAGTCCCTTTGGTAAAGTTTTTATACAACCTGAGTTTTCAAAGTCAATTTTTTGCTGTGTGTAAGGGATTACCCAACATTTTGTGTATGCTAGCTAGCCAGCCCAACCAGAGCTTGCATATTAGTTGATGCTGAGATAAGCGTATATGTTCCTTGTACTGCTCTACTCCATTCACAGTTCAGCATTGTGCTATTTCCTTTGACAAATATAAATGTCTCTCTCACATACACTTGGCACTTATATAGACAATTGCACTAAATTGCAATTAGCTTGAAGTTGGCAAGGGCAAATTTTAAAGGGATTAAATTTAAAATTGCTGGCAGTAATTATTGTTAAATAATTATTGTTAATGCTGTATTGGCCTCAATTTTATATTATGCACATGTCTATTAAAACAGTCAGGGCCATTGTAATTTCACTAAACAGTTGTCTTATCAATAACTTAACATCTAAAGAACCGCTTTTCAGGGCATGAACCTTCTGCTTTTTGGCAGTGGGCAGAATTTTTTCAAAATGTACTGTGTGTTTTTAAAGATTTTGGCTAACAATGGATATCCTTTATGGGCTGCATATACTGTACTGCATTATTTCAGTGGGATTAATATATGGTTTATTTGACTATGTTGTCTATTCTGTTTTGACAGAAAGAGTCTACTACATCTCTAAGAACAAAGATGGATCTTTGAAACGCAAGGCTCTGTGTTTGGTTGGAACAGACAACTCAAAAGCAGCCTTTCTTGAAGTGCATGATCAAGCGGCTCAAATTCATCCTGGATTGAACAGAACTTTGCAAGCTATTTCAAAGAAGTATTTTTGGCCACGCATGACATATGATGTCAATGACTGGGTAAGCATGCTGCAACTGCAGTTTGTGTCGGCTATAATTACACTCTTTTTGCCCTGGCCTACAATGAAGGATCATAATGTTTACGAAATGGCTAAAAACGGAAATTCAAATGACAAGTTGTTGCTCCTGATTAGTATTGAATTAGGTTGACACAAAGTCATTAATCTAATATGTCTTATTGGCATGTGGTAAAAGTTAATAAACCTAGTAGTGAGTTGTGACTCAAATAGAAACTGACTGAAGTGATAACTTACACCAAAAGCATATACAAAAGTTAGTTTGTGTCTGTGTAATATTTTCCTCTGTTTTATGCCTTGTTAAGAGAAGTCTTAGTGGTGAAGGAATAAAAGTGCAGTTTACTCTCTGAGATTTGTAGTTATACGGAGCACCACTGTCTTTCAGAAGTGAAATCCTTTATGTACTGTATGAAAATAACTTTTGTTTGTCACGGTTAGTTTGCTCAAATGTGTAAAGGTTAGAATTTTAAAAGATTTGCAGCAGTTTAATAATTGACACCGATTGCTCCAACCAGTATTCAAGCTATTTAGCTTTTTATGTAAAAGGAGTGATCTATTGTTTTTCTGCAAATCGATTGGATATCATGATTGAAGCAATAAGTAAAATTGATTTTGCAGTTCTTGAAGTTTGAAATGTGCTGAAGCATTGAGAAACTTGCTCAACAGTGAATTTAACACTGTTCTTAATACTGCAATATCACAAAACGTTAGCATTGTAAACAAGATTTATTTTATTTTGTGAGTGAAGAAGCAAGTCCCTAAGGTATTTATTTTTGCGCGTCAGGCTCATGGTAAAATGTGATTATCTTAACAAGTGGTAGAGCTACGTTTCTAAAAGCCCCGTAGATTGCATCTTCCTATGCAGGTGTTTTTTGTCACCTTAGAATCAGCAGAAAACCTTTTTGAGCATACCGTGTTAATTCGATTGTTAGCCGCCCTTGAATGTAAGACGCACAAAATGGTGTCAAAAATTAATGTAAGCCGCTCTTGAACATGGGCTACCTAAGCCTCTGAGATACTTCTGTGTACTACAACGTTTCGCGTTTGGTCATAACCATGGCAATGATGCTTCACCACTACAACTGCCTTCTGTTAATGATAACCCCTCCTCTGACGGATATACACGTGATGCTGAAGAGAATAAAATGTGAAAAGAAAGTTTGGTCGAGCCAAAGGAACGTAGCCAAGGAAAGATAGAGCGTCATCTATAGTACAGATCAGGGTGGCCCAACTACTTTTGACCTTCGGGCTATTTTACAAAAACATGACAACTTGAGGGCCACTTCCAATAAAATGGTGTATAAAACAACATGTTCACAAGATTTACAACTCAAAAGGGAAGATAAGTGAGTGCGTCATTGAAATTGCTACACAATAGCAAATAGAAATTTCTTTCAAATCTCTATAAGTGGGATGCCTGCGGTCGAGACTTCTCTGACATAACATTCCTTCATCAATACCAGTGTTGGTGGTAGCAGTCGAAGACTCCCGTCCGGTGTTTTGTCTACCATTCGATTTTAGATTTTGCTTGCTTGATACTGATAGTATAGAAAATGTGCTCTCACGCATATGTGTGCTTCCAAACATCGAGTGCATTTTTAGCGCGAAATCTCGCAGTTTGAGAAATCTATCTCTGTTGACTGATTTCCAGAATTCTCTACAGTTTTCAGTATTGGGCAAGCAGTTTGGCTAGGAGGCCACTTTGAGAAGGCCGCGTTTAGCGGATAGATAGACGGATTTATTTGACGGGACTGATTTCGTTGCGCCTGATGTGCTATCCATGACAGCGAATGCCGAGGCACCTGAAAAACACAGAGGTTGTTCATGCAGGTGCTCCGGCGG
>JGI24022J15233_10002556_pt1 | contig 17168 bp, 12 predicted proteins | sample Ectturendosymbi2_FD_15233 | JGI IMG/M metagenome (IMG submission 15233)
TTGCCAAACCTTTTTTGCGTTAGCTTTATTTGTTTCAAATAAGTTGTTGTAATACAATTTTTTGGACTTTTCCTTCACATGAGTTAAACTGTTTCTGTACATTTTATATCGCTGAAAGCTTTCTGGTGAATTACGTTTTTTTCTTTCTTTATATAATGTATTTTTGGTTTTAATAGAATTCCTTTTGTCAGCCACGGTTTGCTACGAAATTCCATTTCTGTTCTACAGAGTTCTTTCAAGGGAGCATGTTTATTAAGTACTGATTCAAACGAAATATGTTGCAGTTGTGCACATATATATAAGAGAATGGGTAGTGTGGCTACATGTGCACTTCCGTTTTCATCCACTTGCCTAATATATGATAGTGGGTTTTCTACACTCGTGAACATGAAAACAAAACCTTGGAACAACCTTTGACTAAGAAGGTGATCTGGATGCGCGTCATCTGCTGCAAAGCCTGGAATGAAACTTTTGATTTCTGAAAAGCAGCCACATCCGCCCCACTGATGAAAGTTAATTGCCAATAAATTGTTCTTACGTTCAATGTTTGTTGATTTTGTATTAGGGTGGGCCGCGAATTTTGTTGGCATCGTCAAAGGGGGGCGCGTCTCAAAAAGTTTAAAAACCCCTGGGTTAGATGCTTTGTAATACTACCGGGTGCCTTGAAACTTTGTATGTTTATTGAGGTCAGAGATGTGGTCACTCAAGGCATCTCTTTGTAATGGTTAAAATCAGTTATTTTTTTGAAGAATATGACTCGACTCCAGCTTTCTCGAAATGACTTGAGTCGGTTTTTCGGTAAAGGCTTTTTACCTCTTTTTTTCCTGACAGCTTAAACTTTGGATCCCATTTTCATATTCTGGTCACGATTGCGAAAATCCAGGTATTTATAACTTTGCCGTAGTAGGACAGTGGTTCTTAACCGGGATCGCTGCCCCCAGGGAGGCGTCAATAAATTTCCAGAGGGGTACGAGCCCTTACGCGCCCTACAATATGGAGAGTTTGATCAATGAATTTGCAAAAAATACATCGGTTTTTGCAGCTATTTAAAGTCAGGGAGGTTGGAACAAAGGACAATTACTTACGAGAGGCGTGGTAGAAAAAAGGTAAAATTACTTACGGGAGGCGTGGTAGAAAAGAACCCCTGCAGCAGGGGCTGCATTAGATGCTAGACCTGTATTCAAGTAACTTCAGTTCACAGGTGAAACAAGCAAGGAATCAATCACAAGTTTTACTAGGAAATCGATTTCACGTAAAACTACGCATCATCAGTTGTTACATAGACCTGCTAATCTCCTAGACGTTTTAAAAATCCCTCTATGATTTCCCAGTCAGGGACCGGCAGCCACTGCATCCCTGCAGATAGAGAACTAACCGTTTGTTTGTATCAAACTGCTAGATGATGTCTAACATCATTTCAAAATCATGTTGTTTTGTTTTTAACTCGCTGTGTATGTTTCATCGACTACCGAAATAATTAATGGAGTAACTGATTCGCGTTGGTTTTCCAGATTCGATTTTTGCAGCTCGTGCCGACAAAATCATTGAAGTAAAATCATCTAAGTGGAATTCGAAGATGTGTTCTTTGCAATAGATTTACTAAAAACACATTTACCACATTTGTGCAACCTAGCATCAAAGGGGTGAGTTTAGAGAATGATTGCTTGTCGAAAAACTTGACAATTTTGCTGGTCAATCAAAATGATCTCCATTGTGCCGAATTTGGAGATGCGCATTCTGTGAGAAAAAATGGCGTTCATTACATTTTTTTGTGAATTGATAAGTTGCTGACTGCTGTGAAGTAAAGTTGGAATGCTTGAAGTTCGCCATTTATTTTCACTATTGTTGAAAAACAAGACAAATGCACGTTATCAGAAGATACAAAAATTATGAAAAGAAATTTCAAAAATTATGAACAGATATTTCATTTACCCATCATTCATTCACACTTGCAAAAATTTTATTCAGCCCGAGGCGAACCATTCACCCGGTTAAGAAGCACTGCCGTAGTGGATGTAATATTGCGCTTTGCGGAACTGGCGTTTGCTAACTAGCGATTGCTTCTGTACGGCTTGTGTCAACCTTTTGCCGCGTGTGTGCTCGGCAAAGATCGGGTGCTCTGACCTCGTTTCAGCAGTCGAGTTTTTGTATTGGGAGCGCACGGACCACGTTGGCTGTTTCTGCGGTCGTGCCATAGTGCAGTATTTTCTGCAGCTAATCAGAAGCTTTTTGTAAATAAATGTTTGTGCACCAGGAAATTTGTGAAACGAACTTTATAAAGAATGAGAGCCAACGCCTTGCTTTGGCCTGTCAACTTAAAATGTCATGTAGCAACCTCTACTAGTTAAAGATTCGCTAGAGAGATTTGTGGCAGACCTAGCAGCTGCTAACATAATTTTTTAACACAACTGCTGCCACAAACAAACGACGCAAACATTTTTCAGAAAGAGGACACAAGTTATCTTATGGAATCGGCCAGCCAATCTTCACACTCTGTATGAAGCAGAAATTGTCAAAAACTTACCATCCAGCCCTCTTCTGTGGAAGCAGTAAGGTGTTTCAGTACATAAGGACTGTTTTATACAAAACTGAGGTCCCGTCTGAATGATTCACCAATTGATGCGTTGTGCTTCAATACAAATGTGTTGCAGAAAAAGTTAATGATTTGCGATGTTTTCACTGCAGTGCAGGCCTATTGTATGGAGTTAGTTGAAGTACAAGAGTGCAAAACTTTGCATTTTAACTGTTGAAAAGGGGATATGTATCCGAGTCTACAGACGTTTTCATTCTGTAAGTTTTAAAACATCATTTCTTTTCAATATCCTGTTAAATGGAAAATACAAACACGAAATATCCGAATACAGTCCGTTATTCGGATAACGGGTTTTTACAAAAATACGTCTAACTCACCTTTCAAATGAGCATTTTGCGGTACTTCCAGAGCTCAGCTTTAGAACTACTGCTGTTTTTTAGTGTGCAGTAATGATATTACAGAAATTTATATTTACAGTGTCATGATCACTTTGCTTGGTTATGACACTAACATGCACTTGTCAGCACTCAGGTACGATTATAAAAAAGTCAGTCAAGAAATTCATAAAAAGTGATAATAGGACAATAGCCAGTACGTAGGTTTGTTTTCACACTGATAAGTTGCCCCATAAACATCGCTAATGGTTTTGACGCATTTATTAATAAAAGTATAATAGCTTTTCGAAAACAACTGAAATACACCGGTATACATCTTGAATGCAAATCAGTTTAGAAAGCCCATGTAAACAAATTGAGATTTCGTTTTATCAAGGTCCTGTGGATTATTGAGACGATGTATTTACTTTCTTATATTCGAAAAGCTATATTACTTTTACTTTCTTATATTCAAACAGCATGTCATAAGAACTTAGAAGTGTTTTTACGCTTGGTTAGTTTTGTGCCCCATATCAAACACACTTCCGTGGTCATACCTTGTTAACAGTCGTTCTTTGTGATCAAAAAATCCCATACAAATCAGTTTCAACTTGTAACATAAATACTTTTATGAAAGCCTCTTTATTGGAAAAATGACATCTTTTCACAAGAATGATATTTCTTGGTAGCTAGGAGATAGATCGTTTGTCAGAAAAGACACGCAATCTGAGAAAGTGCAACGAAATTCTCCAGAAATCTTGTTTGGAAAATGGTGTAAAACGCAAGGGGTGCTTTTACAGTTAGTCGAACTCGCATTTTCGCTTGCTGTAACGTAATCTACTCTACTACATCCATTGTAGTCATTATTCCCAGATTCTCTCTCTTCCATCACGCCCTCAATCTTCCTTTTGTTGTTGTTCGTCCCATGCTGCGTGTGCACACTGCACACACGAGACAAAGAAACGATTTCGAACAGATGGCCAGCAGCTATGCGCATTTAATCAGCAACTGCGAGTTGTTTCTGAACAGAAGGCGAACTGGCTTCGCTGACTCCATTCACGATGATTCTGCTCTGCTGAACTGCTGCACTGCCGAAGTACTGTAGTTGAAAATAAACGTGTATTTTACTGAAGTTTTGAAAACGATTGGCATGGCTGAGGTACGCATGCACGCGAGGGTGAGCGATACTAGAAAGCAATGGCTAGACATCAATTCAGTTTTGCTGTCAGGAAAACAAAATACAAGTTTACTGAAGTTTGTGGTAGCTCATCTGCGTTTTGGCAAAAGCTTGTTTTGTCAAATAAGCGTTTTACACAGCCTTAGAGATAAAACTTCAGACAGCTTCGGATTTTCAGGTGCTTAAACGTTTTTTTGGCTGTTTTGTTGAGTATTCAACAATATTTTTGTATATACTAGTGTTGTTGGACAAACGTGAAAGGTACGTCGAAAATCAAGACAAGCAGCGATCGCGTTCATGAAGAATTTGCGTATATGTTGCTCGAAATGCAAAATTGAACTTGGTTGTTTTACAGAAAACTTTTGCTGCAGCTGCACGCTTGTACATTTAAACTGCAACTTCAATTTACTGCATGCTATGTCTGTTGACTAGCTGCAATGTTATATGTCACGACTGGATAAAACTGTGCTAAGCTTAAAAAGCAACGTTGCGACTAAGTCGACAAATACTTTCGTAAAGAATTGAGGGAAGCAATCAATGTGTGAAGTTGTAAATGACGTTTAGCGCAGACATTCTAAATGCTGAGTCAATGCTCAGACTCTTGGTTTTACACCGTTCGTTATTAAATAGGACAATCACTGTATTTTCCCAAATCAGGATTTCGGTGCCTAATGCCTGTAACTTGTTATCTCTCACAGCCTTCAGCATTAAAAAACGCCACGTATTGGCGTAGTTACGGAGTTCAGCTATGAGTTTTAATAACCCTCCCTAGAGTTCAGCGTCCGGCGGTCCGGCCTCTCGTGAACAATCGATCTTACTCATTGTACGAGCTCTTTGTGAGCCATTACGACCGCGTTGTTGGCTGTTCCATTGCTCGAGTTTTGGGGTCAGATACTTTCAGCATTGCAGTGAAAACAATTTTTAACCTTTTCCATATTACCCACTTCCAGTGGATATTGAATCTCCATTTCTTACAAACTAACTCGAAATGAACTATTTACACTTGATCTGAGCTATCGAAAGAATATGCAGTGGTGTATTCAACAAATCAAACGTCCCAATGCAAGAAGATAAAAAACTAAGAACTTCATACAACCAATACACTGGAACTTTTCCGCGTGTTTTTTAGTAACGATCGATCCAAAGCTAGATTTAATTTTTGAAATCGCATCGCAAACCTGACTCCAGATCTAACAATCTGTTCAAAGCTTTGGTTGTTGCAGCAACAAGGTTTGAAAAAGCTGATTTACAGAGGTAAGTGGTGGGGAACGCAGGCAGCATTATCAGTGGCTTTGCAATGCTTGAACATGCTTCGACAGATTTTGTTAAATCGCCAGAAGTGTTTGTTTTGTCATTTTGCAATGCCAAAACTTGGAACAGACATTTAAGACAAAGTTGTGGCAGCTGACTCACCGTAATCTTCAGGTGATGACTAATTACCACCTGCAACCCCTATCATTCTCCACTAGTAGGCAATTGCCCATAAGTGGAAATACTGCGCTAGAGGGTCGATCAAGATCTCATGAGGAGCAGGTTCTCGTGTAAGTTCTTTAAAGAAAAAAAAACGATTCGCATTTGAAATTTTTGACAGATCCCAATAACATTACTGGGATCATATCGTGACGTCATACCGCAAAAATATCCAAGTGCCAATTAAATTATTAAATAAGTAAATGAAAATCCACACAAGGACGCCGGAGCAACAGCAGGGGGGAGAAAGATTTGAGAGCAATGGAAACATACAAAAACCAAAAAATTGTTACCAATTTGCTTGTTTCTGTTCAGTTGACCTCAAAATAATAACAAACTATAGAAAACCATTCCGAAAATACTCAGTGCGCGAATAGCTGCAATAAATTTATTCCAGGTCGATCTTGATAAACCACGAAATTACCTATGATGCTGTGATGAAACAAAACATCCGTCTCCGTTGCCCCCCTTTCGAAAGTCGGGGTGGCAATGTCTTCGCCATGCCCCCGGTCTCCGGCGTCACTGAATCCACTCCTTTAGAGATCTTCATTGACTCTCTAGAGCGGTTGGTAAGCGAGTTTTGAACGAAATTGCCTGCGGGGTTTCTGCCGTTCTAAAGGGTTGAAATAAAATATGGCTACAGAATATTTAGCATTGAGACAGAATTCATAACTTGCGTATTCGAGCAGCGCATATCTTCATGTGAAAGAAATGACTGGATAGTCTAAAGCAGGGCTTCTCAAACTTTTTTGTTCTGCGACCCATTTAAAAAAAGTTTTTTCTAGGTGACCCCTTGATGGATAGTCTAGATGACAATGATACATGCAAACGTCCCATTAGTTTACAAAAACATTTATATCTGGTTTGTCAAGCCAATTTGTTTCGCGACCCACAGTTTGAGAAGCCCTGGTCTAAAGTTTGGTTAAACTGTCTGGGTTCATTTTTGACAAAAAATTTGTTGGGTTTTTGCATTTTTTTATCCGCCAATAAACAGCCTGGCCCTGAGATGCACTTATAATTGGCAAAAATGTTTTATTTGGTTTCATGTACACGAAATAAAAGTCAGTATGCCAAAACGCCGCTGTCCATTTTAATAGGTAGATGTTTTTGTGGACTTTCCTATCTTTCATTCTGGTCATGCAGCTCTCTGTAGTTTTGATAGGCCAATAATGTCTAATGGGAATAAGAAGAGATTACAGCTAAAACTGATTTGATTTTAGGATTTTTTTGATTTCAGTTATTTGTCATGGTATTTGTAGTTCACTTTTTGGACAAGCTCAACTGTTTTTACATTATCGTTTCTGTTGAAAATAATATTGCTACTTGAAGTATCATGTCCAGTTCATCACAATCCGTGTTTCAAAGTGATACCTCCAAAAGAAAATTTCCCATCAAGGAAAATGGTGGCTCAACACCGAGAAAGCTGCTGCATGTGCTGTCTGAACCTACCCAAACTGATAAGGTACATTTTAAGAGATGTATACTTTTCAAGATTATGACCTGGGAAAATGTTTTTGTAGCAGCAATACGCATGCTTCCGAATTTTATTGTCATCAAGCGCCTGTTTTTTATCTTGACGTTTCATTATTGGTTCAGTGCTTTCGTTAACTTCATTAAGTGCATGCAAAGCTTCTTGATAAAGCTTAACAGAAAAAGTATTTCAGATTGTGGTATAATAGAACGTTTGGCATAAAAATTAGTAAACTACTTTATGGGACATGTTTTTATAGCTGGGCGGTTGAGATAAATACAAGCCTGTTTTATTTTGTACACAAATACTGTCAGTATGTGGCCTGATAACAGTTTTTGTTTCATATTTAAATAAACTTCTTGATGTAAGTAAGGACTGTTTATGAAATTCTGAAATAAGCAACACTGGCGTAGTTGTATCTATCTATTCCTAACAGCATGATAATCACTGAAAACGTATTGTGGTCAATGAAAATCATATTTATTAACACTTTGTTAATCCACACCAACAGCTCGAAGACCCAAGAGACGACATTCGTCAATTACTGTTTTTTTGTTAATACATACCAAACCTCCTGAATCCCCGGGACTTGCCCGTGTTGGACAAGTCATGGCTCGGCAGTAAATTGATCCAGAGAGCTGTTCAAACATCTGAAATCGCGCTAAGTCTTGTGCTTCCGATTAAAAAATTGGGCAGTTTTGGATTTGAGCTTTCCTGTGGGTGACGTCATATTACGGGTAGGTTAAAGCTTATTGGCTTACGTTATTGGGCCCTGGCTCCTAACCGCAAGGAGTCTTATGTTGTTATTTTGAATAAAGAACTAGATGAAAATTCGAATCTTTGGAGCCCTTGATCGGCCTTCTAGCGTTTGTGATTTGAACGTTGTAGGCTAAACACAATAAATTATATAATTAGTCACCTAGAAAGGATTAATTTAAGTAATATTTAAATAATTTGTGATTAATAGTTCTTAACTTGTTTACCACAAACGCTGCAAGGCGCAACAAGGGCTCTGAAGATGCGGATTTTCGCCTATTTAAAAGAAAAAGATAAAAAATTGCCCCTTGGGTTTGAGGCCCAGAGCCAGATTAAGTGGGCCAGAAAGGCATAAATCTACCCTTATTATGACGTCACCCACAAAAAACTCAAATCCAAAATTTCCCAAACTTTTTTGAAAGTACAATCTTTTTGCATCTTTAGACAGTTTGAAAAGCTCTCTATCTCAATCTGCTGGCGAGGTATGGCCTAATATGTTGGTGCCATTTTGCGCCAAGATTTTGGAACACGCGGATCTTACAGGTTTTTAAGGCGAACAACGTGTTGTTGGGTAAACGTTTGTAGTTCTTTTAACCCAATGGTTCTTAACCTTTTCTCTACCACGCCTCCCTTGAGTAACTGTCCTGTGTTTGAGCACCGCGGCATGGTATTTGGCTAGAATTGTTCATTTTGGCCAGATACTCCTTGCCCTCGACAATTCAGTAGAAGCGGCTTACAGGGTTTTCGTTACTTCTAATGAGAGCATTGTCTGCTAGAAATGAGATTTATTTATGTCTTGCGCGCGCCAACATATTGGCGCAATATAGCATTCCACATTTTCTACCATACCGCGCCAGGCAACTGAGCTCCAGAGTTGGCCAAATCCTTAAAAGATCCGGTAAGATTTGTAATTTCGATTAAACAAAATTGGGAAGTTTTGGATTGGAGTTTTTTGGGTGACGTAATGAATTGGTGCAGGTTTTGACCTTTTTGGCCCAGGTTAACTGACCCAGGAATCCAACCCCATTGCAATGGGGGTAATTCTTTTATTGTTTTTTTAAATGAAACTAGACTAAAATCCGCATCTTTTGAGCTCTTGATTAGGTTCTAGCGTTTGTGGTTGGCAAGTTATGCTAAAAATTTCGATAATTGGTTCATCAAATCGCTAGGGGAGTAACTTTCTTTGTTGTGGTTTCAAGGCCATAACTTCCTATCTCAAACGCTAAAAGACCAACCAAGTGCTCTGTAGATGCGGTCTTAAGCGTAGATTTTTTCGAAAAAAGAAACAAAACATTGGCATTTGAGGTTCGGGCCCAGGGCCCGATGAATAGGGCCAAATAGGCCTAAACCTATCCCACTTTTACATCATCTACAAAAAACTGAAATCAAACTATCCAGATTTTTTAAAAATCTAATCTACATGATTCCCGCATCTTTAGAGGGTTTGGAAACCTCTCTAGCTTGATTGGCTGTCGAGCCATGGTTGAACAATGATTTGCATTGTTTTAGACAAATCATCCTTTTTACGTTTTTGTCAAAGTTTGTTTTTTTGGCCATAACTTATGACCCAAAAGTTCTAGATGGTCAATCCAGAACTCCAAAGACTTGTATTATGGCATAGATTCCAAAAAATCTTAAATTAAAAATTTGGTCCATTGAGTCGGGGCCTAGAGCTCGATAAAGTGGACCAAAAAAGCCGAAAAGAATCCTCTTTATGACGTCACCCACAAACATCCAAAGCATACCAAAATAGTCTTTGATCTAATCTACTGGGCTTCCCACATCTTTTGAGGGTTTTAACAGCCCTTCAGCTTAATTGGGTGACGAGTTATGATTTGCCTGAGGGTTTTAACAGCCCTTCAGCTTAATTGGGTGACGAGTTATGATTTGCCTAACTTGGGCAAATCGCGGGATCTAAAGGGTTACTTCTAATATCGAACGTTATCAAACGTGCTCAATGTTCTCGTCCCAGAGCTTTGTCTGTGCGCTCTACCATATCCCACTCTTTATGGATGGAACTTGGTTGTTACTACAGCCAGTGTGTGTAGTGATTCAACTTGCAATGAACAGGTCGAGACGAGTAGCTGTCCTCTTTGCAGTTCTGCTAACGTAACGTTGTTCAGTTCTCAAAAGATCCTTCAGTTTTGAAAAGTTTTTGATTGGTTGCGGATCAACTGCATTATGAAAAAGGCGTGCGACTTTTCTTCATGGCAGATTTTGACATACATTAGTTATTCTGTTTTTGTGTCAAAATAAAAAATGCCACAACCACAACGACACTCACACAAATGAAAGGTTGAACCCGTAGACGTAGACCTATTCGAGTCCGAAGACTCCCACGTTTGGCCATTCAACCAATAGCAGCACGTGTTCTATTTTGCATTTTTCGGCTTGGTCTGTACTGGACATTGAACCGTAACAGTCTGTCTGGGCAGTAGGTTAATAGCTATTGAATAGCAACGCCAGTTGTGCCAAAACTATTGTTGGTCGTTGTTTTGAAAAAATTGCAAGCTGGGGCCTTCACTTTGAAAAAAATGTATTGTGTCCCCAAACTTCTTCATTTGTGATAGCCCAGAACTCTTTTAACTCGCAATCCACATTAAATGGTTTTTACGCCTCTGTGCATTACTGCTGGCGGCATCAATATCCCCAGTCAGAAAATATAGCTTGAACGAAGTTACCAAGACAAAGTTTGGAGTCCCATCTAATTGCAAATGATATTTTAATGCCTTTATCCGCCAATCAAACCTGCAATCTGCAAAATTCTTAGTCAACGCTCTCCGCTTGGATATCCATTACAAAGTTTCCTTTACAACTTTTGTCACTGATACGAGCGGCAGCGGTACGCTGTCTGATGTCCATCACAGCAACATGCTATTGGTCATAAACATGTAAGCATAGACGTGGCTAGGAAACACCTGAGCTATGCTCACGCCTCTCCAAATAAAAAGCGAACTTTTGTGATATCACGTAGTCTGCATACAGATCAGCTTCAATATTTTACCGCCATTCTTGGTATTCATGAAATCCATTTTGCTGAAACATTTTCATCAAAAAGGTCGTAGAACGATTGACTGAGCACATTGACGTCATACAACCGCTGCTTATAGAAGCCCCGCGCCAAGATCTTGCATTGGGCCCCGCACCAGCTAGGGCCGACGCTGCCGTGACAGTTCGCAGAGCGTCCTAGACACTTTAATCAATAACGAGGGTGTGCAAACTAAAACACCAAGCAGGAGTACAATGCTCTATCGTTGAATGGACTTGGGCTGGTGTGGTTGTGCCCAGCGCTCCTGATTGAGCGTCCCATTCAGTTCCAGCAAGCTGCCTCATAAGTGCGACGCAGGATATAATTTTTTCGAGAAGTAACTCGAGGTGTTGGCATTCAGTGAGCGTTTCGTCGCAGGTTACTTCAGGGTTTTTGGTGTCGCAGAAAATTTACAGGGGTCGGTGTATTCAGGGACTCTGGCGTTACCAACACGGAGTAGGTGAATAAAACTAAATTTTGTGTTTAATTAAGACATGAAATTTTGACGAATATTAATCGAACCGATCATATGCCGGCAATTGACTTGCTGGAGGCCCCTTTGGATCTTGAAGCCCTAGGCTTACGCCTACATGTCCCATTGACAAATCCGGCTCTGGGTGTGTGTCTCAAGCTCACGTATGACTCCGTACGGTGGAAGCCACTGACGGCGTTATGTTTGTGTTGAACTTCAATTTCCAGGTCTGGAAGTATCCTATTGCAGTCTTTGCACAGAAACCTCATCCACTGACTGCCAGTTTCCATCAGCTTGATTAATATTCAGGCCATCAACACATGCATATTTTTTGGAAGCAGTGGTTGACAAGTCAGGCATATAAATGTTTTCAAGAAGGGGTGCCAGAATTGATCCCTGTTGGACACCATCTTTCAGACACTGTAACCTGCTTCTTTTACCATTACCTGTGAAACTGCGGTTTTTAGCAAGTTTCATGATAATACAGTACGGTCCATGTGCTTGTCAGTGTCAGACAACCATCTCAGCTTGAAAGTGACGCGGTAGTGCCATACTGCGTGTCTTAATGCTGCTGCGAGACCAACAAATAGAGCTCCGGCCTAGCAAGATTGCATGATCTGTAGTTGATCTCCTTTGCTGAAAACCCACTTGCTCCATTGGGAGTAGCGGGTTGATTATGGGCTCAACACGGGAGAAGGTACTGTCGATAGCCGTTCAAAAATCTTGACGTTCACCCATAAAAGAGTCATCGGACGACAAGCACTTGGGTTTGCCCGGTGGTCTGATTTTTTTTGTGATCGCAAACGCCAACATTCAAATAACACAATCATTGTTCTAATGTTAGAGCTATGGTGAGCTATGGTCCTTAAGAAGGTTATCATGAAAAGAGGTGGCTTTCCCAGTGGAAATGCTAACGGTTGGATAGCCTGGCATTGAACGTGACTGATGTGAAACCAAACAGTGAAACGTGGACTTGACCTTCTTTCTAATACGCTGTAGGTTTCGGTTTGTAGTGTTGAAATCAATTTCCATATAAACAGCGGGGTTACAATTGCCAGCGAAACTATAAGGCCAGGTCTTTTTACCGCCTCAAGCTACGAAGTTAACCTTTGTTTCCTTACAAACTGCAGGACACGTTGGCGTGTATGTTAGTGCCTCTCCCCAGAAGTCGTGGTGCAACAGCTATTTTGTAGTTATATTAACTCAATTAGGGAAAATTTCCTTGCATCGCTAACAAACCAGAAATCAGCTACACCTGGGCACCAGGGTCAAGTGGGAACATATGTTAATTGACGTATTGGTCGCTGCGCGACGAAAAAAGCACGACACTGCAAAACGTAGTGTAGAGGAAGTGAAACGCTATAAAGCCACGAAAGTTGACTAGGTGTGATAGAAGGTTAACTCGTCCTTTTTGTTCCATGCATGCAGGACCGGATTTACCAATAGGCTGTGTAGGCGTAGCTTTAGGCCTCAAGATCCAAAGGGGCCTCCAGCAAACTGTGATACGCATAGAGTCAATTGCTGGTCTATGATCAGTTCGACAAATATTCGTCAAAAATGTATGCCTTGATTATTCAGGAATTTTAGTTTGATTCACCTGATCAGATTTCGTGTTGATGACGCCAGAGTCTTCCAATGAGTTTCCATGAATCTCAATATGACCGTTGGTCAAGCCGCATATCACAACTATCGGATAAGCACAACTTATCCTATGATACAAAGAAAACATCTTTTTTATGGATGCCACAGCATGTCCGTTTTCAAAGCTAGTAAATCCTAAAAAAGCGCGTTTGGTATATAAATTCGAATAAATTTTCTAATAAGGAAACAAAAAATCTTCAACTGACAAATTATGCAAGTTTACTCATATCAAAATCAGATAGGTATAAATATTTTAGCTACATCAAGTGTATGCGGCTCAGGTGACATCGTTCCATTAGTCTTTATCAGGCTACTGACGCATGTTGGAATGGATCGAATTTTCACTTTTGTAGTAACTAATTCGCATAACGTTGTTTTTGTTGCCCAACTTGACAGTTGTGAATCTCCCTGTGACGTCTGTATTTTTGCGCAGCTGAAAGGTTTTAGTTTGCAGTGACATGACTTAGCTGCATGAAATATTATCATGTGTTTCACAGGAAAAAGGTGCCGTCAAGTGGGATACTCTACCTGACGAAGTTCTGGAAATTGTGTTTGCTTCTCTTCCGGTAATAGACATGTTATGTTCGTGTTCTCGTGTGTGCAAAAGATGGAGAAATATTATACAAAATGAAAAGGTATTGAAACCTTGTATAGTTAATTTTCGAATTTTTTTAATGTAAGGCATTTACTGGCAAATCACGTTAATTCTATTTGTTTTAATAAAGTATAACGATCATGGTGCATAGTCTTTTCGTTTGAGACCATTGTTTTAAATTGTGAAGCTATGGAGTTGAAGCATATGGAAGTTACTTCACCAAAGATTTCTCTATATCACAGTACATGTCCTGGAAAAAGGTTTATCATAAATATAAGCGGTTGCGACAAGACAATCATCTCGACAGACTGGGTTACAACGTGGAAGAAATGCTCTTTGAAAATCTTCCATTATCGATGAACTACGTAATTATGTAGGTTTTCTTGTTTTTACTTAGCCTCTGCCAACTCCAGCGGCATATGTAGATTAAAAAAATCACTAAGCAAAAGACTTATTTGGTATACTAGAGACTTGGATCTATAGAGATATCTCATGCTTTGCATGTTTTTTTATTCTTTAAAGTTTTTGTATAGAATGTGTTTTCATGTGCTTCGATGCCCAGTTAATCGTTTAACATGGCTGCGTTTACGTCACACGATTGTTTTTACCGGTATGTAAAAATCTGCAGGGGGCTCTACAGTTGCCGATATTGCACGCGATGGTAATGACAGCGACACACTACTGAAAATGCGGGCAACTTTTAAGCACAATTAGGCTAATTGTGGTAGCCATGTTGATTGATTGGTAAAATTTAGCAAGGGTGGGATAGTAAAACGGCTGCGTCATTTTGTTTTATTTGACACACTTGACGCATTTGACGCAAGAATGTCGCTACACCCTTGTAGCACAAGCTCTCTGTAACACTGAATTTCATGCTCATGTCACTTTCATACGCATTGGGTCAACGTTCAATTACCCGCACAAAGAATTTCTTAACCCGCGCCCGCCCCTCACCGAATTCAACCATCACGCATAGCTCTGCGGGTACACGCAGCCCGCGCGGGTTAATCCCCCGCACAGGACTCTGATGGAGAATGCAAACATGAAAAGTTCAATAATAACAGCGGCCACGATGACTTGCCTCCATTGCAATATTGACTGCAAAAAGCATAGACCAGATCAAGCGCTGATTGCGTCGAGATTTTCACAAGCGGCTTTGCAGGAACGTTTTACGAGCAATTAGTGGCTTTCGACCGAATTAGAAACTGGAAACCTCACTAAAGGCAAACTTTTGAAAATTGTCAGTTCAATGAAAACTGTGTTTTTGATTGTCAGCTTAAATCACAACACACTGATTCCGGAAAAAAAAACGCCAGACAAATGCACGTTTTATGAATGATGCTTTAAAAACAAGGGGCAATAAAATGTTTAAATATTTATACTTGCCTGTTGTTTGTCCCCTTATCAAAATTTCTGGCTACGCGCCTGTGCGTATGCCATAGTTATTCACCATGGGAAAAACGTAATCGTGCTTCCCAGATTGCTTGAAACAACTGAGAGATATGTTTATGACTGGGTCTCAGATATCTTTCTGTATGCTGTGCAAATCCTCTTCAAACGTTTTCAGAAACTACTGCATTACCACTAAAATATATATTGTTTCTTGTTTTCAAACGCAAATTTGATCAGGAGGTTTATCCAACTGACCTGCCTAGAAAATTACTTCACGCGCTGTAACGGTATTTCCCTGTCTGTAAAAACTGCAAAATAGCGTAGGACTATTAAAGTTGAGCTGTTAAAACTTACAGGAAGCTAATGAATCTATTGCATTAATGTTTGTTTTCAGACCAGTAAATTAAGCTTCCACTGCGACAGATCTTTTGTAGAACTGAAGCGATCGTTTTGCTGCTGTGTTGACTCTGGTATAATTTTCTTGATGCAGTTACAGATATTTGGACAGATGCAAAATTGAACGTTCTCTTTTTTAGGATTTTGGGTGATATTGCAATGAAACCTCTGTCAAACGATGACTTGGAAAACCTGAAGCTATCTTTGAGAAAACATCGGCTCTACACTTTCGCGTCAGACCTTGTCCGTGAAAAGGTTTACTTTCGGCAGCATGAAGAGGTTTGAGATGCGAAACTCTGTTCTACAAGAGTCGTTCTCTAGTTTTCATTGTTGCTTGTTTTTGATGAAATTGAAAAGAGAGTTGTCATTAAATTATGTCACTCTTTTTGCGGGAGAAGAGATTCAGTTTCTGTGACTCCTCGTAGCAAGGGAGGAGGGAATTATTATTTCCTACATTGAAAATATTGTCCAGATTTTCTACCATGACACGCTTTATGGTGTAGGAGGAGGCAAGCTTTTAGGGGTGCGAAGGAATTTTGTTTCAAACTTGCTCGAAAAATTTTTGTGCTCCAAACATTCCAGAAAGACCAAAAAAGATATCAAAGGACATGAAGATCAAAAAAGGTCTTCAATTTATCCCATCGGGAGCCATTTTCTGGGGAAAATGAACACCTTCGTGTCAAACCTTGTCCGTGAAAAGGGTACAATAAAATGTGTTTTGTAAATTTAAAATATTTGAAAAGCTTTATTTCAGAAAAATCTTGATTTGCAGATTCCTCTCTAAAATTTTCCACAAACTCAAAGCATTTACGTAGGCCTAGCATAAGTGTAATAGTACGTAAATATCAATTTGGGATAAGATAACTTGCCTTCGTTCTAGATATATATGCACCTGCTAATTTGGGCTTTAAGCTGGATTTACGCGTAAATTCAGTAACGCGCGGAAACAACGCGGTTGCGGCAGGTGCTTCGTCAGCCCGTTTACACTGCACGCACGAGAAGCGTATTGCTCATGCATGACGATTGCGGTTGCCCGGACAACATCGTCTCGCGGGAGTTCCACCGCTTGAAATGTTGCAGGCTTTCAGCAAAGCGGTCTAGCTAACCATCATTGCGGGCAGTGCTACTGACTGTGACAACTGACATTTTAAAAGGTTGTGTTTCATTGAAACTTCGTATGTTTCGCTGTAAGTAAATAGTACGCTATTTGCCTATTTACTAACAACTGAGTGTTCACATGCAGGGCAGATGCATACCCCAGAGTCCATTTTAATAAGCTGTCACAGAAGAGCTAGCAAAGTGTAATTAAGATTTTTTTTAAGGACAACCTGTTAAACCTGGATACGCGTGTCACAATTTGGGAACCACTGGTTTAAAAGGCTGGTTGGGTTCAACACCATTTGAATGTTTAAATTATCCTAGGCTTACTTGGTTGATTCCCTGATTAGCTTTGTAATGATAAGTTCCTAATGCTATGTTTGTAAAGCCACATCAGTGACCCACACCAAGCGAATCTATCGCAATTTATTGCGTAAGGAAACTAGTTTCGTTTGTTACACATCTTCAGTCCTGCGCAAAATCGACATATGAAACAAAAAGAAAAAATTACGCATTGTTGCCAAGATCAAAACTCAAAATTACTAAAACAGAAGATTACAAAAATTTTTTTCAAAAATTTAAGATTACTAACATTGAAGATTACAAAAATTTAGCGCAATTGCAACTCTTCCACTAAACACAGCTACAACACTGTTCAACGAATCCAGATCGCAACGGCCATTAGGCACTATTTCTGACTGACAAAACAAACTCATCGCTTTTGGCGTGGCTTTTTGTCTCAGGCGATCACGTGGTTTGCAACAG
>JGI24022J15233_10002558_pt1 | contig 17162 bp, 14 predicted proteins | sample Ectturendosymbi2_FD_15233 | JGI IMG/M metagenome (IMG submission 15233)
TTTCAAAGGGTATTACCAATCTTCCGTGGGTGGTCAGCGCAAAGCCAGTAGCCACGGGTCCAGATTTTTTCGTGACTCCCAAAGTTCGTCGTTCTCAGAACATTTTTTATTAAAACATATAAAAACAAAAATATTGCTTCTCTAAAAATATATGTTTCCCCCCAAACCTTAAAACCTGGCTATGGGCCTGGGCCAGCGAGTTGTTTAACCAGCAGAGCTTGACACATGCAGCTATGGCCCGTGGACCAATCTGGTTTATGTGCATTTGGTCCGGAAGTTCTGCATGGTTGCACATCCCTGCCTTAGACAATTTCAGTTGAATAATTTTCTCTCTGGAGTTTATGAAAAACAACGCCAGCAAAAAGCCCGAATCCATTCGATGACCAATGCCGGGCAGCAAGCCATGCATCGAGTATCACACGTTTGCAACAAAACTTACAGCAGCACTTCACATCGGGAACTGTATTCAATTTCGCTCAGGAAAGCACAACAGCTGTCGATCAATTTAAGCCTGAATGTCTTCAACTTTTTTACGAATCTGATTAAATATCTACGAATCCCTGTCGCGAAGCACAGAGATACCAGTAGTAGGGATTTGTGGTTCCTCAAATGCACAACTGAAAAATGTACTATGTAACAATAAGCTGCCCGGTTGAAAGCTTTCTGGTGTTATGCCACCCGTATGACTGCTATCGAACGTATGATATTATAACTAGGGCAACCAAAAGTCAATGAAGTCAAAAATTTTCTGCCTTCCTAAAAGTTTATGAAACGTCCACAAACCAAATTTCATGCTGATACCATGAGCCACTCCAAAGTTATTAGGTCAAAAAAAAGTCAAAATTTATGATTAGGTCAAAATTTATCGTCAGGTCAAAATTTTCTTGCAGCAGAGTTTTTTTGTCGATATCGATATTTTATTAAAGTTACAACAACAGTTTTGATGTAATTTGAGAAGTTTAGTTGCAATTTTGAAATTGTAATGGGTTTGTTGCGACTTTTGACATAATAAAGTTGTTTAGTCCACTGCTGGATGATTGCATATTGAGTAGACTAGGCATGGCAATGCAAGAAACGTGGTCTTACAGTACTTGGTTTGGCAAATGCTCAATTCATTATGCAGATAGCCTACAGTCTTTTGACTTCATGATACTTTCAGATTTGACTATACTGTAGTTATTAATGTACTTATCAACACATCATTTCTAAGGTTCAACAACCAAATTCTTCAAAAGTTCTAAGTACACTGCATGAATATACTTCTGAGTTGACATCAACAGCTAAGGGTGAATTATTTTGCAAGTTCTGTGACTGCTTAATGAAAAGTGACAAAATGTTATGCTGGAAGCACATCGCCGCAGTGCAAAGCATCAACGGTGTTCGTTTCATGAAACTGAAGATAGCCAGAAAATTTTAGAAATATGCTTTACCAGATTTTGCAGATAAGCTACTTTTTGTCTCATTTTAACAGAACAAACCTATCGGTTTGTTTTCTAATACTGTATATGAATACGCTTTGTATTGCGCATTTCAGTTTAAAATGCAGGAAATTGATAGGTTTGTAAATTACAAAGTCAAAATTTTAAGTCAAAAATTTGGTTGCCCTAATTATAACATTTTTCATCCTTTTGTGGACAAGTGCAAGCGTTTGCATATCACGCATGATAACGACGTGACAAAGCAAGTATTTTGGAAAACTTTACTAATCAGATATCACTGAGTTAATGGGTTATCTTTAAATTTATATGGTTTCACGTACTTTGTCAAAACCCACGAATCTCTTGGCGGTCCAGAACCCCAGTTTGAGAATCCCTGAATCAGACCGAACAAAATTCGACCATAGAATAAAGCGTCAACGCGCAACAAACCGCTCACCATCAAGGCTTTGTTGATATCCGACTCATCTGATGCAGAAGTGTGCGGGGCGTTGGGATCGTGCAAACGACCGTGCGAGGGCAGGTCGTTCTCGGCAAGGAATTTCGTTTTGGTGTTAGTCGTGCCGATCGTCAGGGTGCTCTCCTTCAAGTCTATCACGCAGAGGTGCCTGCGCAGCAAATGAATCGATGGTTTGTTTGGATCCGAGCGACTGGGCGCATGCACGAGTGTTTTCAAAAAAACATGTTCCGAAAACTTCCGAAACTTTTCAAAACAAATACCGAAAGCCGTTTCCGAAAACTTCCGAAACTTTTTTAAATAAATTCCGAAACTTTTTAATATAAATTGCGAAATCTGGGTTTGCATCGCTGCTCGCTCGATTGAAGCAGTGACGCAACCATGGGTTCTTAACACTGCTCCGCTTTCCAACAGCGCATCAGCTATTCGGGCAAGAAGCGCCACCTCGTTTTGTACGAGAAACACATCGGGTTTAACTCGACAAGGTGGCAATTGCAATAACCCACTACGTACGTTTAATTAAATATTGCCAACTTGGGTAGCGTCGCACAAAATGAAGCTAGCTTCTGCAACACAAATTCTGTTACCGATGAACAGTAAAGGATCTGCTCAAGACAAACTTATTAATGCGTTGGGGTGGGTTTCGCATCGTAACAATTTTTTTGCTTTTTTTAACAAATCCAATTAACGACAACGCTAAGAAAAGCACAACAAAATCGCGCTATCGCAGAGACCGCGCAGCCGCCCTCGCATCTCACTTCCACGAAACAGCCAGCTTTCCGAAGAGATTTCTACGAAAAAGGCAAGGACGGCACGTTCCGAGAACCGAACACTGAATGATCAAGAAAGCAGCAAAGATTGCAGGCCGCGTGCCGTGCCTATCGTCGCCGAAAATCAATCGCGCGACGCATTCATTAAAATTACATTGCAACGGGTCTCGTTAGAGTTACTTCTCTCCCTGGCGTCGCCAGACAGGTGTGCGAACGAAAGCGTATTTCCGTTTCGGGGTCGTTCGAACGCGGATGACGCGATCAGTTTTGCTTGCAATGAAACGGAAGTCTTGGATTGCAACGTTCTAGTGTCTACACCTCGGGTTCCTTTGCTTAAACTGCACCGTGTTCAACGAGAGGTAAAATATAAAAGCTTATTTGCAGGTCATTTATTTACTTTGCAAGTGGTCGCGTGGTTGAAGAAGTACCGTCCTTGTTACTTCACGTAATTTATACATTCATGTCTAAACAACTCCCGCGTTTCCAACAAAAATCTCATTGCAGTCGAAGCTGCGGTCAAACAACCTCGACCTTTCTCATACAACCCCCTCAACGCGAAAAATACAAAAAAGACTGTTCGCATAGTTGTTTTATAATTCGGTGTGGTGCACTGGGATCGGCGAAAATGCCAGCAGGAACAGCGTTTCTTCGCTTGCCTCCGCGAAAATAGCACTGGAGTGAGATTCGAGCATGACGCCATACGCCGGTGTGCCTTCTGACAAACGCGGCAGCCCTAACAAATCTGCGGCGATCTACTTCACAAACGATTAGAAGTAATAAATAGCTTTCCTAATCAGCACTTATCCTAATAAACAAATCACAGCCGTGGAACAATTTCACCCTCCACTGACGGAGATCAGACTGCCCGTAGCGTCGCGTGCGCAGTAGATACCTGCGCAGCATGTCCAGCCCAAGCAGGACGTCCATGGGCTGGTCCTCGAGCACAGAGAAAGAACACTGCAGGAAGACGTTCTCGATCTGGATCTGGGCAAGATGAATGCGTCCGAGAATCTTCTGCGTGCCCACGCCTTTGGCCACGCCCGCCCAGCGCTTGTCGACCAATCGCATGATGTTGCACCGCTGAGCGCAGCTGGAGCTCATGATTGTCATCTGCGCTCCAGAATCGACAAATGCTGTGACAAAATAAGGTGCGACTTGTTTGTACAGGTAAGAACACAAGACAGCAATGCGTAAGTAGGAAGGTGCTTTGCAGAACCTCGCATTGCGTGGTCGAGTTGCTCGGCCAAATAGTTCTTCGCCGAACTCCAGCTAACAGAGGACTGCTATTTTGTACTTAGCACCGTGTACATTAGTACACGGATTTGATTACACGATTGCAGATATTTTGCAAACTGGGGCGAAAACTTTGTTTGGGAAAAGCGTTCAACACAAAATTTCAGGATATTAATTTCATTTAGCCTAAACTGAATTTTTGTGTTGATTTCATCAAAATTTGTTGTTTTCTCACACAAAACAAGAGAACCACTCCACACTCCGTAAGCAATAGAGAACAGCTTCAATAATATTTTGTCTGAAAACACACACCTGCCGGGCAAAACTCAAGGCTGCCAAGAAAACCACCCGAACTGATGATTTAAAAGAGACCGTCGCGAAAGTGACGTAACAGTACAAATTTTTCAACATGAAGCAGCAGGAGAAGTTTCTTGCAGTACATCACCTCAAAATTGTTACGTAACATGCAGAAGTACAGGATGTTCTCGTGCGAATCGTTACGACCACAATGAGTGCTGTCAAGTCTTGGAAATGTTCAATGACGACGCGTAAACATGAGTTTTTTAGGCATCGCCCTGGCAATTTGCGTCCGCTGTACAGAAATTTGCCGATGTTGACATGAACGGTTTTAAATTAACAAAAAAAACATGAACTGAAAAATGTCAATTGCACGTGTTTTTTAAAAACAAAGAACAAAATTACTCCACGTGGTGACAGCCGGAAAACTGTTCAGGAATTGTACAAGAAAGGCAAATAGCAACAAATGGGAGCTTCTTGGCAATATTTCCGAAAGTTAAAAGGCGGAAGAAGCCATCGGCTGATGCCAACCGATATATTTTCTCTTAACAAAAGATTGAAATCTTGACTGCCCCTAACGAAAGTACCACATACATTCATCCGCAGCAGAAATAAAGGTCAAAGCGTATACGAACAGACTGAATGAAGTTGCGTTCCGCAGTCCTTAACTATGCGCTGCTGGCAAACGATGCGAATTTACTGCATGCGCATGTACCTTTGACATGGTGCCCGTTCACTTTCAAATTGATCCACAGCATTACGACTTGTCCAAAACTTTCCGGCGCCTCCTCGATCGCCATGTTCATGTTTTCTTCGATGTTCTTCCTCTCGATCTCCTCGGCGATCTTTCGCTGCACTTCAGGGTCCATGGGGTCGGCGTTCAGAATTTGTATTTTTTCTCTTTCCGCCTTCGCCATGGCGTCCCTTGAAGCAAAACGTGTGAAAAAAAATGCAAAACCTTCTGTATATTTAAATGAAATCGATTTGTTTTACGACAATTACAAACAGGCCTTAGTCTTCGAACAAAGAGTTTTGTCAGCCAATAACAAGCCGGCAGGAATCGCATAGAAAAACTATGGCAGTACGAAAATGAAACAAGACACAAACAAGGTTAGAATATTTCACAAACCACGAGCGCTCTTGTGTCGGCGACAAACAGAAGCAGCAGTCAACAGCGTGAAAAATGCTGAGAATTAAACTCTGTACCAAAGACAAGACAGATTTATTGACTTGATCTCAGGGAGTTGGGACCACACGTGATTGTAAGTTAGGAAATGCGTCTTCGGAACTTGTATTAACAAGCGATGCGACGCCACTTAAAATATTTTATTATTTATTTTTGTTTAAACCCGCTATGCTGTAAAATATTTTATTTTTTTTTCACTTAAAATATTTTATTATTTATTTTTGTTTAAACCCGCTATAAAATTATTTTTGTTTAAACCCGCTATGCTGCAACAAAAACAGCTGAACCGACTTTTGACATGGTATCATTGACCAAATTTATAGCTCTTTTTTAGTTTAAACTTGGTTTAATTCAACAGTATGTAGGGAACCAAGTTATTTTTGTTTGCTATTCAACCAAACCAATCACTGAGCAACCGTGTGGTGAGAAAACAGTTATGATTTATTATATAAAAACAACAATTTATGTACACAAGTCTGAAACGAGTATATTTCACAGAGAAGATAAAATTAAGTTTCTTGGTAGTTGAATCGCACAGAAGTGAAAAAGCATGCCATGTTTGCTGATGAGATGACGATGCATAAATAAAGATGCAAATTTTTAATGTGCAACAAATTTTTCGTACAAAGGGTACTGAAAAATATTACCAGCAAGCATAATATACCTCTTCTATGGAATTTCATACGACACTCACTTGATTCGCTGGCACTGCACAGCTAGTTCTTTCATGTCCCCGTTGACAATCGCATCAGCCATTTGTGAATTCCTTTCTTTGAGAAGAGCAAGATCATGAGTATTGCTCAAAAACCACTGCCGCAGTGTGGCAGGATTATTGAAATCTGGCCCATGAGGTGTTTGCATCCCATAGCCTGTGTTTTGATGCTGAGATCGCCTTGAATTAGAAGAACCAGGAACCTAAAGAGAAAAAATACAGTACCAGTTCATATTCCATTGAAAAGCAGGTCTACTGTTTCAGGCAGTGGTTCCCAACCAGGGTTGCTCGCGCCCCTTGGGAGTGCGAGACAACATCACTTCAAGGTGCGAAAAGCATCTGTCTTAATGTCTCAACTGCATTAGGTTTGCTCATTCTATTTGCAACAACATACCTATGTGAGTCAGGATTTAGCACTCTTCTGTCAATTAAGATGAAATCTAAAAATTGCATGAGTGCACAGAGAGACCTGCTTGTTGCTATCAGCAACATAGTTCCATGTTTTGAAAACTCATACGCAAGGAACAGGAACAAAAGAGTCATTGAACTGAAATACATTAGCAAACTTTTGGACACCCGCCTTTTGGTTTTATTATTTTGTACATGTTTCAAGCAAGTGATTATCTTTTGTAGAGTATATTGAAATGCCAATCTGTGTTATCCTTTTTTGTCCATATGTTTGATTTACCAAGTGTTTGATTGACATATTAAAAAATTCAAATTGCTGTCTGAACGTTTGAAAGCTAGTTATTGATTATATAAATTGTAGGGGTCACAAGGTCAGAACAAAAATCTTTTAGGGGCGCAAGAGTAAAAATGATGGCTCTGAGGGTATAACAAGCATGTTGGGTCATTCTATTATAATTCAACAAATATTTTGCACTTTTGTAGCCCATACTCCCAGATACTCACTGTATTCAGATTGTTATTATCTGCAAAAATCTAAGAAAAAATAAAAAAAAATTGGATTTGGTCCACCGGTTTCCAAGATATGGGTGCTTAAAATTTTGTACACCACTAGATGGTGCAGAGTGCTCCAAAAACACAAAATGCTGTTTCTTTTGATCCACTGATGCCAGAGATGTGATCAAAAGGTCAATTCCGCCATTTGAGGACATGCTAATTTCCAATATCATATATATATATATATATATACAATGTTTGTGACCATGACTGGAACGAGATATGGCTGCATTAAAAGTATGATTCAATGAGGCCATAACTCTGCTGAGAAAATTCAAGTACTCATCTTAAAGAGTGCATCATGGACACTTGAAGTTGGCCTAATCTGTGCATTCTGATTGTTTGAACATAACTTATTATATTCAGTTAAGTTTTGCAACTGTTTTAACTGCAAAATAAGATTTTCTTTTCCTGAACAGTTAGAAGTGATGGAGCATGCGCCGCTTCTTTGATAAATCACATGCAATCATCTCCAACATGTCCTTGTAATTCATTCCACATTTTATCGCAATAAACTGAAGATTTTGGTGGATGGAACAAACAAAATCAATAGCTACCATATGCTCAGGACTGGGGCTCATTCAGATCATGGACACAAACACCGCCTTGGTCAAATGGTCAATTGTCCAGCAGAACTGGAATTGATCGATAGTTCCATGGTATCTGTTCTGGCATGTAAGAGCATTCAACTTCTCCGCAACCTTTTGTCGCACTGTGCGGTTTGCAGAAATGTTTCAATGGAGGTTGGTTAAGCATTTCCAAAGCCAAATTAAAAGTTATTTTGGATTTTTCTATTTCTTCTGAATCTTCACAGTCCACTTCTCACTACGTTCTGATTATGACATACTAGTGCTATATCTGGATTGTGACATTTCATCATCTTTGTATTTTTGGTTTCCTAGATCCTTTCAGCAAGTGAAACACAAAATTTGCTGCAAGAAGAATGAATAGAAATTCTGGATAGTGATAAATCTTCATCCCCAACAATGATTTGAGCCCTCCATTTCACCAGTTCCATCTCCTCTGCACAAAAGCCCAGTTGAAGCTTTGAAACCAAGCTTCCAGATATACCACTTTAAATTACACTTGCTTCCATTTCTTTTTCCAATGAAGCAATCTTCCATCTTTATATAACTAAGCAAGGATGTGAAGTATATAGTGCAACAACTGACAGCAAAACTTGAAATATAAAAAAATTCAAGGCTGACCTATACTTCATTGCTGTTAAGTTTGCTAACTTTTTCTAAACAGTTTATTAATAAATTGCTGAAGCACTTCAAATCTGTTTTGAACTAACCTATTCTAGTTCAATAGCAGAATGAAGCTAAAATACCTTTTGTTGTGCTAAAAATGCACCAGTGACTTGCTCTACCAACATTACAAATTTTCCTTGTTACTAAAGCAGCATGTTGCTTTCAAAATGGTCAAAGTACACCTTTTCAATGTGCTTTAATTAACAATACGTATGATCATGTTTTGCCTACAACAATATGCAAATGAACTTTGCAACAAGTAAATTGGCTACGGCATACAGATAACCATCACATTACTAAGCTGTGTGATTAAGAAATCTCATCACTGACAATTGCAATTTAGTGGAGGGTGAAAAACTCAGTAGGAAAAAACATAGTTTCATTCCACCTAGGATAAAAAGGTTTGTTTAGACGTCACTCACAAAAAACTCGCACCCCCCAAGCAAAAAATTTTTTTCGAGTGCAATCTACTAGACTGGCCGATCCGTTTGAGCCGTTGAACAGCTCTCTAGCGCAATCGGCGAAGGAGCTAGGGCATTGGTAAGGCAACTGAAAACTGCTGTTATTTTGCGAAAACCACCGAAACCACCCGGGTGCCAAAGTGTTAACCCAGACAACTTTTCTTATACAGTTGCATTTGCCTGTAACGACATCAGCTATAATGACGGTTCACCTACAATGCTTTTTCATTGTTCCCAGCACAATTCCCATCTTTTACATGCATTCAAGTTTGGCCATATCATCACTTTGCCTGTAGCGATGCATTTTCATCGGACCCCACAGAATAATTTGTTCGTTTATAACAGTGGTTCTTAACCTGGGGTAATTTCATCTTCCACAGGGGTAAATTTACTGAACCGTAAATTGCAGCAAATGTAAATATTTACAAATCACTCTAAATTGTAAGATTTTGTTAATTTCGTATATTAGGAAACGAGCACCACTGAGTGTATTAGGGGTAAATCTGGTAATCTTGTCCGATAAAAGAGTAAGATATGTAAAAAAAGATTAGGAACCACTGGTTTATAACAACAGTTGCAAGTTTTCTTTATCGTTTAAAGCACGGGTGAACAATCTGTGGTCGCAAGCAGCCTTTGAAAAAAATGTATGCATCCGTGCACATGCAATTTAAAAAATTAGTTTTGGTAGTCGTGAATTAATAAAAACTTTTTGACTACTGTATCAGGATACTTAGTAGAAAGATGGCCAAACAGACGTGTGGAAAAAGGCTAGCTTCAGTGTGCAGAAGCAGAACAGAAGCAATGCAAGTAGCAAAAATATATTGAACTCACTGGCAGCTGCAATTCGTAAACATAAACGTAATGTAGCTGGCAACAGCAAAGAGTTTGTGCACCCCTGGTTTGAAGTATAAGCTCTGCTATGTGGAGCCACTACACAATGTTATATGACTGTATAGGAATGCAGTTAACATCTTTGGAGCCGGTATGGTTTCAGCCTAAATCAAGCAGTTTTCACATGTCTTTGCGATGGCATAGCTCAGCCACCGATTGCTAGAGAGCTCTTCAAACCCTTGAAAGACTTGGCAAGCCTTCGAGTCTGCAATGAAAAAAAAATTGTTTGGTTTTGGGTTTTGGATTTTTTGTAAGTGATGCCATAAGTTGATTTAGTTTTAAGCCTTTTTGGCCCACTTGATTTGGCCTAAGGCCCAAACCGCTAGATGTTGTATTTCACTCAAGTTTTTATTAGAAACTAGGCTAAAATCCAAGTCTTTTGATACTTTGGATGACCTGCTGGGTTTCAGGTTTAAAAGTTATGACCTAAAAGCAACAAAATAAGTAATTAATCCACTAATTAGATAATTAATTTGTTGTGTTCAGATCATAACTTTTGAACCAGAAATGCTAGAAAGTCGATCAAAGGCTCAAAAGACTTGGATTCTAGACTAGTTTCCAATGACAATTTGAGTGAAATACTTCCGTCTAGTGGTTGGGCCTTAGGCCAGGTAACATGAGCCAAAATGGCGAAAAACTTACCTCACTTTTGAGATCACTCACAAAAAACCCAAAGCCCTAAAACAAAAAAAAAATTTCACTGCAGACATGAAGAGTTGCCAAGTCTTTTAAGGTTTTCAACAGCTTTCTAGTGCAATCAGCCGAGGAATTATGCCATTGCAAAGATGTGTGAAGTCTGCTTGATTTTAGGCTTATTTCAAAATACAAGATACTCATACACTGGCAGCAAGCACGTTAAGTGGCGAATTGTTAAGTCGTGACAGGTGCGATGTAACAATGGCATCAAGGATTAGGACATCAGCAGGAATCAAGGCAAATCGTTACATGAGTTTTACTGTACATTAGAGATTGTTTTGAGCGTGACTGTAGTCAGTTTGATCGATAGCCTTGGTGGAGCAGTGCATAAAATGTCAAACAAAAGTAGTATCTTATTATGGAAAAAGCATGACATTGTTGTTTTGTTCAATAGAGAAATGGTACAAAAATGGCAAAACTTGCACAAGATTTCAACATATGCCAACAACGACATTGACTACAATCTTGAATATAGACATAATAATGACAAAATAATTTCTGGCTATGAGGCAGGACATAGTAGCAAAACAGTTAGCAACAATCCTGATCAAAGAACAGCTTTTAACCTCAACAGGCCTTGGCATTGAATTAAAACACCATTGTAGGAACAATTTAATGTAGTTAGGCTATAAACAACAGTTTGCCTACAGTGATGCTTTTCTCCAGTCCCATGAAGTGACATCATGGGAGTATTCTACTGAATATCGATAAGCTTGTTCACTGCACAAAATAAACCTTTAAATTTGAATTCACAGGTTTTTGTACATGGATAGTGCATAATAAAAGTCTTTGCTCAACTGTTGTAAAACATTTTTAAAAACAACATTGATGTTTCAGTCAACTAACTGTAGACTTTCGTCAGGGCGAATGGCAACGAGAACAAGAGGGCAATAAAATACACATGTTGCAACTGCTATCACGTGTGTGGATTGGTGAAATCTACTGCTCACATGTTCACATTGCCAATCAACACACATGATAGCAGTGATGACATGTGTATTTTATTGCTATCTTGTTCTCATTAACATTCGCCCTGACGAAAGTCTACTGTTAGTTGGCTGAAACATCGGTGTTGCTTTTAAAAATAGTTTTCCAACAGTTGAGAAAATACTTTTATTATTGTCATCTTATTGGCTGGTTCTGCTATATGGATAGTGCATATTACTACAAACAAAGTATATGCTGATTCAGTAACCATGCAAAATGCTAAATCATTGGTAGAGTTCCACTCATTATCAGCCTTAATACAACAGAAGTTAATTTTTGATTAAACTGTTAGTTACAAAACACCCTACACATATAGAACTTGACACAAAGACTCGTCCTAGTACTTATTCAAACAGTGATGTGTTATTGATACACTATTCATCACTTACTTTGATGCCACTGAAGTCAATGTTTGGTAATACTGGTGTAGAAATCCCTGTGGCAACAGGACTTCTAACAGGTGCTGCATGAATCCCTTGTTGAACAACAAACATATCATTTTCTGCAGCACTGCAGGCTTTAAGTGTTTTTGTATTGTCCTGTAGGGGTTGACCATTTAAGAATAATCTCATTTCATGAGCCTGAACTCCACACTGATGAGAGCACATGCCTTTAAAATCTTCCACTGTTAAATCCAGTCCAACATTGATGCTGAAATGAAGATCTTTTTCTGGGAAGTACACATTCACAATCATCTTCCAAGTCAGGGGCTTCAATTGAATACCACCTTTGGTTCTAAATCATCAACAGCTCTGAATTCTACAAAGATATGATGAAACAAATACACATAAGGTACTTGTGTAGAACCTATGCAATGCAAACTGTGCTCATGCCTTTATGTGCCTTACTTGAAAACCAGACACAACATGGAAAAGCACTGAACTCACTTCTTGATAGCCATATATGTTAATATTGGTTGTGTCATGTACTAGACAGACCATTGAATTCATTCTTTAAGACCAACACTTGGTCTACCAGAAGCACTGCCCAACAATTATTTTCTTAATGAAAAGGTAAGGGTAGGAAACACATTAATGAGACTGACCCTAGTGGCAACACTGCACCTTGTGGTAGCAGTCCATTCACCAATGTTAATTATCAAACATATTAGAAGGAATGCAAGTGACAGCTGCCTTTCAACAAGCTTGTTGCACTATTGGTTGCATTATAATGTTTATTTTTTGTTTACGTGTTTGACTCAGATACAAAGTTAATATCAACAGGGTGAGTTAAGGAACACTAGGTTGCATATTTCATTCATGTTTGTCATGGTCCCCTTTCATTTGAAATTTGTGATTTTGGAATATATTGCTTGCTTTTTTGCACATCTATTCATTTCCACTTCTTGACACTTTTCCATGTTGGTTTTCATGGTTTTTCTACAGTTGTCCATTTGTCTGTTTGTCTGTTTTATTACATTAGGTCAGAGTTTTTTTAAGGTGTTTTAGGGACGCGGTTCCCTAGAATCAGAGAAAGTTATCATCGGGTCCCTAGCATCAGAAAAAATATGTTTCCTACAATCAGAGAAATTGGGTCCCTGCAGGTCCATACCAGGTACCTAACATTTGCCTTAAAAAAAACTGCATTAGGTTATAAAAATGCTTAGTCACAACTCATCACTTGAAAGGTGTTCGTTGGAACAAGTACACTGAAAAAATCCACAAAACAGCTGGATTTTCCCATCACTGCAGTTGTACAGAAGCATTACATACTTTAGTGGGAGAAAAATGGGAATTTAAGGCATCAACGGTAATGATTTATTCATGCATTTTTTATATTGAAGTGAGCAGATAGAAATTGGGTCAGACATTGAAGCAAGTGAATAAAAATTGGACGAAGACACATACATTGTTAAAAAGATGCATGTAGATTGTTTCTATTCACGGCATCAAATGCCCCTATGGAAATTTGTAACTTTGTGCTGCTGAACACTTGTATTCTAGGAGATGTAATGCAAATTTCAATTGGTTTTGCTATGGGCATTGTACAGGGGTTTAATGTAGTATCAAGCTGTGTGTACTTGTTCCACAATGGGCACTGGGCAGGTATACATTGGCGTTCATTGCAATCTGCACAAGCAAACATATTTTAAAATTTTACATTTTTGCATGTTTTAATTTCTTAACCACTGAGCAAAGGTGCCTATGAGCTTGTTCACTGCACAATGAAGTGATTTCACTTGTCTTTTACTGTCATTGCAAAACCTTCTCTAATAATGCTTGAACCAAACATGCATATAATATCATCAACAGACAAAACATTAGTTGATTACAGTTACTAATACATTCTAAGATCGCATTCTGCTCTGGTTGAGCCCAGCTAAACTGGGGGTTCATCAAGGTACACATTGAATACTAATAGTTATGTGCTCAAAATTCCCTCTTGTTTTGTTAGGTTGGTGACAGTCAAAGGATCTGAAAAGCAAGTGCCCCGCTTGTAAGGTCTGTTTCCTATATCATCTCGTCAACATAGTTTGTACTGTATAGATGAGATGTAGATACATTTGACATTGAGCTGGATTAGTTTCTTGAACAGCAGTTTGAGAGTGAAGGTCAGTGGTGTTGGTACCACAAGCTTCGGGATTGGCTTGGAAGTGGTCCACAGCATAGGGAATGGATTAAGTTTAAAAGTGGCTGTTTCTAGTACCAGCTTAGGGATAGAGTATAAGAGCAATCCCTATGCTGGTGGTACAAACTGCTGCTTTCAAACTCAATCCCTATGCTGGTGGTCGCTTTCGAAAACAATCCCTACACAGGTGGTATGAACGGCCGCTTTCTAAATCAACTTCCTATGCACCAACGTCGCTGACCAGCTTTCTACTTTGGTCTAGTTTTGATAAATGCCTTAGAGTAGGGTCTCTAAACTATGGCCCGCTGGCCAAATCTGGCCTGTGAAGTCATTTCATCCAGCCTGCAAAGACATTTTGCCAATAATGAAAAAATGATATTGGTACGAAACATTTGTTGATTTGACTGAATGTAATACGCATATATCCCGAAGCAGTCACACCATGTAAATGTCTAGCCTTCAAACTATTGTGTAACAGCTTATGTGGCCCTCAGACTAAAAAGTTTGTAGACCCTGCCTTAGAGACACGTCAAACCTTGGAAACACTATTCTGCCCTTGTTTACAACAAATTAAAAAAAAAACAACTTAGTTAATTAATCCCCTAAGGAATTAGTTATATATCAACTTTTTGGCTATAACTTGCCAATCACTAATGCTAGAAGGCCAATCAAGTGCTCTAAAGATGCAGATTTTCACCTAGTTTATTTTTTAAAAAAACAAAGAAATTGTCCCTTGAATTTTTTCTCAAACCCTAATGATGTCATCCAAAAAACAAATTCTTCTACTTGTTTAGGTCTGACGTGGTCATCTTCATTATCTCTGACCTTCCACTTTGAAAGGCTTAAAACCAAATTTGTTAATTAATTATGAAAATGAATGGTGAAATGCTTGTAATCTTTGAAAAAATGTATCTTTGCTTATTTTAGGCATAACTGTTTCAAGATAAATAGGCTAATAATTGTTAATAGTAAGATTTATGTCATACTTCTATAATAAGTGCAAGAAGAGTGTTTGTACGATTTTGTGGAATTTTGTCATGCATTAAACACATATCAAAAAGAGGTATGAAAATATACTGCAATCAGCATAGATATGCTCAAAATCTTTCTCATTTCTATTGGCAGCATGGCTTAGGGGAAGTTGGTGAAGTAGTGGTTCAAGTTTTCATTGTATAAAATTAGCAATTTCTAAAACTGTTCATGGTCATTTAAGTTGTTGTATAGACCAGGGCTTCTCAAACTTCTTTCTGTGAACCCATTTTAAAAAGTTTTTCTATGCAACCCCCTTGATGGATAGCCTAGATGTTAATCATAGGTGTAAACCGCCCCTTACAAATCTTAAGAGGCATTTTTGTCTATTGCAAAATCATACAAATGCACAAAATCCACAGAAGTAACTGTACAGTAATAAAAGTACCATATAATGAAAAGAGTAAGGCAAAAAAAATTATTTAAAAAATAATTGATATACAGAAGCTATGAAGCACAACCAATGGGATGGATACAGTAAGCTATCAAGCAGAACTATTGGGATGGATGCAGTTGATGATTTTTACATGGATCATCTATTTGTAGATTGAAACAAGACTATGCAGGACAAGTACATTCTCAACATTTTTCAAGAAGGATTGATTTTTGGCCTTGATGATTGTCAATTTTGACAATGCCGCTTCACACAAATATGTTGTGCAAAAGGGCTAGAGTTGATGAATGGCTAGATCAGAAATGACTGGGCATTAATTTATTGTTCTTATCCAAAAATGACAAACTCTGTTTTAAAAATTACAATTGCAAACTTTTGTTATTTTATAGTTCTGCAAACTTATCCTAGGCATGGCAGGTGTGTTGCCTCCTGGAATTTCAATTGTGCATGGTTTGTGGGCCCAACTTTCCATGAATCAAACTCCAAAGTACTTCTGAAACTGTATGACGCTTTTAACTTTAGTCTAAAACTACTCTATGTGTTCTCCAGGCAGTTAGCATAGCCCTTAGACTTGACCTTGAGTTCTAAACACAAGCATGCCTTCGTGTCAGAATGAATGCAACAAGGTCAGAGTATTGGTCATTGAAATAATCATGACGTAACCATGCATAACTTGTTGTGATTGGTTGATCATCTGGCAGCTTAGGCAGACATCCTAATAACAACTGATAGCATGAAGCACAGTATGGCCTCTAAAAATGCAGTAAAAATTGATTCACTGCTGGCCTACTTTTAATTTTCTTGTACAGTTTACACAAACTTTTATATCTGATTTCTCGTGACCCCAAAATTACATTTTCTAATCTCATCTGGGGTCGCGACCCATAGTTTGAGAAACCCTGGTATAGACGTTTCCATATTAATGTCATTTGATAACTCAGTTTTGCTTTCAAGCATTTTTCCACAAAGCTGTAACAGTTTCATTTCTAGTTCCACCCCACTATAAATAAGAGCATGGGTTTCTTGTTTCCTTTTTTGTTGTTTTACCAGAACTTCTTAGTAGAGTGGTTATGGAAGGTACTTGCAAGTGCATTTTTAACTTCATCACAATTTCTAAAAATGTTTCACATACCTGGTGCTGGTATGAATGTTTGAGTAAAATGTGTGCAGTTTATCATTGTGGAAGGTGGAGAAGTATATAGTAAGTTCTGAGTTATCAGTACGTCAAACAATTGGACAAGAGTGCAGTACAATATATTAAAATCAGACGAAAGTGTACAACTGTAGTGGTGATAAATTCCTGTTTTAGTTTTAGTACGTGTTTAAATTGTAAGGGAATATTCACAATTTGGATGCCTATACTATAAGAAATGTCAATATTATTTTTCATTATTGAAGCTCATCTAAACATTACTCATGCAAAACCAGGCTTGTAGATAGCTATGGATAACATAAATATTTTGGCTTAATGCACTTGTATGTTGAAGTCTTATGAATTTCCAGTGATATAACTACAGTTTTCAACTGTTTTGAATACTTTTGATACTATGGAAGTCATTGCATACATTGTCATACACCAGTGTTAGGCAATCAATGTGGTAGTGCTTGCTGATGAGAATAAAATACATCTTTATGTGTTGTTAACATTACCTTGATATTCTTTTTTTGTATGGATTAATACTTTTTGATTAATTATTTGAAAAGATTATGTGCATCAAAAAGCACTAGTCAAAAAATTCATTATTCCTAACTCCTACTGATGCATATGAAATCCAACTTCTCATCAAAAACCTTAAAATGAAATCTAATAGCTCTCCCAATGACATTCC
>JGI24022J15233_10002562_pt1 | contig 17155 bp, 17 predicted proteins | sample Ectturendosymbi2_FD_15233 | JGI IMG/M metagenome (IMG submission 15233)
CATTCGATGGGCATCCAGGGCCGGGTAAAGTAGGCCATAAAAATTCGAAAACACCCCCACTTGTGACGACCCCCCAAGAGAACCCAAAACCCAAAACTGAAAATTTTTTTTTTGACTCGGAACTAGTAGATTTGCTGAATCCGTAGAGGGTTTGGAGACCTCTCTAGCTGCAGCAGCTGGCGAGTTGTAACCAAAAAACCGAGAGCCAACATATTGGCTCTGGTGGGCGTTAAAGGGTTGAACGATGCTACTTTCTTTGATTATTTTAAGATTTAATCCCCGAATAATACACAAGTATCACATTATGAAATATTTGCTTAATTATAAAAAATTGCCATTGCAAAATTTCGGTTCAGAACTAAAATATAAGCTTTTTTTATGTCGGAAAGACATAGACATATATGATTTCTATGATGATAGCGTTGGGCTGCAAGCGGTTTTTCGTTTTGAAGTGAAATGCAAAACGAAGTGAGTGCGCTGGGCAACATGGGTGATCCACCGCAATCACTTGACGTTTTGCTTCCATTTGTGTTTCACTTTCAAAGCGAAATTAAAATAAAACTTAAGATGAAAGTGCAAACGAAATTGAATACGAAATTGAAAATGAATCAACAATGAAATTGAAAATGAAATCGAAGACGAAATTGAAGACGAAACCGAAAACGAAATTGAAAACGAAATTGAAAACGAAATTGAAAACGAAATTGAAAACGANATTGAAAACGAAATTGAAAACGAAATTGAAAACGAAATTGAAAACGAAATTNAAAACGAAATTGAAAACNAAATTGAAAACGAAATTGAAAACGAAATTGAAAACGAAATTCGAAACGAAATTGAAAACGAAATTGAAAACGAAATTGAAAACGAAATTGAAAACGAAATTGAAAACGAAATTGAAAATGGAATTGAAAATGAAATTGAAAACGATATTCAAGATGATTTTTATCAAATTTTAAATGAAATGGTAGATGAAAACTGAAAACGCCCTTGACAGCCATGGGCCACCATACACGACTGATGCACCATCAATTGTGCAAGCTCGGTTACTTTCCACAGTTATGCAGCCTGAGATATTTTCCTACCATGGTGATTGAAAAATAAATGTACAATTTGGAAGGTGTTATCTCTATTAGTTGTTTCGTCTAGTTCTGAGTCGAACAATAATTTTTCTTTAAATGCCTTCTTTGGCCAATTTCTGGACAAAAATAGTAACGTAGAACATTTTTCTGTGGACTCATCAAGTTGAATTGCAAACCCACTTTCTGCTCCAGAAATCTCACAAACCACATGCGCGAGATAGCCACCGACATTTCTTCATTTCGTCGTTGTAGTGTATTGATAGACGTGGGACTTGGGTTTAATTTTTGTGTTTATTCATCTCCAAATACACAACACACCATTATTTTTGCAGCTGGAAGAACACAGTTTTCATCCAGTGATGTGAGCTAGCTTTTGTTTGGTAACCGTAAGTGAAGCTTCATAAGATGCCTTCATTGCTGCACATTTTATATGTAGGCCTATAATCTGTCACTTATATCCAATCGTTTTTCACTGCTTCCCTCTGCTCGAAAAAGTCAATCTTCATGTTTGAATTCTGGATGAACGCTCTTTGGATATCGAAGGAGAAGACATGCTTTCACAGTGAATCGCTTGTCATCACTTATTGACAAACTTCACACTGTTTACTGTGAATGTAATCCCGAACTTCAGATAGGTGTCAGAGTATTTCCTTTTAGTCCTCGTCATTAGCAATTTTCTCGATCTATAACTTGGACCACTAACATGCACCATCTTTAAGTGCACACTGGGAATCCCAATATGTCGGACCAACGCTTCAATTAACAAATCATAAGTGCGTATAATAGTACTGTAATTGTTATCACTTCAATGACTTGTTTTTTTTCAGAAATTCTGCTTATCGCTGACGGTACTTTTTCGTCACAAGAATACAGACTTTGGGCGTGTGGTACCTGTTTTTTAAATCATAAAAAACAATATTTTTCATACAATTGACATTTATTACAAAAACTGCACTGGAAATGTAACTTTTTCTCTGTGGTTTGTGCACTAATAAAGTTATTTTGTACTTTATCTTGATGTTTTCATTGATGATTGATGATGGGGTATAGTACTAAAAACCGTGGTATATTACTCCCGGCGTCACACTTGCAATGGGTAGAAAAGAAAAGTCTGATATGAAAACGATCTTGAAAAAATGCTTTGTGAATTACAGCTCATGGCCTAACCATTAGGTTGGGTGATTTTCACTCCACATGGCGTTGAATGAATTAGTCCTTGCACTATCCATAATGTTGGGTGATTTTCACCCGACGTTATACTCCACTAACTATATCGCCGGGCGCATTACTCCCGAAGTCAAAAACTTTTTCTCCTTAGTGCAAAAACTGCGCACAGCGAATCCGAGTTTAAGTGAACCCGTCAAGTTGACAGAAAAATACCAGCAGATAATGAAGCGCAGGGCGCTACGGCGATTGCTTACATAAGAATCATGTTGTCATAACATCCGCTCGGGAGCGGTACTCCTAGCGCCTGCGATCTAGGGAATGGCCCAGCATGAAGCGATAATGCTTCTGGAAAGGATCTCTTTCAAGTGATAAAAGCTAGAACCGTGGTATGGAATTCCAGTGAAAACCAACTGTTTTTCTATCTAAAAACCTGCAGTCTTCATATTCCACCTTCATTTGTTGCACTCAATGATAGACAAAAGCTATACCAGGCAGAGTCACTGCATTTCGTCATTCTGCATCTTTGTTATCTCTGTCAGGCAACATACCAAAATTATTCCAAGCAACCATCATCATTGTGTCATTTGAGTTGACATTTGCTCTCAAGCTACTCAATCAAGTCAAACTTTGAAGCTGGCGTTGAACAACCAGTGTTTGGTTTCATCATTGGAGTTTGGTGGAACATTCCATGACAGTATGCTCTGTGGTTTAGTCCGAAGGTCTGTTACTACGAGTTCCATGCAAGAAACATACTCGACAGCAAAATCAAGACTGAAGCTACAAGAAAAACTCATTGCATAACCGGAAGTTATTCAACGTGTAATTGAAATCAAATTGATTTCAAAGCTACGATTTTATAGAGTCACTGTTTTGAAAGACAGTTGAAAATTTTTGAAAGAACTGTTGATGTGAAGTTTGAAGCAGCGTCACCCTTTCACCTTCCACACATACCTAATAACTCCGGTTAAAATCATTAAAAATTGTTTGTTTTCTAGGGCAAATTGACATACAGTAACTGCCGCGATTCAGGTAAAATGTGAAATGTATAACAGACGTACGTCTTGACAAAACTCAATATGTCTCTCAATAAACATGTCATTAGATATAGGAACTCAATATTCAATACACAGAAACTCTATAGGGTTGTCAATAGATACAGAAGTTGATCAATGTCAAAATAAACGCAATCCGACAAGAACATCACTTTTCCTTTTCCATGTTTAACATCTTTTCACTGGAAACATGAATAAAGAGGTTGTCCACCAGTGTTGCCATTTCAGCTGATTTGCTGCTAAATCTTGCTGGATTTTCTTACTGTTATCTGTAAACATTTCAATCTCGCCGTTGCTGTTTTTCTAGCAGGATTTAAAAAAAAACGTTTTGGAGGTTCAGCAGGTAGCAAATTCCTGATCAAAAATATGTTTCAACAGTTTTTCAAAATGAAACATTTACACTATCTTCATCAAAAATATTTTATCTTCTTTATGACAGCAAATTGGGCAAAGCCAGAGCTATAGGAACAACTACCTGCCTAGTGTCTTCAATCATCTGGAATTTTTATTATGACGCAACCAAGCTGTTTCTTGCAGAAAATTGTGTCATAATACCAAGTAGATTTGTTTTTGTGCCTAGTGAGCACATTAGGTTGAAACCACATTGGTAGAAAATGTTTTTGTCCCATGGCACATATGATTTTTCCAAGTGGTTCAGCAACGCCAGTAAGCGGTAATGCCTATTAAAGACACTCCCTGGAAGACCAAAAAAATATTGCCAAAGATTTTCACGAGTATGGTTACTCGAATTTAGAATTTGGCTCGGTACTTATACGACTGATTGAAGAAAAAACCTATTGCAAAATTTGCAATGTTACTGTGCTATCATAGCGAAGTAGTGAACTTTACAGGCATGCTATGGCAGCAAAAAGCAAAAAGCACTCAGACAAAGGCACAAGACCAAAGAACGTTTTGCGTGCTCCAGAATGTGAATAGCACAATGTTTTGACTTACAATAACCAGACTTAGAAAGTTGTAGGATGAAGCTATGCTCAGTCTGTTTGTCGCCGAGCATTGTTTCACTGTATAAACATACATGCGACCATTTGAAGGAAATTTTTGAAAACTGTGTGCCATACAAAAAGGAGGTAAACTGCACTTATGCTGCTAAAAATGTCGACGTAAAGAAAATTGCTGGACGAAAAATGTGGTGGCCAAGTTGATCATTTTCTACCCTTCTCCGGTGATAGTGAGTGTTATACGAAAAATTGAAAAATTGATATATAACTTTATATCTTGAATTTAATAACCTCATGAATAGCAAATTTTGGGGAGAATTTCACTACTTTTAGCAGATCATAGCAGAAAATATGTGACATGAGTTTTAGCAGAATCTAACATATTTTGTAACCCATTGGGCAGATTTATGAGGTTATTAAAATCAAACCTGGACTTGTGACAACCATCTGGCAACACTGTTGTCGATATTGAGCATACGAATTTGCCACATGATAGAACAATCCATAACGGTAATATTGGTTTGAAGAGGGGCCACAAGTCCCGGTTTGACCGGATGCTTAAAGGTCGTGCATCGGTGTCCCGGCAATTGACCTCTCTGTCGCGCACGCAACATAAAAGTGTGACATTTTTCATAAAACGTGAAAAAGCAGAGACAATTTCTAATTGCGTTTCAGGAAAGAAACGCTGACCACTTATTTTTGTTCCTCACTTTATTTCTCGCAAAACATACAAAATGTTTGCTGTGTATAGGTGAACACTGCGTGTGCAGTACGCAAGTAATATGACATGCGAACAGGTGTGTAAATAAGTTGCCTGTCTTGAAGTTGATCTTTCATCCCTCCTTTGCTTCGACACGACCACGCTATGAACACGATCTGTGTCTGACAAGAACTGCGATATTGCTGTTGGTGCAGTGAAGCATAAGGAACTACTAAACAGAACGACGAGACAAAAAATTAACAGAAAGTAAATACACTTACAGCACTTGTTTCATTTCCAGACGCACTTAAACTGGCATGGCGGTTATTCAGAATTTAACCACGTAACCTACGCTACGCCAAGTCTACACGTCTTGAATAAACAAAATCATGACCACACGTTTGACGATTGATTAAATACATTCAAAGTAACCACTATTGTTTGTTTCCGAATATAATCTTCAGAAAACTTACTGAAACTCAACTGGTGTGCCTGTGATTGTAATTGCCGTATTCAACAGTTGTTCTCTTATGTAGTCGTATTCACGAGTACGATCCTGAAGGAAAAACATGCATGTTTTACCCTAACTGATTGTTTGGAAACATATGCATGTAAGCAAATTGCGGTCTGCAAAGTATAAAACAATAAAATCAAAACAAAAAACAAAGCAAAGCTTAATTCAATTTTGCAAAAAAACAAACTGTACATATTTCATATTCTGGAAATCTATAGATTTCTGGAGACGTTTTATAGGTAAGTACCACTTTTGGTTCCGGGTGGAGTATCTGTGCAACTTCTGTTCAATTTGTGATTTTCTGTGTCATTTCCATCAATATTGAAAATGGGTTTGGAATTATTTTTCTTGTCCCACTTCAATGTTTATGAAAATGTATTATTTTCATTGCAGCCATAAACGCTCGATTTCCTCCTTATTACGTTTCAGACTTTCCTTTTGTTGTTTAATATCCTTTGTCAAATTAAATCTCTGAAGAGAGTATAATCAGAAATGTTTTGAAAAGCAACATTATCAATGTGGTTGCTCGCTAGTACGCCTCAAAAGAGTTGCGTTTACCAAGTTAATGCGAAAAGTGTAACTCATGTTGCAACATGATTAAGTAAATTGATGATCTCTCCCGAAAGATGGACAAAATATTTTGCAAAAGTTTGTTTTGAACAAGAAATAACTTTTATTTGTGCTCTGTATGATGCTGTTGTTGTGAACGGACTAGGAATATGTAGCCACCCTTTTGGCAATGACTGATTGGTGCTGGGCTACTTTGGCGGCAAAGTCGCTTTCGCTTATCTGCATGGTTACTCTTCCGCACACGTCGTTACTTCCAGAACCATGTGTTATCCCATCTTGCTTGGTTATTTTTCAGTGATGCACTCGTTAGCGTATAATCCAACGAAAACATGTGCGCTTGTGTTGAGATGATGAGCATTTTTTGATTTCAGGACTTTGTGGTTTTCTTACTTTTCTTAACATTACAAAATTTTCCTTTAATTTTCTCTTAGAGCCCATCTCAGAAAGGCCTGAAAAGATTCTTAGCAAGAAAGATAAAACGAACTTTTCTCACTATTTGCAAACAATCTATATGTTTTTGATGAATGTAGCAAACGTAAATGGTAATATTTTGGACAACCGAACAAAAATGAATTTTAAGGGCGGATTTACACGAAAAGCTTCAAATCAAAGAGTGTGTCCAAAACATCGCAAAATGTCTTGACTCATGGGCAGCAAGGGTGTAGGACCAGGCAAGTTTTGGACTACAAATGTTTCTTTTACTAAAATTTCCCAAATTTACCCAAAAACGTTTATATGACAAACTTTCCTCCTACAAATTTTCCGTAGATATTGGTCCATTACATTTTCCTCTACCGTGTTTCGCTTGCACCTCTCCATCCCCAGTTCCTACACCCCAGAAGGCCACCACCACCACCAACAAGTTTTGCGAGGTCTAGCGCGTAATTACGACACACTTTGACGTCCTTTATATTTTGATTACGCTCACTTGTCAGTGTCGCTGTAATATCGTCTCCAAACGGCGACACCATAAAACGACCCGTTGTGCATAGTACGTTGAATATGACTGCATTTAATAGTACATGTTATTTACATAAAAACACCTGTGGAGACTAACTGTAAGGCAAGACTTTTTTCGTAACGTCGTGTTGAATAACTTGAAGACCGCGGCGTTGTAGTTATATTATACCAGTAACTTTTTATCAGAGAGGATGGTGCATGAACTCTTATTCTCCGAAATAGAAATGCTGTTAACATGTCGTATGAAGGCCTTTCTAAGCGTGTTACCGTAAATGTGTTTAAATAATCTTGTCTTCACTGTGGGCAAAAACTGGTGTTCGTGGATCCACCACCATAACAACAAAATCATACGAATCTCGGCATAGAACCAATTCAAACACTTCTTAGTGAGTCCATTTTATCAACAAAATGTAACAACGTTTTGCTCACCCTCTAGAAAAGTAGGTGATTGACAGGATGTCTGCGAATTCAAACAAAGTGAATTATATAGAACTCTCACGAATTAAATAATAATTTATAACAACAAATAGTAACACCAGTGTGTTGCCTGCATACAACTCTTTGACATTTAAACCTGTAGTGGTGATTCCTTGAATATTACTGGCGTCTACACGATTGTTAAAACGTTCGAGTTTCTTTCCATTACAAGAGGGAAAAATTGCACTGGTTTTCAATTCGAATTTCAGCTGTCAAACATATTGGATGCATGAATCTACTCGACTATACAGCTCTGCTCAAGAGCATGGACATGTGGTAAGAAAAATGCAATATAAAGTGTGAGGTGCAGTTTTCAACAGATTAGGATAATACAGAAGCATAACCATGCTGTACTTTTTGCTACGACGTAACTCAATCAGCACTCTGAAAGTTTCATACAAAAGCACATGATGTTTGGAACGGAATGGAACTTGAAAGAGTTATAGTAAACACTGAATATTGGCATTGTTATTTTTTTTCATTTTTATTATTAAATAATTGGGCATTTGTAAATCGAGTTTTTAGGAATATGTCAATGCAATGCATTAGATAATTAAAGTTTTTTCAAATGAATACCGATTCACATCATGATTTCGTCACGCCTTCCGCCTTCCGGGTCATTGGAAGTAATATAATTGATGACATTTTATTTTTTATTGCAATCTATCCATTGACCCTGGTTTTTAATACACGAACAGGCCTGTCTGTACTTCATGTTTGTCACAACCACCAGAAGTCCCTTGCAACCAAATGTCACAGCAACCAAGACGTCAAGTGCAGAAAGAGCTACCGAAAACATTCATTACAATGAATGTGGTAGTCATTGGACACACAGCAAACACGTTGGTATGGAACTACCGAAAGCAAGTAAAATGCCTCGATTCTCACGGCGCAAGTTAGAAAATTAAACATGGTCAACGAAATAAAAAGGGTGATACGCGTGTAAAACAAGCAAAACACACAACGCAGTTTTAAATGCATGCATTCGCCGGTAAACAATTGTTTATTCTTTAATTTTTTTTCTGTCTTACATAGATGTTGTATACCTTCAACAACTCACGCCTTGACCAAATAATAGGTCCTCTCATGGACCTTTCTTCTCGTTGCCAAACATTGTTTACCAAATTGTTGCGAACCAGAACTTGTGCGTCAAATCGAGGGTTGAAGTGATAAGCAATATTACTGAGATTGCTATTCACCAAAAAGTTTATCGATATCCTGTTAAAATCCAAGTAAACCGAATAAACATAAGTTGATGATAGATGTGAACCATACGTGTGAAACATCTTCTGCAGACAACCGTACATCAAAGTTGTAGATGTTATCTTCGCATTTTGTTAATATGTAACAATTAGTGAAAAGTCTTTCATGCATTCATTTGTTTAAACATGCAATTAGGGTAACGAAAGCAGACAAACATGCATTTTCTCGCATAAATTTACTGCAAATTCATCTTTGCCCAAAATTATTAGAATGAATGTTGATTCCACCGGCGTTATTCTGTTTAATTGCTAATACACTTGATTGTCATGCCAAATCTTTTAAGTCAAATCATTTGTTCAAAGAGCTTCAGGCGAAGAAAAATCAAACCTGTGTTTTCAAATTCAAGCTAGCACTATTACCTCACCAACGTTTTACAACAATTCGGTTTATTTGTGAGAAAATTCCTGTAGTCCGATGTCTTCAAACTTGTACTTTGTCAAATGCTTTTTAGTTTAGAACGTGTGGATAAGCAGTTGATTATACAATATGATAAATCACGGCTGTTATAAATTGAAACCACTTTTTCTCTGGTATATCGTTTGGCATGACCAATGTTAACAACCTCTTACGTTGTTACTTACAAAGTTCTGGTTTGCTTGTGAAAATATGACATTGTTTAATTACGATTTACTGGCAATTGTTGAATCCATGCTAACAGTGGCAGATCCAGGTGGGGGCAGTTGCCCCAAACCCAAACGGGTGCGGGGTCCGTTAAAATGGCGCCCCATTCTGGTACCTACAAAAGTAGAAACAGTGGCAAAAATACTCTGAACTAAATAATTCCTTACACTTCGTTGAACTTCAGGATTTGCGTGACGGACTTTGACCCATCCTTTTACTGACTAGAATCAAACTTGCCATTGTTTCGTGATAATACTCCTGTTCCCTTATTTTTTCCGCGTGAGATTTGCCCAGCAAAGCAATCACAAAGGCGATCTCTTTCGCTAGCTCATTTATGGTCTTTCCGGTGGGCAGTGCAAAATTGGTCTGTTGTTGTTACAAGTCCATTTTTTACTGGCTTATGGAAGCCTTGAAAGAAAAAGCAAGTGGTGATGATAGGAATGCAATAAATATGGAAAACGTAGAACTGATGCAAGATTTTAGAAGCCTGCAAAGCGGAGAAAACAGTTTAAGGTCTGCTACCAGCGTCTTCCTGAGTCTGCAGTACGTCTGCATCTTAGTTTTGCAACATCAAGGTAGCTTAAATGGATGAGTTTCATGTCGGAACTAATGCCCCTGGTTCAGGGCCGGATTTAACTGATGCGAGGCCCCAGGCTGATCCATTTGTGAGGCCCCCTCTCCCACTGTTACGAGGACAAAATAGAAAAGCGTTAATCAATTTGTGCAAAGTTGTAAATGACGATATTGACGTTGAAAATTTACGGTCAATAAAAAATTCTAAATCATTATTAGAGTGTCCCACGATCACTGTGCTTAAGTTTCTACTTTCGACGCAAAAACCTTCAATGACACGTAACAGTTGATATCGTGCTTGTTGGCCGGCGGGAACAGGATATTTCATTTTTGCAAGCAAACCAACCGAAAAGGGTAAATGTTTGACAAAACACATGGCCTACGTTTTTTACAAGTTTCACATCTGTTTTTTCTTATCTGTGCTCAGAAAAATCAAACACACTGCACATATATGTGGCGGCATGAAGACAATTTGAGGACCGCATTGCGACTTGCCACGGCCATAAAAATCTCGCTTACACGAGCAAAACACCTCAAGAAAACAACCCAAATGGTTGCAACTACTAGGTTCACGATTCGCGTGTTTGTTACTTTTTCAGACTATTAAAAATCGAACGTAACTAAACCGTCGTGCGAAAGGATGTGAGGTTTTGAACCAGAGCTGTAGCCAGAAAGTTTTCAATAGGGGGCTTTAAATTTTTGCAGGTAGACTTCACATACTGAAAATTTGATAAAATCTCTTCTGATATATAGTGTTTCATATTTAAATTTGGAGGGAGTGAGCCCACCACCCATGGCGACGGGACTGGTTTAAACTTCCCGTATGCTTATGCTTTCATTATTGCTATACTTACAAAAAGCTACAATCATCGAATCAAGTAAGGCTGATTAGTGCCCAGTAAACAATTGAAAAGTTTTTTCTTGGTCTTCGTAAAAAATCATCCAGCAATTCATTGAAATTTATTTGCCTATGTTTATCACTTTAATGCACCGAACTCTTATACTGGGAAACTTCTCCTAGAACATTGCGACCTTTTACTTCGTTTTCAGTTTTTCTGAATCTTGAAACAAACTTTCTCCAGTGCGGTTAGTGATCATCAAGCTAAGAAGTAAGGGTCCGCGTGGTTGGATAAACTAAAAACCAAAACATCATCAGACCCAAACGCGGTTTTGTCATTTTCTTGCTGTTACCCTTTTTTGTCTCTTTGGGAAGAGTTCTGTTGTTGCCAGTTGGCAAAGTGACTTTTGCTTGCTATTCAAGCTCATTAAGATCTTCTCGCACTAGCTTGGCATGGGAGCTGCACAAACTTGCGCAAGTACTCAAAAGCACTCTGATTTCTGAATGACTTTGAAAAAAATTAAAATGGAAAAAATCACATTTAAAAGTACCAGACGAGCTTTACGTAATAGAAACGCTAACATAACTACAGCAGTGCTCAGAAGAAGCAACTATGTGCTTATTGTAGGATAATGCTGCTATAGTATTACAAATAGCTCTTATCTGCCTCACAACCATAAGCTTCGAGAGGGTGCATTTCAAACACGAACAGCCTCAAGTACTTTCGCCCGATTTAACAATCGGTACGATTCAGTAAACAGAAGAAGCTGCCAACGTGCTTTGAGTATATGGACTCAATCAGGGTTGCCATTGCCGTATTTTTTTCACCCAGATCTGTTTTTTTTCAAGTGCATCTGACCGGCTAGGTTTAATTATGAAAAATCCCGTTAAATCTGATTTTTTAGATTACGAGTTTGGGAATTAGCTACAGTATATCTAATAGATCTTCCTGTCATTACAGTTCAGTCAGTGGAAAGCATGTTCAGTCAGTGTTGCACCCTCACACCAGCATCAATATCTAATACTAAAGGTTGCTTGCGATCGGGTAGTCAGTCATGCAGTTGCATGGACAACAAAAGTAACATGAATAAGTAACAAACGGTTACGTAAACAATTGAAAGATTTACAGTTGGGTGAACTACGTAAAAGGTCATTGTCCCAGATGCCAATTGAAGGTATTGAATATTGATGAAACAATGTTTTAAGAATGAATGTTTAAACGTTTTGGCTGCCCTGTGCGTGCAAAATGAAAAAACGATTTCCATTGCAGGAAAGATATATTGCCAGCTTAGGTATTTTAGATTCCGTTGCAGATCAAGATCTCACCAAAGATCCACGTTCAATAGCAAATGTGGCCCTACATTTTCGCCACCTTGTACCTGAAGAATAGCTGGAGGATATATCGATAGTTTAAACATGTCCTGGTACAATAAATCTATCCCTGATTTCTGGTATTATCTGCGTAACACCAAAGACGGCTTACATAACCCGGAGTTCGGAATATTTTATGATTTAATGACCAGATTTATGGTTTTGCCAGTCTACTGCATCACTATTAAGAACATTTTCACTTGCTAATCATATTCAAACAAATACAGATTTGCTGAAACCGAGACTGTTTAGACAAATTGTTATCAAACAAGCATTGTCAAGAAGCAGCCATCAAAATGGTTATTGGATACCTAAGCCTGAATTACTGAGAAATGTCATTGATAGAATATGTCACCAGCGTTACATAAAATGTCGTGAGCAATTGGATCCAGATGTTACATGTTCAGGCTGCGGACAAACGTTTGGAAGAGGAACTTTAAGTAAAGCAGGATTTCAATCACTGTTTTACCTCAGATATTTTCATTCGTTCTCTTTTTGTAAATTAAAATTTCCATTTTTTTGGAAGAGAAATGTTTTTTTTCATCGACAATCTGAGTGCATTAGAAATTACTGAATGGGAGCCCTGGTTACTGGATGCCCCCTTGGACCTTGAGGCCCTAGGCTTAAATCTATATAGCCTATAGGTAAATCCAGCCCTGATTGAACCACATTGCATCGTTTGAAAAGCTCTAGCAACATTTGTACATTAGAAAACAACTTGCCGGTATCTGACAAAAATGCCATAAACGTGCCTAGTTTTTTTCGGTCATACACCGAATTTTTTGGAATTGTGACCTAAAAATGTTGCGAGCACTTCGGCCAACAACATGTACAGTATATAAGCCAAAATATGATGAAGACAAGGACGAAGACGAACATTACAAAAATACCTCTTTTACGTCTTTAGAAAGAATATGAGGTGATGGAATAGATCCTATGGAGGAAGTAGATAAAAGTGCATTTATCATAAATGACAAATCTATGAAATGTATTTTTATTTTCAGTGTGTGAAAGTATGAAATTGAATTGAACTATGTTGTATAAGCTGTATGTTAACGGCGAAAAGCTTAACCAAATTATAGAACAAGCAAAAACGCCGGATAAAAGTGAAAACGTGATACACGAGATGACGTTATAGTTGAAAGAATTGTTATTAGAAGTGCAAAAATATATGGACATATGAAAATACGTGCAAACGATAACAGTGATAATCGCATGCCAAGATATGAAAGTAAAGTGTACATTAACGAATGGCGTATGGAATATTTCATGTTTGTATTTACAGAGTAATGGATTTTGTTTATCACTTGAAAGATTGGTATGCAAGATGTGCAAATGTGCGAGCTGTAATGAAAGACTAAAACATGGAGAAAGAGATAAAATGAGATAAGCCAATGACGGAACAAGGGGTTAACGAGATGGCCAAAGCAGGTCTTGGCGTACTGTCAAAAAGAATTATACAATTAGGACTACCGTACAGCACTCACGGAATCACTTACTATCACTTGCCGGATTTATCTTGCATACTGGCTTCAATGGTTCTTAAGTTGAAAACCTACCAAAAATGCACAGGAATCCTTGCCCACGGTTGGAGGGACATTGCCGAGAGCTTTGTACCGCTGACAATGGTTCTTAATCGAGGAAAGCCTGAAGAAACCTTCCGAGGTTGTACGGTTATTGTCTTCTGTGACCGATGTCACACGTTGTCTCAAGTGAGCGATCTCACAAGCACGAGGATGTTTTTCTCAGAGTGCTCAAAGAAACCTCCTTCTCTGGTTAATGCCGTGCAAATGCTTGGGGTTCCTTTGAAGTCTAAAGAGGCACTGCTGTTTATCTCTGAGTGAACGCATAAGACTTTAGAATCATGCTGAGGCATGAAAGTAAACCCAGCAATGAAACCATTGTGACCGATGTCACAATGAACGAGAAAAAAATTGTGAAAAGACAAATTAAAAGTTGTCAAAAGTGACATGCAGTCGCTAAAGTAAAACAAACCTTGAGCAAGTCTGTAACGAAAGTTGTGACTGAGATCCGATGATCTTAAAACAGAGTGTTGTCTCACTGATCTGATGGACAGTGAAAGAACGTTTGTCTCAATGTGAACCGCGGTTGATACAAGCATGTTTTCTACATGGCGATTGGGCCAGAACAACAGCTTGCGCAATTCCTTGGCGCAGTACGCCAGACCTAAAACTCTTTCCCGCAAAAGCAAGCGAGCAGCAGCATGACCAAAACAGCTGATCGATGCTACGAAAAAGGGAAGCAAATTGCAAGAAAATACGCTAGGCTGTTTTGAAACAAGTCATTTACGAGTTAGCTGTTGGAGGGAAAAGTCATTTTTCTGAAATACAACGTCTTTATTGTGGATTTATGATGAATTGCGAAGTGAGTACTTTTACATTTGTGTGTGTCAAGTTTGTTGTTAGTTGAGTATATTCGTTCAGTAAAGCGAGATTGTGGTTATAATTTAATGTGAGATGCCATTGGCTCGTTAAAACTAAGTCAATGTTTGTCGAGCATTGTGTGAAAGTTTTCTTTTGTCTCTCAAGAAAAGGAGAAACCAGCACTGGCTGCGTGAGAGTGAAAATACAGTTCAACCCTTGTGGGGGTAGAAATAACCGACGTAACATATAACTGCGAGGCTTAAAAGGTTAAACCACTTTTTACAAACGTAAATCACATGAACTTGAGCAGAAAAGTGGAAAAACAATGCAAATTCTTACTTTTTCACTGGTACCTGTGGTGTTGGCTGAGATTCAAGGATTAAATTTGTTATAGGCTTATTCCCACCTGTTTTTTCTGGCCTGGATAGAAGCAGATCCATCGCCAGATTAACAGCATTGAGAGTGGCTTTAAGTTTGTTTGAGGGATTCATAGTAGTATACAAAAATGGGAAATTGACTTTATCAGGGAGGATAGAGCTGGAGTTTGGAGGTATTCACTGTGAATTTGAGGGTTTTATCCCACCTGCCGCTATAAGTTTTGAATAGTGGTACACCTTTTCTTCATAATCTGGACTAGTGAGAAGGATGTTTTTTCTTCACATCAGTAGTCAAATGCCCTATTATGAGAAACAGTATTAAACACTTGATCGAAATTCTCCTTATATTAGTGGCGTTAATGTTTTCAGGGCAATATGCTTTCAAGAGCAGTGCAAACATATCACGGGATTATTAGATCGTTATTTCACGATAGACAGCAGAGTTACCTAACTTTGGAATAATGTCATAACAAATGCCTTTCATTTATTTTTTATTTGTGAATTGTCGCTTCAGCAATAAATATGCTTTCCATGTGCATGTATCTGTACAACTTTTATTTGTAAATGTGATCGGCATTTCGCTATTTATTCGGCTCTTAGCTTGGCAATTAAGTTGTCACTTCGTAGTGTACGGAGAACCACTCTACTTCTAAGCATTTAAGAATACGTTTTATACATTGTGTTTTCTGATATGTAAAATATCCAAAACAGGGTCAAACGCTAGCACGCAGCATGTATTCGGGTAGTGGGCCTCAACTCCCAGGCCACGAAACGGTAACGGACCGCGAAAGTACAAAATGTATACTGGTGATATCACCACTCGCTTTATGGGCATGTGATTGGTTGATTCTTCCCGTGGAAACATTGTTGCAAAAGGACTCCCAGGCAGCGGTGAAATTGTCAAGGGTAGGCCGGTCCGCTCTTACAAAAGCGTTGGGGACCAGTGATATCTTACACTCATTGTACTGTAGATAAAAAAGATGGTATGGGACACCCACAGCGTTCTCAATTATGTGTAAGTTGTGAAAAACGGTACCTATATTTTTGGACAAAGTCAAACTTTTTGTGAATAAATGATACAAGGCGATTTTAAACTGTGGTGTTTCCCTGAAAGATCGCACAGTTCGACCACCAAAAGTAGCCATTTTCGTCGCCTATAAAAGGCAACAACTTTTGTGTGACACGCAACGACAATCACAGAGAAGCTGAGGTATTTAAACAAGTAAAGACTTTTTGGATTCCTTTATTTGACTGCCCCCTCTCCAACGCCTGGTCTGGATCCGCCACTGCCTGTTAACATCAAACAACGGGAAACAAGCCCATGCTGGGTAGCTCTTACGGGATCAAAAGTGGTTACGCAATCTCGACACTCAGTTACACGTACTTGTAGCCTGGTCATCTTCGTTACATTGAAAAATGAATGTATGAAAACGAGTAACTCACCACTGCGCTATAGGGTAACCGCTTACTGTAACGCCTGTGTTTAAAAGTGGTTCAGTTCTGAAGACCGCTTCTAAAGGATACAACTAAAAACAAATCAGTTTAATGAAATAGGGCATTGCGATCAAAAGTATTATGAATTTCACGAAAATGGCATAGAAACAAATTTTTTCAAATATGCACAATGTGAATATCATCCAAATCAAGAAGCAAAGAAGGATTATGCAAGTTTGATAAAAAAATCAAGTGAATTTTTACGTTTCAAGCCAGATGCAGAAAGTTTCTGATGCAAAAGAATCATTGAAAAGCGTGACGCGACAATTCATGGAACGACAATTTATGAAGTGACAGTTCATCGAACGACAGTTCATCAAAGGACAGTTCACCGAACGACAGTTCATCGAACGACAGTTCATCGAACGACAGTTCATCGCACGACAGTTTGTCGAACTGACAGGTTATTGAACCGACAGTCTATCGAACGACAGTTTATCAAACGAGAGTTTATCGAAAAAAAGTAATTGAACGACAGTTTATCGAACCGACAGTTTTCGACTTTGATCAAACCAAGTACGGGACATTTAAATGCAAACATACAATGGAACGATTTTTATTAATCGAATGAATTTTACCATCAGAATACGCAGGCTTTTCAAATGCACATTTCAACCACATCCATGAGCAACGGAAGGGATGGGGAGCAGTACTAGAGTTGTGAGCAATGGAAACTTACAAAAAACAATAATTCGTTTCCAATTATGCTTGTTATTCTGAAAAATTTGAACACCCCTGCCGTGCACTAAATCT
>JGI24022J15233_10002568_pt1 | contig 17146 bp, 8 predicted proteins | sample Ectturendosymbi2_FD_15233 | JGI IMG/M metagenome (IMG submission 15233)
ACCCCTGTTTGCAAGATCGAATCTTGCTAAACTACACAAGAATTGAGAATGTACAAAAAGTACGCAAGAAATCTTTCATTTTTTGGTTATGTATAGAAGTTTAGCAAACTGGAATCCAGGAATCATCTCACCACTTTTTTAGACCTTTCGTCCACTACGAATGTTCAAGATTGTGTTCCGCGACAGTTCACTTAATCCGAAACAATTGTCTCTATTTTGTCTGCTATGGTTGATCACTGCAAGCGCTGACCGTATTGGCTAAATTATCAATTTCTGTAGCATGATAGAACTGTTGCACCAGCTCAAAAATAGCAATTGTTGACACAAAAGCATTCAGGCATTTGATGAAGTCTCTTCGGGGAAAAAGAAAAACTAAACGTTTGCTGGACTTTTATACATAACCAAAAAATGGAAGATTTCTTGCGTACTTTATGCACATTCTCAATTCTTGTGTAGTTTAGCAAGATTCGATCTTGCAAACAGGGGTGTGCTCCAGCCAGTCCAGCCGTACACCTTCTACACTCGTCTGCTCGTATTCGACGAGACATTATTGCAGCCGTATTTTGCAGTTGTAAATTGCTCTGACTTAGTGATTAGTGTGTTTTACTTCCCTGTTTTAACGCGCAGCTTGATATTTTTGCAATTATAAAAAGCTGTGTCGTAGCGTTGACTGTATTTTCCTCCGATATCCTAACTTGGAGCGCTGATAGTTTATATTCAGTGCAATGATACATAGAATAGAGTGCATGTGGAAGAATATTTATATTATGTCAATAAACTTCGCCAAAACGTAGGTTTGGAAACATGATTGTGACATCAAATTGTGAACAGCGCACACCACATACAAATAACCACCACATGTCACTGAATAACCCTCCCATGAAAAAATTTCTGCGTATGCCCTTGGACTGAGTAGAAAGTAAACTCAGCCTGAGTCTAGTAGAAGCAGACTAAGTCACAGACTACAGTTGCTTTTCAACTTTCGTGGTAATGAAGTGAAAACAGCGTGAAACCCAACTTTTTACTATTTTGTCAAGCCAGACAAAGCAAAATAGTGTATTGTCTTATGTGAAACGAAATAATAACAGCAGCGAAGTTGTGGGCGGTGTCCATAGGCGTACGGGAGTGCCTATTTTTGGAGATGCAAAAAATGTTTGCCCAAATTTGATCTTGTTTTTCCCAAACAATGCACAAGCAGCAAGTCTTAATTTGAAGACTAAAACGCACCATTGTAAACAAATCAAGGTGTGTGGATGCGTAATGACCAATTACCGGAGTTCAAAGCCGTACGTCCTCAACTAGCAATCAATATTCTGCATAGCCACATGTGAACAATGATAATACTGTATTTATTGGTTGAAAAAGGTTAGTCAATTCCAATGAAATCCTTCCCAAAATTGCTGTTCATGTCACCACATGTGGTAGGTGTTGTTCAGCATCTTCATTTTCAAGTTTTTATATACTTTCTATGCTTATTCTTTGAACACGATCATCCTAATAGCTAAGATCTACGCTCCTCTAGCATAGATTTGTGCATTTGTGTTAGCCACAATCGCAATCAATCTAGGAAAGGAGTAAAATATATCAAGTTACGATCTGAAGTATTACACTGCTGCAAATAGGTCAAGTCTCAAGCAAGGAGAGGAAAAGGAGGCAGTTATACGTAGCATATAGCTTAGCCTTCCACATTAGGCTATCTTCACTGCAATGTGGTGTACTTAAAATATTACAACTTATTTATTAAACTTTACAGCTTCTAGAGTAATATTATGAGAACTAAACTCCACTCCAGCTTAGACAGTTAAATATGCACTGAACAGAGCACGCTAAGAAAAAACAGCAACATGGGACTGATACAGACAAATACTGCGACCTGTATGATCAACTACCAAGGAATATGTAAAAATGCACATTTCCAATGACAAATGACTTATAACCTCAACAAGAATATTTTATAAAAATACCAGTGCTTCACTGGACTGCATTAGCATTAGTGAATCATGCAGTGCAATGAACAGTAGAGTTGCTACTGTTCATGAAAACCTCACTTCACAGCCTTAAATTAAAGCATTAAAATTTGGCTGGATGCAACATATGAAATTCATTGCAGAAAGAAACGAAAAATATAAACACCTAAACAGTATGAAATCACACCTACATTACTATCACACAACATATTACCGCTGCAGCTACGCAGTTAAATCTGTTCATGAATACTTCGCGGTAACAGATTCACGCTTGCAAATCTCACAACATCAAGCAAGTTTGAAACATGAAAACTTCACAGAATCATATCACATCTACACCACATTACTACCACAAAGCATTTTGCAGCTAAATTTTAGTTGTACACTTTACAGCATCAGCAATTTGAGGTTTACAAAAATTAGGGTTATGTGGAATGGTGGGTTACCACTACACGTTCCTAATTTTAAAATGTTTCTTAGTCTACCGAAATTTGAATGAGGTTGTCTCAGTTGGCTTCAATTTGACTTGGACTGTTGTAATTTGCCCAGGAATTCACAATATATCTCGTATGCAAATCTGAAAGAAACTCTTAAATTTGCCCAGATGGTTCCAATTGTGCCCAAGTTTGAATGAAGCAATTTCAATTACCCGAATATGATTGAAGCTGCTGGAATCTGCCCAAATGTTTGTAACTGTATGTAAGTTTAAATGAATGTTTTGTATATTACCCAAATTGAAGTGAAGCTGTTTGAAGTTCCTAAAATTGAATAAAGCTGTTTGAAGTTACCCAAAATTGAACGAAGATGAGCAATGTAGTATAAGTGTAAAAGGGGCACCTAATGCGAAGCGGACCAAATGTAATTCAATTGCCAAAGCTAGAAAATGGGACGACACATATTTGAGATACGTTTTTTTTGCCCGATGACCAAATTTTGAATGTAGCAGCTACATTCCAACATTGCAAGAATAACCGAGTGATTAGGTTTCTTGCATTTTTTCAACTTCTGTAATAACTGTTTGTTTGTTGAAGTGTCTAATAACGAAATATTTGAGTTTCATAGAAGTAATTCATGTTTTTTAAATTTTTGTCAATGGGGGTTCCATGACAAACGCGAAAGTATATCAGGGGTTCCACGATGACAAAAAGTTTGAAGAAAACTGCCGCACCATCAATAAACTTATTGGCAGGTCTGGACGCTCCCGACGTCAGTGCCCGGTCTCAGGAAACTCCATCGCCTCACAACTCGTGAAAATGGGACACAAGACTGGGAGCTGCGAGTCCACTAGGCTCATCAACAAGGAGCTGTCCGACCTGTGGGAGGTCCGACCATCTGAGGGAAACAGTATATCTGTTCCTTTCAGGCCAGGGAACTAGCTGGCGCCTTCATGCACCTAAAATCAGGAAAGTCTTCGGGTCTGGATTCTATCTTCCCGGAGTTTATACTCCACGCCGTGTCGGCTCTCAAATCTTGCTTTTACAATTTCCTCACTTCCTGCTTGTGCCAACTCAAAATTCCAAAGATATGGAGAAGAGCACTAATAGTTGCGATCCCAATGCCTGAAAAACCATTAGGGGACCCAAAGAGCTATCGCCACATATCTCTTCTCTGTGTTCCCTTCAAGATCCTCGAGAGACGTATCTACGCTCGTGTCGAACCAATCGTCGACCCTTTGCTCCCGAAGGAGCAGGCGGGTTTTCGACACGAGAGGTCAACCGTCCATCAAGTAGCCTTGGTGACCTAGGACAAAGAGGATAACTTTTCGGCTAAGAAGAATGCCGGTGCTGTGTTTGTCGATCTCACAGCAGCCAACAACACTGCAAAGGATCGCGGTCTCACCTGCAAGCTGCTGCGATTTCTACCTGACAGACACATGGTCCGCATGATCATGGATGTGGTTTTCAATCGCAGCTTCACCCTTACCACCACAAACGGCAAATGGAGCCGGTCACGACACCTCAAAAATATCGTCCAGCAAGGATCTGTCCTGGCACCCTTTCTCTTTAACATCTACATCTCTAACCTGCCAACCATCGTCTCCAGAAAGTATGCGTATGCTGATGACCTACAGTAGCAATCGTGCATGCTGATGGAGTCTGGCAGCTAGTGGAAGGGCGTCTGAGCAAGGACATGGCAACCGTAGATGAAATCCTCCAGACTTGGAAGCTGAAACTCAGCACTACAAAAACGGTGTCGGCAGTCTTCCACCTCAAGAACAAGGAAGCTAAACGTGAGCTAAAAGTCAATCACAATAAAAAAAACTGCCTTTCTGCTCCGAACCCAAATATCTCGGAGTAACGTTGGACAAGTCGCTCACGTATTACCGACACCTCGAGTCACTTCGCAAAAAGTTTACATCACGCGTCGTACTCTTGAGGCTGCTTTGTGGCTCTAAATAGGGTGCTGTGCAACAAAGCTGCGAATAGCCACCCTTGCCCTGATCCATTCAGCAGCAGAGTACTGTACTTCTGCATGGTGCTCCAGTGTTCATTTCCGCCACGTCGATCCTGCCATCAACGACGCCTTGCGAATTGTTACTGGATGCCTGCGTCGTACACCAACGGACAAAGTTCCTATTTTCGCAAGCATCCAACCTGCTGAGCTGCGTCGCACATGAGCTACACTTTCTTTCGCATGCCGTGCCATGGAGTCTGGCCACCTGCTCCACACAACGCCCACCTGCCCACCGGGTGGAAATGCACGGCGTCTCAAATCGAGCCATCCAATTGTTCTCGCCGCACAACAACCCATCAGATCATCTGACAACAGCAACATACATGCGGAGCACTGGACAGATCACCAACGGAAGGCGGAGTGGTTGGACAACTTTACGAGACTCCGTACTTTCATCCGCAACCCCGGCGCTTACCCTTCCGGTATGATCTTCCCAAGAACAGCGTGGGTCCGGCTAACCACCTCCGCACCGGTGTCGGACGTTTCCGCTTCTGCTTGCACAAATGAGTATGGCCTCCTCTGCAGCCTGTGAGTGTGGCGCAGAAGAACAAACCGTCGACCATGTCGTCCTCCAATGTCCAACCCATCAACCTCCTCATGGACTGCACGGCCTGATAGTTCTGGACGATGAGACAATCGAATGGCTGCTCAACACCTGTTCCGAGATCTAGTGCGGCCGAGCAGTGGATTGAAATAACTGGCTCAAACAATGAAGAAGAAGACTTTGCAGTGACAAATGCTTAGCTTTTCATCAACGCCAGATAAACCCACAAGCGTTGCCAGGCGCAGCAACACTCAACACAANATCGTGTTTGCTTTTCATGAGAAATACCTGAACCTCACCTCACCGTTCATACAACTGTGAGAACGTTTCCTGTGGAAAACACCTCNTTGCTTTATGAAGACGGCTTTTGTGATCAGGTCCATCTTATCAGAAAGTGGAAAATAGTCTTGTCTGGAGAAGTCACGATTCNATNAAATGAGAAATATTTATTGCTAACTTNAGAACGCTTGTTAGTTGCGGNTCTAGTGCTCTGCATGCAAGATTTTCTGTATGAATAAGGCATGGGCGCAACTAGGTGGGGACACGGGAGACGCGTCCCCCCACTTTTTCAGACTGTGGGGATATAAATGTCCCCCACATTTTTCTCTTTAGGTTTCATAAGATATTGGTTTCACACCAAGCTGTCCCCCTCACATTTTATTACAAAATTGCGCTTATGGAATAAGGCAATACGTAAAGTTAATATGGAGAGCAATTCGTACTATTTTGATAAAAATACTTTATTTTTTTGCATCTTCACAGCTTCATCGGTGGAAATGCTAATGACCAGCTCTTAATGTAGACCGTAGTTTTTAGACCCTTGTCCATATCAGAGAAAGTGTGATCACCTGTGCATGTTCCTATTAACGTCATTCAGATGAGTAAGTCTTCCTCAGATTTACCTGACAAATACAAGCAACTGAACTAAAACGACTATCTTCGGATTCGTACAGTTCCAACGATAATTTTGCCCGTTTCACACCATCAGGCAGTTGACACTTTGTGTCTTGGCCCATTTCGTAGATGTGTTGGCTGATGATGTCAGCAGACAGTGGCATTCTTTTTGCTTTCTGAATCATGTTGTCGCCATGCAAAAGTTGATTGATTGCAATAACCTAGGCCGTAGCTACATTGAGGCAAATGAGGCACTTGCCTCGGTAAACATTCTGGAATGCAGCCACAACACATTTTTATAACGCTAAATCAAATCATATCATATTGTGTGGCTGTCGAAAAAAGAGAAGCACTGCAGCTACACTGTTTTGCAATCACCAGAGATACTACCAGCCTTGATTAAGGGCAGGACGTTAGGCCTCCATAAATTACATTTAACAGCTTACCCAACCGGAGCGAAATTAACGTATTCGCCTCGGTAAGAATTTGGCCCTGACTACGGCCATGATAACAGTAGGTTTGATAACCCCTTAGTGCTTTCTTTTGTCCGAATAATAATTCTTCTTCCAACCGGTGGAAAAAGATGTCGCTGTTGGTTTATGAATGAATTCGGGGTACGTATCAGCATGATTAGTAGCAAAGGCATATCCCTGAAAGTGCTGCTCAGCACTGTATAGTTATTGAAATCAAGCTCAATGGTAACTTCATGCTTTTTTCGCTCCTCTCATAAAAGTTGGTTGCCAGTTTTACTTCAGGAACGCGTAGGTGCTGCATTGTTCACGTTCAAGACCTAATTTCTGCCCATTTGCCAAAAAAGAGATAGCAAGTCCATTGGGATTGCAAAGTTACAATGCTGCATTCGCTTCTACCAAAATTATATTTTCCAAGATTAGTTTTTGTCCGTTGACTCACTGTGTGTATTTGTAGTACTAATTATGTTATAGAAACGTCAGTAATATCTCTTGTTTTACAAAACTTCGCAAAACATAAGATGAAGAGCATAAAAAATAGAAAAGGCAAAATTGCGCAGTCAGATATCTCTTATTCCTTTTTTTCTACACCGCATAAACCTTTTATTGGACCAGTAACTAATACTGTTGTTGTTGATTGATGAATTTACACATAATCTGTCACAGAGTTTCGCGCCCCCAACTGAGAACCGCTGCTCTGAAAGGAAGTGTTTTCGGATCTACTGTATAGCATCTGAAGAGCAATCAGACGTACGCTTAGACAGTTGTTAAATATATGCCAACAATAATACTAAGTAGTAGTCCAAATATTAAGCTTCAGTGTATTTAAGGTGACCTGCGTATGCTGTCGTGAGACTACAACTTCATTGCGTGTCAACCACGCTTGACTGACTTTCGGACGCTTCTGCAGTCTCGGCCACTTGCACGTATAATGTCAGATACGGCTGATTGAAATTCGTACTGATTTTCATCTTCAAGCTTTTTGTTTGAACTTAACATGCTTCGGGATTTCGCGGTAGTTGCTCAGGCAGTCTCGGCTTGAAAAAGTGTGGTACAAAGAAAGGTGACTTTGAAGCTACTGCACGGGAACGCCGACTATATGCTGATCACTGATCTCGCTTGCATGTACTTATCAAAGGGTGCGCCTGCTTTCTTCTTGCTTAATTAACTATAGTTGTTTTTGCGATAGTCCGACTGAAAGGTTAACGTCAGTTTTTGTGATAACGATAAATAGCAAATCAGACCAATGGAGCATTGGATCATAGACCAAGCCTAAAACTGCTCACACGATATTGTATATTGGTCGTTAAAAGAAGCAATAATTAATGCCTCACTATATCCTCAGCCAGTTTTTCCAAAAGCTTCACTTAAGTGACCGCTAAGACATTTAGGAGACCGCAAAGATTTTATGTAAATACTGAGATGGTGGTAAAACAAGGGTTTTAGTAATGTTGGTCGTCATCGTAAAGCGAGGATCTACTGTATTTAGAGAAAGTTGGAAAAATTTGAGATACCTTTTCGGTCTCTCAATACGCCGTAAAAGACCTTGTCGACAGCTACCCAATTGAATTACCCCGGTGCTGGAACGGAGCTTGCAGACCTCGATCAGTCTTTATGTAAGGTTTTCTAGAGATGTAGTACTGTTGTTTTTGTCGCTGAGACATTTCGTCACTGAGACCTTTCGGTCATTTGTCTCACAGGTGTGTTAAAACTCGCCGTAACAGTGTTCATCAGCCTATATTTGCAGACATTCTGACCGAAATGACTTAATTTCGATGTGAGACCAAACAAAACAGATGCAGTATCTTATCAAGTCCGCATTCTTGTTTTGAATCGTGTGAAACCCTCTTCTTGATCCGCAAAGTATTAAACCATAATTTTTTCATCAGGTAGCCACTTTTTGGCTTCGAAGGAAACTTGTGAAGTGTTCCACATTCAGCAAACCGATTTAACCGCTTTGTACTTTTAAATCTGGTCTTAGCTAATGTAATAATCCTGGTCTGTGCCATGATGCAAGATAATCTAATGTACTTCACACTCAGTCTAGTTGTCCGATTTGTACCGCGTAAAAATGTTGTTACAATTTGTAAAATTCATTCTAAAAATTTTGTTTTATGAAAATGTTTTATTTTTCAAATAATATTTTTATTGACAAATTCGTTCAAACTGAAACAACACTTTTACGCAAAAAATATTCTTCCAAGAAAAAAATTCATGGTGAAATTTGTTTCTATGCTGCGCCTAATTCCGTAACGANATGTTTCTCGTTAANGTTTGCGAATAAATCGCCATGTAAATTCATATGTTGTATGGTCGTTTTTGCGGTAGTTTTTAATCTAATACAGTGGTCCTAAGGGTCACGACCCCCAGAGGGTCGTGCACCATATTTGGAGGGCAGCAAGTAAATATTTCATGTACACAGCTGTCTTGCATTTGCTTCATTCGAGTTTTAAATGGGATCGTTGGATTATAGTGGGTTGCCATAAGGGGCAGCGGTACAGAAAAGGTTCAAAAACACTAATCTAATAATGTTAGCCTTGTTCCTTGATATATATTGTTCTGCATTCACTCAACGAAGTTTCATGACCTTTGCTGAAGTTGAATAGTTTAAGCAGAAATTACATGATGCAAGGGTTTATTTTCACATTTGTACATTTTTAATTTTGATTCCTCACTGAAACACATTGGATTTCACTGTTGTTTTCATCAATGTTTTGACAAATCTAATGATTTTCATTCAATCTTTCCTATCAATTTCGAATTTACGTCCGCACAATATTATCTGATGTCACTGCAGTGTGGGGTGCAGATTGGGAATCTTTTATGATGCGGTGTTTGATAACCGATGCGATCCAGTGGTTAAGATTTCCTGCCACTGTGAGACTGAGTTTTGCATAACCATGTTTCTTTATTTCCGCTTGATTTCAACTTACTTCATTCAAGGCAAAACTCCTAAGCATCTCAGAACGAAAACTTAACCAATCAAAAGGAAAACTCTAGACGTCTCCTGCGAAAGCTAATAGGCTGCAAACAATAATAATAGCAACTGTCATTGTGCGCGTCGAGCCTCGTAGTTTTGAAAGGCGTCTCGCGCCGTCGCGCAGGAGATACGCTCAATCAATCAGTCTGCGCTGCGCTCACGAAAACCCACTGCAGGAAAGAAGCTTGCAGAGCAGTACCACGTACTTTGTAAAGTGCAGAGCTGCATCAAATATGTCTAAAGTGTCTCCCCCCCGCTTTTTCCTTACTTATCTCGAATTCTACCTACACACGATGAAGCAAGGAGCTCCATTCGCTGACAGGCGAGAATCAGTGGCATAACTGACGGGGGGTAGAGGGGTGGATCTCCTTTTGGAAAGCTACATGTAAAAACTGGGACCCCACTTCGTTGATGTTTCGGTTTTAGTATTGTTTTAGTTTTCAGTAGGTTGTTTCTGTTCGTTTTTTGGACTATTTTCCGGTGATTTAGGGTCTTAGTGTAGTCATCCACATCCGAATTCACCATTTTTCAAGTTTTCTTTCTAAGTGTTGGCTAGTGGGCCCCTTTCAGCTAAATTTCCCCCTGGCTCAAACCTCTAATTACGCCACCCGGGAGAATGATCACGTTCTTGCAGAGATTCAGTGAATAAAACGTAGCAATCATTGGAAAGTTGTAGATGTCCAAGATGTATAAATATTTTATGAAATAAATAAGCAAGCTATAAATGACAAACAATTTTCCCGTTGATCCATCAGTTTTTAAAATCTCAGCGCTAGAACAAACACGCGAATATTACCAAGTTGTTTTACGGCGAACGAACATTGCTTACTGAACAACACACCCAAAATATTCCACAGCATTGCAGTGCGTCACGGCAAGGGCGCTTCGNTTCTCTCTACAACAAAAAAGTAAATGATCATGAAACTGCTTGCCTACCAGAGGTCATTCTTTCAGATACACGCCATGCATCAACCAAATTGAGTATTGCCAAAGTAGTTCCAATGAACAGTGAGATTGAGTACCTTTTCTGTGATTCTAGCGCGCGGTTGAAAGAGTGAAGGGAGGGTGCTCCAAATTATATATGCGTTTAGCATCTTATGCGTAATTATTCAATTCGCAAGAGACCAGGGTCGAAACCTTGCACTTATTGCGTTGACCAAGTGTATTTGCGAAAACCACACGCACAGTTAGATGCACTCTGGAGAGTGTTTACATTCCGGTTTATCAGAGAGGAAGTGTGACACTGCATGTGATGACTGGCTGCAGATACGTGGTTTCTCCACCAATGCTTTTTGTGTCAGATTAACGAAAGCTTAAGATTTTGTTCACAGGTCTGGAGAATACGTTCTTTGACAAGATGCGGTTGTATTAAATTTAGGACCAGGCCTTTGCAAATGTTTTTCTCATGTTGCCCGGCAGGCTTCTAGATCAGAACAGAGGACGGTGGTTCCCTAACGTAACTTAACTTCAACGATTTTTAGAAAGCTTTTGATTCGGTAATTGGTGTGTGTTAGCATCGCTCGGCTGTCTTAAAATATGATTACAGTAGTTTATTAAATTACTTTCTCGGCTAGTTGTGTGGCCCATGTGGAAACAACACCATGGCCCTGCGGTGGGGAATGTTAAAAAACTGTTGGTGCCCTGAGATTGAAACGTAGCGACACGATCTGCAACTCATTTATCATTGAGCACTGATACAGTCAAAGTATATAATTAAAATGGCAACTAAATTTAAAAAAAAAACTTGGATAAAAGCACTTCTCTTTATGTTTAGTGGTTACAGTCCAAGTGCATAGAAGAGACTAGGTGCATCAGTTAGAGTTAAGTTGTTAAGGTTGCAGTCTGTTGATGAGAACGGTTTATAGCAGTGGTTCTTAGCCTGGGTTCGATCAAAACTGGGGTTCGACGGAGCTGTTTCAGGGGTTCGACTGAGGTCCTCTGAATTACAACATACAGCAAACGTTTTTGGTTATATTTTATTAACTGGTGCATATGTCAAAATAGAACAATCTTCAGTTTCATGGATTAGTTAGCGCAACACTGCCAATGCCGTAAATAAGCAAAGGTACAGCATAGGAGATCTTGGATAAAGCTTGACTAAAATCACGGTTACAATCACAGCAAGATAATTACGACTTTGGTTACTCTACTATTAAATCACTTCGTTTCTGTGATGTAACAATTCCATCATAAGCTTGTTTGAAGCGTGTCTTCACTGCACATACTGCGCTGCACGGAGAACTATCATGGCTAGAGTTATTCCCTTCATCAGCTTATAGCAAGAAAAAAGTAATTCGAACTAATCTAGATGTTGTAGGCAGTGTCAGGTGTAAGGAGGACATCATCGTCCACGTCACGCCACTTTTAACAAATCGCAAGTACGTAATATTGTGCAATAATTTCCACTGTTGATGTTAGCAAGGTATAACTCTCACCATAGTTTACTTATCTATAATAATTTGAACAAGAGTGATGCTTCACACATCACTTTCACACATCACATTCATGATACACAGACACGCACTCGTATCAAAAATGCTGCCCCAACTACACGCTTACGCTCTCAATATTGTTGGTCAAACTGTTAATCAAGCGTGAGGGCGCGGCTCAATCATCGCATTTTTATGCAGCTGTATGAAGAAACGGACTCGCAATTATAAGTCCTTCTCTACCATTCTCAAATTCGTTGGCTAGATGATAAGATGTGTTTTTGTTTTGAGTACAGAATTACCCAAGTTCCTGCAATAATACGACACCGGCATTTAAACCACTTCTAGTGGTCAAGTTTTTTTCTCACCTGGCTTATTTGGCTGAAATTTTGGTGCCCTTAATCACATGAATGTTTTTACAGGATTTGGAAAGATATTTTGAGTATTACTTCCCTGACCGACAGCAGTATTCAACATGGATATGGAAGCCTTTTACTTTGACACTACAAATGCAGATAACAACAATCACACAGATGACAACACTGAACTTCAGGGAGGCGAGATTCAAAAGAATGCCTTGAGCACAACAAATCTTCATACGTTTTGGTGCTATACCTAATGGAAGGATATCCGCGTATCACTAAATTTACCGGCGTTGTTCTCTCGTCGTTCATAACAGCATATTTATGCGAGCATGCGTTTTCTATAATCGTAGATGTTAAAACATAAAATGGAAGAAACTTCCTTGTAAAAAGACCATGGCGACTGCTCTTTCTGAAACAAAGCCACGAATCTCCCAGATTTTTGCCAGAAAATAAAACAGAAAATGACATTAACAAAACAATCTATTATTAAGTGTGTACTCTTGGTTGATTTTGTTTCAGTAACCAAACTAATCAGTAACCTATTTTTATTTTCTTGTCGCTATTTTTGTTTCCTGGTATCACTGCAAAACAATTTAGGGCTCGAAACGAGCTTTGAGAATAACGTAAGTGTTCGGTGGGTTTGTAAAGGTTAAGAAATTATAAGAACTACTGATATACAGCAATAAATCAAAACGATAAGTGAATGCCGATTTGTTCTGAAATTCAATTTTGTTTTTCTCTTTCGATTCCTTTTATGATGTACAAATGTTCTTAACATCGTAACTGTGCAAAGGAGAATTTTCTGTAAAACATCTGATGTCATTTCCTGATATGAGCAAATTTTGGTGATTGTTAATTGTAATAGTTACGGTAAATCTTTGTACATTTCAAATATTTTTCAATTTGTTTTGCAAAACATTGTACAGTAGGCTATCGAGTTAACCCGAGAAATCTCACTATCATAAAACAACTTAAGCGAAACGTGTCAGTCAGAAACAAGAACCTTTTTGTCCAATCATGTTTATGGCCAGAGATAATACGGCAATAACACCAGGGGTGTAGTGGGCTGGGAACGCGTGGCAACGGCTTTCCCACCACCTTTTTCATGTTTTGCTTTAAAATGAGTTCAAATCTGTTTAGAAATAGCTTGTTTTTTTGAGTGCGTTCCCACACCTTTTTTGTTAGCACTGCATCCCTGAATAACATCATCATTGCATGCACTGCTATAATATCTGTAAAACACGGTACGTGCTACAAACGTTTTCACAACACATTACTGGCAGTTTTCGCAACAGATTGGGTTGAAACACGTGGAAAAGCAGTTGTGGTTTGCTGCCCGCTTACCTGACACCCAGGCTGATGTGATCAATTGCGTGGAGATTAGTGGATAGGAAGGTACTTGTCTAACGTCCCCTGGGTATGTTAATGTAATTCAAGTTTAACTACTGTAATTTCTTTCCCCCAGTTGTTAAACGATTAGCTGGAATGTGACTCAACGGTTGCATGTTGGTATGGTTTGTTTTGTTTGTTCTTCTGGTATTTATTTTGTATGGGACCACTAGCATACTTCGTATACGACTGGTATAGTCGCTTTCCTGCAAGGTGCGTGAGCAGGCGACCGTGTTGTTTCTAAACTGGGACATTGGGCGATTTGGTGATAACGCTTTTAAATAACGGCGATGGCATTCAAATGTAAAGATGTTGTGAGAAATTTGCTGCAGTCTCTTGCAAAAGTTTGCTAAACTGCAGAAGAAAAAACAATCATGACTTTTTTCGAAACGAAAATGAATAATTCGTTTTTGGAGCCCTTACTTTTTCCTGCAGCCGCTCTGGTTTTCCGGGACAAAGAAGCAACGACCAGGGATACAACGGCACAACTACAAAAACAGGGACGTATGTTTACCCTATACACAGGGCTGCCTTCGCTCTGGACTCAAGAATAGGGGCAACTGGGAAACAAAGTAGGATAAAAAAGGAACATAAATTGCTTAACGAAATGTATTCAGTTGTCAACCTTATTTTGTACTAGAAATGGTCTACTGTTCAGCAATGCCTTGTCTTGAGAGATTGCCCGGTGCATCTCATTGCCGTTTACTTTCACTTGTACGATGGACTTCACTGTCTTTTCGCTTTGTCTGTTTCTCACTTTGAACCACTGTGCCGAAACAAGGGAGAGCACCTTCTCCATAAATGCATTGCTGACTAGAACACAAGACAATTAATCAAAAAATACGGATGTAACTCAAAATAAGGATGTTCATGAGAAATAAAGACAGAAAAATTTTCTGAAACACAGACCTCCAAAATATGGACGGTACGCCAGTCCTGCCTATACGCGAAGTTTTATGCGAGTTAAACTTGTAAAGATCTAATTTTTTAATTAACTATTTCAAATCCATCTTAACGTTTCATTCTTCAATTCCCAAATCAATTCTGCAATTTCAGTCTGGTGCTATGGTGAAAAAACAAGCATTTATTACGATGAATGAATAAAAGGTAGCATTTTGCAACAATCCATAAAGGATATTTAATCAACCCTACTAAGATTAAAGTTGGTTAGCCTGCAAGCAGAATCATCTGCAAATGAACTGAATTCTTAGAAATTAATCCAATGGCGCAATATTCAACTCATAGGCATAAATGAGTTCTCCTTTGTCCTTACTAGACAAAAAACATAGATGCCAGTGCTTTATACGAAGCAAAAAGAAGATGCAAAAATTCTTTAGCGCTTCAATATGGCACTTTCTATGCGATAAAAAAACTGTCTGCTGTTAAAAGAGGTAACTGAGTCAAAAAAACTTCTCAATTGCCATTCGAAAGTATGATTGGTGGTTTCTGCAACACAAAGATTGGATCATATAGCGAAGAGGAATGGCTGTGATGCCAAATGCTGGCTTACCAGAGATGAAAAAACTAAGCAACGACATTACTTAATAGTTGATAAACAACGCAGTGAAATCATTGCAGACGACACGATAGGAAACACACTTGTTGAAAGTAAAGTCCCACCTGAGACATCTTACCTATTTAGCAAGCAGGCACCAAGGCGCTTTAACCCTAATGTGAAACTTCAAGGGAAACGCACAGAAAACACACACAGTTTGGGGTACAACGAATAATAAAGCTTTACTAACTGTTCGTGGTAATTTTGGGAGCTTAAAAATAAAATTCTCACTATGCCCGTAATTAGTGAATTTATATAACATGGGCAAGCTTACAAGTGCGATGGATGGGTTTTCCTTGTCCAAAAGCCCAATTTTACTTGCTCACACGACTTTTAGTCATCCGCAGTGACGGGCGCCGGTTTTTGACAACTGTTTCCACATGTCTAACCTTTCAAAGAAGTCAAAATGTCATGTTTTGGAGCTAGCTAGCAACAGGTATTTGCAACGTTCCATTAAGTAACATCCACATTGGCATTCCGATAAACTGCACTATTTTTAGGCGAACCACACTTTGTAAGAGGATAGGAAGCCAAAAGTTTCACACCGACACAGGGGCCAAGGTGGGTTCTTTGGAAATGTCCCCAGTGGCCGTATTGCCATATTAACGAATCCAACACACAATCTCAACACGTAGGCACACAGGCAACTTCACGCTACATATTATAGGTCTGCCAAAAAAGAACTGACGTAGTTAACTTGAACCATTAGACCCAAGGGATTTTAGACATTGTCAACTAACTTGCTGAAACATGTCAGGACAGTATGACGTGTATGGTGATGAAATGAATGGCACAGAATTACATCTTTCTGCGCATTTAGGCAGCTTAAACTTTTCTGTTGTGAAGACCGTAAGCTTTGCATTACCGATATCACAATTGCCTGACGAGGATACGTTTTCCCGAGAGCATGGTCGGACAAATATATTACTAATCTAATCTGGTTGTCTGGTTGTAAGAGAAGTTGTGAAAAGGTTTGCTTATAAGAGTCCAGATAGCTCAGGCAGCAACCTTCGAGGACTACTCATTTTTATTCATATTTTTAATTTTCATTTCAAGGAAACAGACAAATAAAATAGTGAATATTTAGTTCTTATGCTTCTTGGGCCTGATGATGTTACTGACCTACGAAATTGTGTGTGAATATTTTTGGGCAACAACAAAGTTTTCATTTATGAAAGACCTGATTATGTAACCAAAATAAAAGTTATCTGAACTAGTAATCAAGAGACTACGTTTACAATGGCTGCTATATGCATATTTGTAAATGGCATTAATCGCGTAAACTTTATCATGACAGACATTTGATACAAACTGCAGCAGTCATCGTAGTTCAGTATGTGGTTTTACGTGGTAGGATTTCTTTTGGTTTTTGTTGCCTGGAAGTACAGATCGTCGCTCCGCATCAGCAACGTGGCAAGCAGGAGTGTATTCATTACTGGTTAGTTATGAATTCGAAAATAAATAACTAGAAGCAAATTCGTCTATAATGCAAAAATTGATGTTTGTTTTCTGTCACTCAACACCCATTATCTTTGGTTATTAGAGTAACCAGACTATTTCATTGCTGGCAGCAGTAGTCTTCCATTTTCAGCGGCAATTCCCTAAATGTGGCTGATTTAGCAAACCCCTTCCTACGTACAATTGGTATTATCGTACTGCAACAAAACTGAAGCGAATGCGTGAAAAAACATTTCTGTTCTTTTTAACGTTTTTAAAAAACGAGACAAAATACTGCCTCTAAACACGCGTATGCTACTTTCAAACGATTCTGACCTTCAACAGGCTGCGACACCGGTTTTGGACGGAATCTTGCGGAAGCCTTGGACAAGCTGGTTAGTGGAATGTTTTGTTAGCACGTACTTTCCACGATGGGTGTAAGCAAGGAATCGATCAGCCAATTTTTAATAGGAAATCGATTTCACGTAAAATTACGCATCCTCAGTCCTTATTAATTTGAATAAGGACTGAGGATCCGTAATTTTACGTGAAATCGATTTCCTACTAAAAATTTGCTGATCGATTCCTTGCTTACACCCATCGTGGAAAGTACATACTTGAATAGAGGTATGTGCAAGTTTGAATCATCGCAAAAAGACGAA
>JGI24022J15233_10002574_pt1 | contig 17135 bp, 8 predicted proteins | sample Ectturendosymbi2_FD_15233 | JGI IMG/M metagenome (IMG submission 15233)
GGCGTGTGAGCCAGCTGGTGGCGAGATCTGGGAGGCAGATTTCGAACGTGTTATAACCATGATACTCAATACTTCTTACTTAACTTTCTTGGTTTTACTCTCTTCTTCAACTAGTCGCTACCCCCACCCCGCTATCCGCTCTACCCCTTGTGACGTCCATGAGAAAGCATTCATTGCGGCCGCCTTGACGATTGCGCTTCTTATAGCCTACTGTATTTACACGCTTTGGATGTACACCAATATAGCACGTTCAATCGAAGCCGAGCAGAGACTTTGCTCTGAGGCAATGACGTCCGACGAAGTAGGCCTTCAACAAACGTTTCGGGCATTTAGGAAGTGAACCCCATTTTCATCTAATTTTTGAGCGATTAATTTACGTATGTAGTTGATAAACGTAAACGATAGTCTTTCAACGCGTTTGAAAAACGTTTGGATTTACGATAATCCGTAAGATCTTTTGACTATGTTCAACTTATTCCATAAAACTTTTGTAGGTACTTTAAAGTTACTTCGTTTGAATTGTTTGATGGGACTTTGCTAAATTCAACTGACTTCATCGAAATATAAAATGGAGTTAAACTGTAAACAAAATCTTACCAACAATGTTACAAAACTTATTGAGCACGCTCAGCTGCATGTAAAGATAGCTTAGCACTGCACGTAATAACTTTATACAAATCACGGACTTCTTGAAAATACTATAACTTGTCTGCAGAATTTGAACCCCTAATAATGAGAAAAAATGCAAAATTAGCTTCATTTTAGTCACATGCGCTTTGCCAACAAGACAGATTCCAAGCGCAGGAATGGATATTAGGGAAAGATAACAGGGCAGTCGCCTTGGGCCCTTTTTGCCGGAGATACTGTGCCCCGCTCTCGAGAGCTTTGCACCACTGTTTAGTTGAAAAAGTTATGTAGGGGAAGGTGGGGCTAAACGTCACAGGGGTAAGTTGTCACAAGCCTATATTCAGCACAGTCGGTGGAGGTAACTACTTGCTAACGTCATAACATCAATGTACTTCACTTCTGATTGTGCTAGGAAGATGGCCTCCAGGAAGATTTCTAGCAGAAGATCCAAGAAAACAGCCTGGTCTGAATTTCACCTTCCCGCGAAGACGAATTGCACAAGATATTTTGATACAACACCAACATTTATAAACATTAACCGAATGTTTTTGCTGCTGTTAATAGGGACAAATATTAGTAATAGATGAATTAACTTCTTGATTGAAAGTCAGAAACGAGTTGACCTGTCTGTGAAAATTTGAAGCAAAAGCTGTCTTGGGGTATGTTGTTACAGTGTGTGACAACTTACCCCAAGGTTCCGGAGTAGGTCAATACAATGTTTCATTTAATCATTTCACAGTAAAAATAATAATAATTCTGTCAGATGCGGGCTAAGTTAGATTACTGCATTATCAAATGAAAAACTTGCTGCAGTTAAAGAGGTAGCAGTGAGAACTGTTACGCTACCTAACTTACTGTTATTCAGGTAGTGCACGAGTTTGTTGGTTTTGTTCAGATTGTTGTTGATCGCTTTAGCATTTATCGAGGATGATAAACTTATCTCAGTTTATGGCTACACATGGAAATTACGTTGTTCTTTTACGATCTGTCATCACGTACTTGTTTTGCCATTGCGCTACAATTGTGATTGAGGATCATTGCCATTAAAGGACTGCTAAGTATGCGTTCATATGACTTTGTAACTGCTGATAAGTTTATAAACAATGGTTGGCCCTTTTTTGACCCCTTACCTTAGAATTTGGCTCTTTTTGGCTCGTTTTTGGACTAGATTTGGCCCCTTGGCAAAAAGTAGGTCTGGCAACCCTGCTGTAGCTTGAGAGTGACTATGGCGCAATGAAGAAGATTTTCAAACTGGATCGCTTCTTAGCCAGAGTTTCAGCTTCAAGACATATACAGTGTATGCCACAGCCATATTCACGCTTGTAGTTTTAGAATTGTGTAAAAACAAAAATCTACGATATTGATTTAAGGCTTCGTTGACATTGGGAACAAGGATAGGTTACATTTGTAACAACCATGGCTATCAAGGAGAAATTTGCGATAGTCTTGAAATGAAGCTTACATAACAAATAAGTGGGATGCAGCAAGCTGGTGTGCCAGAAACCGCTGGGAAAAGCGTTACTTCAATCGATTTTACTTGCGAGTCATTGATTAAAAAAGGTCAGATACAAGTTTGTATTCGACTAAAAGCTGAAGCAGGATAAATCCCTTGAGGCAGTTTCGTTGATTTGCAGTGAAGTATTTCATTGGCTTATATTTAAAATATTTTATTAACCCAAGAACTAAGGAATTGGGAGGACATTGCCCCCTTTCTATTCCTGGCTACGCGCCTGGTGGCAACCGCATTCTGATTGCAGGTTGCAGACCAGCGCAGGCGTTCGTGATTGAGCGAAATTTATGTGGAAACCGATTCGGTACTTTAAATTAACCAACACAAATATAAAAAATCATGACTATTCAGTTTACATAGAAATCTGTATACTGCGTCCACAGGGAGTCCAGTGATAATGTTCGTTATACTTATTTATTCCCTAACTTTATGCTGGGGAAACGTTTCCAACAGGAATGTAACCATGAAATTTGCACAACTACATTTTTTTATGACAAAATGTTGGGGCGGAAAAAGATATTATGTCTCCCTCTGTCCAAAAGTTGGGGGGGACATGTCTCCCCCGTCCCTCCCATAAACTCGGTCGTGTGACACGAACAAAACCCGTCAAGTAAAACGCACTCAAACGGTTGTAACTGTTAGGTTCACAATTCGCGTGTTTCTTACTTTTTTAGACTGCTATGAATCGAACGCAACTTAACCATCGCGTGAAAAGATGTGAAGTTTAAAAACCAGAACCGTCACCACAAAGTCTTGAATTAGAGATTTAAATTTCCTCAAGGAACTTGACATTCTGAAAATTTGATAAAATCTTTACTGATTTATAGTGTTTCATATTTAAATTTGGAAGGGCTTAACTCACCAATGCTCACCGTGGCGACAGGACTGCTTTACATTTCGCTTGTGCTGTCATTATTGAATACGTGTAAAGAAATAAAAAGCTACAATCATCGAATCAGGTAAAGCTGAACATAACACGGTAAACAGTTAAAAAGTTTTTTTCTTGCCTTCATAACAAAAGTTTCTAAGAATTCATTACAATTCGTTTGCCTACGTTTGTCACTTTTAATGAACCGAATGCTTAGTGTGGACAACCTCTCCTGAAACATTGCGGCCCTTTGATTAATTTTTAATTCTTTTGAATCATGAGAAGGACCTTTCGCCTGAGCAGTTAGTGACCATCAAGCTAAGAAATAAGGCTTCGCGTGGTTGGATAAACTAAGAACCACTAATCTAAGGCATCCGACCCCAACGTGCTTTTGTCATTTTTTGCTGTTTCCCTGTCTCGTTGTGGAAGAGTTTTGCGGTTGCCGGTTAGCAAAGTGGCTTTTCCTTTTTATTGAAGCTCATCAAGGTCTTCTCTGATTTGCTTAGCATGTGAGCGGTATAAACTTGCGCAAGTAATCAATAGCAATTGGATTTCTGAATGATTTTACTGAAGAAAATTCAAATGGCAAAAAATCACATCCAAAAATACCAACCGAGCTTTGCGGGATACAAACTCTGTCAAAACTGCTGTATTGCTCAGTCACCTAAGAAACAACTATGCTTTTATTGTAGGATACTGCTTGCAGCTCTACACATAGCTCTTATCTGCAGTACAACCTTGCTTTGATCAGGTGCAGTGACGTAACTAGAGGTTTGAGCCAGGGAGAAACTGAGCTGAAGGGAGCCCACTGGCCAACACTCAGAAAATAGTTGAGAAGCAATAGCAAATCCGGCATTGAACGGCAATACAGAAACCCAAAATCACCGGAAAACACTCCGAAAAACGCAAAAAAACAACAGTTCAGTTCATTTTTGTATCCCGACCAAGCACAGAATACTTCATCAGGAATACAGGGACAGGAAGCGACGGCCGTAGCTGTCATTTAAGTCACTGCCCCCAAAAAACAACAATCTACTGAAACCAAAAGAGTAGTGCCAAAATACAAGCTAGGTAAGGGCCCGGTTTTTCATTTAGGATGGCAGCTAGGGGCGGTTCGCACCACTGCCACCCGTCAGTTATGCCACTGATCAGGTGCATTTTAAACATGAACAGCCGCAAGTTCTTTTGATAGAGTCACACATAACAATCGGTACGATTCAGCAAACGCAGGAGGCAGCCAGCGTGCTTTGAGTACATCGATACAATAGTTGGCATGCGGCTTGACCAACCTTCATATTGAGAGTGATGGAGACTCGTTGAAAGACTCTGGCGTTATCACCGCGAAAGTTGAATAAAATTAAATTTCGTGAGTAGTAATTAAGACATAAATTTTTGACGAAGTTTAATCTAAACGATCATGTACCGGGTATTGACTCTATGCGTACCACAGTTTGTTGGAGGACCCCTTTGATCTTGAAGCCCTAGGCGTAAGCCTATATAACCTATAGCTAAATCCGGCCCTGTCTAAGCTATATCAAGAAAACAAACATTTTTTCCATAACTGAGCGAAAATCTTGCATCAAAATTGCGCCTGGGACCCTGTCCTTCTTTATTAGCTATCCAGCAATTCACGCACAGGCGCGTAGCCAGACATTTTCATTCGGGAGGGCCACTGAAGGGGCCAGTTTTGCAACAAGGGGAGCTGTCAATGGTCTATGTAGGACTTTCAGAAAGAGACCTACAGAAAGAGACCTAATTTTGGGGGAGCCACTGGGGGGACCAGGCAAAATTTTGGGGGGCAGTGACCCCCTGGCATCCCCTTAGCTCCGCCCCTGTTCACACATAACAGTATGCATACCTTGGTTCCAAACCAAACTTCCACCTACCACGGTACCATTCTTGAGAAGGTCAACGTATGGTCACAAAAAATTTTANTGCATAGATCAGTGTTTCTTAAAATGGGGTATGCGTACCCTTTAGGGCAGTAGTTTTCAACCTTTTCCATACAGCGACCCATTTTGCAACCCAATTTAACCTAACGACCCCCTTCCAAAAATTTCCAGTCATGCATATGAAATGCAGTTGTATTTGCACAATAGAATATCACAATTACTAAAAAATAAAGTACGATATCACTATGTTTAACAATGACTCATTTATTGACTAATGCATATGTCAGCATCAGTGAGCGAGACCCGTGCCGTATACAAATCACTCCACAGCACAACTCATAGAAAACTAGAGAACTCCCACGTTAGCTACGGCAATCAGATATCTAATTACAAACACAGCACATTCTTACGTCACAAAGTTATTCGTGCGTTACCAAACGCAACAGGACTGTAGTGGTCATAATCACACCTAAACAATTTTGAATGAAAAAGTAGGTTATCGTCTTTGCCAGGTACTCAGGGGTGTAGTGCTACAAAAATAGGTGTGGCAACGCCGTTCCCACCACACCCCTGATTTAGGTTAAGGCCGAACTTTAACACCAAATATTGCTCAGGTGCCCTCACCTAGGAAAACAGCCAAAACACATGAAATTACTGTTTTTCTAGGTAAAAGTGGCCAGCCGGTTATTTTAACAATGGTTATGCTATTAGAAATACTTGTAAGGTTGAATAATACAGTAGATCGCATCTAACTAATTCGCTGTGACAAGAAAGAAATTATGGGAAGTTGTTGTTTCAAAGGTAGATGGTGGATGGCAACTATCTTTTCCACATTGACGGGGATGTAAAATGTTGATGAAATACTGTTTCTGAACAACGGGAAAATATCGGATGCAATCTGTCATCCACGCGCTTCTAAAATGAATTACTAACTTTTTCCTGTCTGCCATGGAACTTTGCAGAACCGTGGTCAGAAAATCTTCAATAAGGGTCGTTACGTTTGTGTAGGGGGGCTTGACATCCAAAATTTTGACAAAAACTCCCGATTTGTAGTGCTTGCTATTTCAATTTGGGGCAGCTTGAAGTTTTGTTTGGGGGGTATTAGCCCACAAAAGACCCCCTCGTGGCGACGGGAAGGGACCTTTGTAGTGGAACGAATATGTTTTTGGTTAGTGACAAACAGTTGCACATCATACAGATGTATGACTTTTCAAAGTTACACACGCAGTGGCGTAACTGACAGGGGGAAGGGGGGAGAATCGCCCCACTTGGTAAGCTACATGTAAAAATCGGCCGCCCCATAAGCTTATATTTCATTTTTGGTATTCTTTTGGTTTTCGGTAAGTTCTTGCCTTTTTGCGTTTTTCAGAGTATTTTCTGATTATTTTGGGTTTTAAAATATAGCCGGTGTGAAACGAAATTTCTGACCTGTTATTGTTTTTCAAATGTTTTGCTTCTCAGAATTAAGAAATAAAGTATGGCAATTAGTTTTTTGATGTGTGTTGTGCAAATTCAAACATTTTGCTTAGATGTCAGGTACCCACAACAAGCTATAACATGTGAATAACTTTTACCATTAAAAATTTTCGGGCTTAGTCCGTGATCTCAATTATTTTTCTTTTTCTCACCCTAACCCAGAGCCTAACCCAACATACTTACCTAAACATGAATTCCTAAGCCCTAATAATCAGTTTTATCTGCGTATTTGGTGTTTAGAATATTACTCTGTGCATGCGTACATGATGTGAGGTCAGAAATTTCGCTTGACACCGGCTACATCCGTAATCATATTCAATTCTCAAGTTTTTTTTCTGAGTGTTGGCTAGTTGGCCCCCTACAGTGACCAGTGGGCACTTTCAGCTAAGTTTTTCCCCTGGATTAAACCTCTAGTAACGCCACTGAACACACGAGGCACTAGAGCTTGTCGAAAAAGACTGATAAAGGTGTTTATTCATAAAAACTTTTTGGAAAAGAGATTTCGTGCGCTATTATGATTTCAATGAAAAGCAGTCACGCGTGGACATCACGCAGCAAAGTTTTGTCACACGTGTCACGCCTGAAAATCTCCTGTTACGCACGATATCTCGTCGACAACTGCCACGTTTTCCAGACTGTCCACCACCAGACCAGGAGCCTAAATTTTTTGTCCACCAGACCTCTTTCCATCCCACGTCAATCTGATGGGCTCCAAGGCAGAGGGCTAATTAATGCAAGTTAATAACTTTTTGGGAATGGAGTTGATGGCTTAATGTCTGAAGAAGGATTCTGCGTTTCTATAGAGTAATAGTTTTTTCTGGGTTTCTATAGCTAGAGAGAGTTCTTTCTAATTCTATAGAGTAGAATGCCCATGGATGGAGCCTGAAGACGAAGTGACCTTCTTTGATTGGTCTACTGTAGGGGCTACAGTGCGAGCTACTCGTTCACTGTTGTCAACAACCACACAAACAATGAGCTCCAAACAAGGAAAGGAAGCTCTTCTAGGAGCACTTCCTATCTCTCTCAACCCCAGACCCTAACAAGTTCAGTTGCAGCTGACAGTTGTTAGGATCCCCTCTACATCAGCAATCTGCAATCAGTGGCAAAAAACCAAAGTGCTTAACAACATCATAGAAAACCCTGAGCTAGTTGAGCTGAATTAAAGCATTTTTTATCTTAAATATTTGCTTATCAAATCAATCCCCGAAACTCATATATCAGATGATTTTTTGTTTACTAATCATCATTTTTCCTCAATTATTTAATGTTTGGTATACTTTGTAGTTGTTGATGCATTGTATCAGTGTACATGTTTGATCAGTATTTTTGCATAACAAAAATCTTCTGTGTGCTTCGTGGTCGTTAATCACCAATGAAATCCTGAAATCCTGCTTTAAACTTCAGGAAAATTAATTGGTTGTAGATCTCATGATGAATGCGTTGCAAAGCATTTGAAACGTTGATCCTTTGATCAGAACAGTTTGTATGCTTCTGTGTCAGTGCTAATGTGTTCTACCCCCATCTGACTTTCACTTCTCTGTTAGCTGGTTACTTCAAAGTTTTAAAGTTAGAATGCCTTTGTTTCTCTCACAATATTGGATTCGTGTATTAAGATGGGTGAATGACACTACATTTGACGTCCTGTTAAAGTGTTTTGCTTTTATCAGTGTTGGTCGTTGTGTAAACACCTTTTCTGTAATGCGCTATGGCTAACCATTCTTTGTGCTTTTGTGGTGTTTGATTGTGCTTGCAATATCATTTAAAGACTACGAGTGTGTAATAAATGAATTATTATGATTAAACATGCTGCATAGTGCCCCATGCTTCAAGTGCAAAGAGGAACTATAGGTGTTTGACATTGCTATAAAAACTAGCATGGGAAATTTGCAATGTGACTTTTGGAAAAAAAGCTGGTCACAAGCAACCTTTCTTACTGACCTAACATGAAGGCCTTGGCATCCATTCCATTGCAGACCTGTCTTTGCCATGTTTCCTGTCATTGTCTTATGCCTGTAAAGGCCTTGCCAACAGTTGGCTTCCCTTTCTTGACAAGGAATCATCCTATGGTGAAGTAAATGGTGCAACTGACTCTTGGTATAAACTGTAGTGACTGCTGTTCTACTAGTTCAAACAAACTTTTCAAAATGACAGCTGAACTGTTAAAGATGGAAATTGTTAAAGTATAAAAAAAAACCTCTACATCACTACATGGCTATAAAATAGCCATAAATTGTGTTGTATATGCAGCAGTTAAAAATTGTGGTACTAAGGTTCTCTGCTGTATCAAGGGCTAAATGCTGATGCGAAAGTAGGATGATCCATCTAACTTTAAAAGCTAAAAAGAATGTGTTGGTGTGTGTTATCAGAAAGCTTAGTTGGTACTATATTGCATAATATGTTTCACAGAACATTTTTCATTCTCTGTATGGTGTGTTAGAAATTTTATTAATTTTTAAGTGTTGACATGATATTTTTGCTACTCATGTGAGTAATGAGCAGATTGTCTCCAGAGTTTATTTTAAAGCACAAAGGAGAGCCAGTTACAGATCTAAACTTTTGGAAAACTGACCAAGCATTTGATGAGAATGACTGCTTATTATCAGCATATCATAAGTCAGGTGGAGTTGATTTATGGGATCTCAAGACCAGAAGGGTGATGATTAATATACCTGCTATTGATCAAACATCAGTCATTTCAGTTTGTGGCATCAACAATAAAAAAATTATTAGTTTAGACAAGGAAGGTCATCTGAGAGTCACTGCATTTGATAATGGAGGAACAACAGACATCACAAACCTTGTAGTGCCCAATGTTGCATTTTGTAAAGCTGCTATACTTCCACAAACCAATTGTTTTGATGATCCTGTGGTTGGAGTTCCTGGACAAGAAAAATCATCCTTTAATATTTGGAACTTGAATCATTCAAAAATCATGAGACGCCTCATCCCTCATGAAGAGTGTAATTTAGGAATGCCCATGTGTGCAAAGCTATTTCATTTGAATGGCATACAAGCATTAGTTGGGTATGAAGATGGCTCTGTGTTGCTGTGGGATGTAGAAGATGGAAAGGCAATATCTGCTGCAAAGCACATATTTCCGGAACCAGTGATGTGCTTAGATTTTTGTACAGAAGACTTGTGTGGCATTGCTGGATCTGCAACCACTCTGGTTGTGAAATGGAAAGTGCCATCTGTTAGTGAACTAAAAAATGATAGTGATGAAACTGTCAATTTAAAAACTTTGCAACACTTGCATGGTTTTGAAATCATGAAAAATGTAGAACTCCTAAATGCAGGGGTTTCTTGTGTAAAAGTTAGGTCTGATAGAAAGATTTTTGTAACAGGTGGATGGGATCACAAAACAAGAGTTTTCAGCTGGAAAACTACCAAACCATTGGCTGTTTTAGACTATCACAAAGGTACAATTCAATCAGCTGCATTTGCAGACAGTTCAGATCCAAAGAAGCAAGTTTTAGCATGTGGTTCAAATGACTGTAAAATCAGCATTTGGCGTATTTACAATGATTGAAAGCACAAATGGTGGTTGCTAGCGATTCATCAAAATTGCAAAACTTTGTTCCATGCATAAGATAGAAAAGCATGCTCAAGCTAAGTGTTTCATGCATTTAATGAGTTATGTTTATTGAGTACTTGAACTGTGATGAAAGTAATGCACTGAATTTGAATAACTTGTTATCAATTTGTTATGTATTTCAGATGTACCTGTATTTGATCAAGCACTTTTTTCATGATGCTAAATAATTGTCAGTGTTTTTCAAATATTTGACTTAACACTTTAGCCAACAGGCAGTTTTCAAGCCGACAACCACAGTACGTAAAGTACAGTACTTTTGCCATGTGTGTTAATTTATTAACCCTCTAAGTCCCGCGTGCGCCATTTTTTTGCAAGATGCTCTGCCACTTCGTAACTCCGTAACTCGCCAGCCGATTGAGCTAGAGAGGTGTTCCAATGCTCTACGGATTCGGCAAGTTGCATAGTTTAGATTAAAAAAAAATTTTTTCGTTTTGGGTTTAGGGTTCTCTGTGAGTGACGTCATAATGGGGGCACGTTTTCGCGCCTTTTTGGCTGAGGTTACCTGGCCCTACGCGCCGATTCACTCAGCCATTTTTTGGCTCAAGTTTTTTTGGAATCTAGGTTATCATCCGAGTCTTTAGAGCCCTTGGGGAAAATGATCTTGGCAGTCAAAACAAGAATATCTTTGATTGCTATGAACTTTATTCAGGCATTACTTTTAATCAAAATTAACCTATTGGTAAATTTGGTAGTGTGCCATAGCTAGCTTCATTTTTGGAAAACTATTTATGACACATTTAATGCAATTTTGATACAGTTAGACGCACAATAGGTGAGTTGCGATGATGACCGAAAGCGTCGTTGTTTGCGTGTTTTTATGTCTTTTGGAAGTTCTGCGCAGTTTAACTTTGTCGAAAATTTTTCATCCACGTATAAATTAATATTGATTGCAGATTTGTTATGCAATCTAGCTGTCTCCTGATATGGATAATCTGGTTTATCTCAATAATACTCATTCGCTGGATAGTTTTACTGGTGATCTGAAAGTTTCACCGCAGGATTTCAAAGTTTTTGAAATAAGTCTAAGCGGACTTGTTTGTGGCCAAAACTCTCGTGTTGCCACGCAATCACCCAGAAACACAGAGAAACAGCCCTCTGGCCTTCTGCAAAAATCGCCTGGGAAATGCTTCGTCGATGCCCCCCCGCCACCGGCGCCAGGTGGACAGCGAACGGGTACAGCTGAGTGCACACAAGAGTTTTGTGAAAACAAGCTGTCCGATCTGCTCGTTGCTACCGCACTTGACAAACTGAAAGCGTTTGGTGAGCAAGTATTGACGAACCCGGCGCTGATTGCTCAGGTGGATCTGGGAGAATTTCCTTCGAAACGCGATCGTGTGATTTTGCACCAGAGCATCAAATTTCTCTTCCCTCAACTTCTTTCTGCGACTAAAAACAAAAGTCAAGTGATTGTCAGCGCTTGCGATAAATACAGCAAGTTTTCCGAGTTGCTGGATCATCAGGAAGCATCGAACTTCATTAAGTTTGCGTGCGTCAAGAGCAGGGAAGAAAATACGAAACAATATGACATCAAAGGTACACATGCCCACTACATTGTCAGCCTGTGCTTTAAGCCTTACTGCCATTTTTTGCACTAGAACCTTAGAGAAACAGATCTGGATGTGCGATTTTTTCTGATTTTTCAGTTCTCCACATGTGGCATTTTTTCTCTGTTTTTGTTAATCATCTTTTTTTGTCCGCAAATTGCAAGCCGTCGCTGCTTCAAGAATGACCATTTTCATTGAAGGCCCACTTCTGAAAGCTTGACAGTGTTTCATCCACGTCCAAATTAATCCATACAGTCATTCACGAAATGCCTCTGTTGTTATTTCCCTTTCCCTTCATTGATTTTGCGGTTTCTTGCGCTCTTGTCCTTCATTTGATTTGTTCCCATTAAAAATGGGAAAACGGTTTTTCATCTATTTGAAAAAAAAACAACTGTCTGTTACGACTTGGATCAAACTGTCGGTTTGTCGAAATAGCACGCCGCAGCGCAGGTTTTTGTTCCTTGTTGTTTCTAACGATTTGGGAAAGTTTTTTTTGACGATTTGAGAAAAAGAGAAACAAACTAGTTATATGATCTGCTGACTGCTGTTCAAGCCAAACAATTTATACCGATATGCTATTCAGTTATCTTTTTGTTGTACAAAAATTTGGCATGCGTGGTTGTTTTCACTTTCCCTTGTGTGCAGGGACGTTTGACAAGGACGCTCGTCGAAAGATACATCATGCCATCGACGAGCACTTCGGTCGATTTTTAGAGGCGAAGACGCAACCTGGATATGGCCCGGAGAGCGTGATAAGGGTTCGTCTGCGGAAGAAAAAATCGGCCGCGCAGTCGTCTTTCAACGACGGCTTTCGATACTGTAGTGAGTTTCTTTCATGTCCTCGTGTTACTAAGTCTAATATTTGTTCCGAAAGTCATAACGGCGCACTCCAGCCTTTTTGTCTATTCTAATTGTTTCAAAAAGAAGGGGTCTGATGCGTGCATTGCAACTAATTTAGGAGTTTTAAGAAACTCTTCAAATTTTTGATGCGTGCTGCTTGAGGACGTGTCATGGTGTGGTTCAAAGGTTCTTATCTTTTTTGTACGTCACCCGCGAAGGAGTCTCTGGCCAATCATTACCCCAGGATCGAAATTTATGACATTGGTCCTTCACTTTTTTAAAATCACGTAGCTATGGTTGGTCCCTTGCTGTTGCTGCGTAACGACCGGGTTTCGGAAAACCACGTTTTGTGCATATTTTAATCAAGTTAATGTATCCGCTGCTACAAAGTTTATGAGCTGAAGAATGAAGATAGTGACATCGTAGCGCTTCTTATGCATGACTTTACCGAAACTGATTAAGCCTGAGTCAATAGGATTGAAATGCATATCATTATTTAACTGCAAGTGTAGACGTTTGTTCGATTTCACCACACGTGAACGATTAAGCGACAAAGTCAGCACGCTTTCAGATGGAAACATTCCCACACTGGGAAAGACGCTAATGCACAAGACTTGGGACTGACCAATGTCAAGTGTTGCTGACTCTGAACTTGAAATGCTCGCCCACCACCTCGGTAGCTCTCGCACAGCACAGGTTTGCGTATCCACTGCGTTACTGTTTAACGTTCAACACCCGCATGCCAGGTTGCACACGACACTAACATGGAACGATCAGTTACATGAATAGAACATGAGCATAGATGTGTGGCGGTAATGAACAAGCATACACACTGATGGCGCTAACGGATCCTTTGAAGGAACATAATTATGGATATGTGGCAGAAGAACGTAGGCATAGATGGAGCCAACACGGTTGCTATGATGTTTAGCGCGGCTGTGACAAGTTCCAAGTAATTCGATTCATATATTGCGTGGGGGAGTCATAGGCTCCGGGGCAGCAAGGGTCATTTGGACTGTAGACCTCCCCAGGCCGAAGCCACTTACAGTGTAAAGGGAACACTTGGTTAATAGAAGTAAATAAAAATCTGCTGCTCTAAGCATAAGGTTTAACATGTACAATGCGTTTATGCCAGTGGTGGGCAATTTGGCTCAAGGGCCACTTTGAGAAAGCCCCATTTAGCGGAGGGCCATGCCTTCTAATGGAAATAGAGGCAAGTCTGTTCGAGTTAGTTGAGGATAAGTTGGAAGCCATTTCAGATTTGACGTTTCTTCCTGAGTGTTTCCGCGGGCCACTGAAAACGCTGTGGCGGGCCACATGTGGCCCGCGGGCCGCTAATTGTTTACACCGTGATGCAGGTAATTTTAAGTCGCCAGAAGAAATTGATATAACTTTGCCACAAAATTTTTGCTGTTTTCGCGTGTATTGTACTTATTCGTGATAGCTAAAGATGGAAATACGTCGCGACAGTCATGAACTAGTTAGTGCAATGTGTATCACAAGATTTAAGCAGGTTGGGTACGAGGAGTGCAATAATCATTCGCGAAATGTCTTTTCATGCAATGTGGTGAATCGCGCACTGCGCTATTTAAAATAACCGGTGTTAGCGGTGCCGGTAGATGACATGAAACTGGTCTTCCCCAAGCAATAATTCTGTATACAGCATGCGGACTTGCGAAGTACTCGGTTACTCGCAAAATGTTTAACTTTGTATATAACACCAACATATTTGGATACAGCACAACACAACCATTTACATTTTTCTTTCCATGTCAGTTTCACATCCACAATTACACCAAGATGCTTGTAGCGCGAAGTTCCTTCCATACGATGATCGTTTATATTTATTTTAATGGAATCTGTGTTAACATGTTTCTTTGTGAATAACATACATATTTTTATAGAAATATTTGATGATAGCTTGTTTGCAGTTGACCAATCGTTCACTTTCACGGATGACCGAGTTTTGTAGAGTTTCCAAATTATTATCACTCTGAACAGAAACCGTATCATAGCAAAAAGTATTATTTTCATAACATTGGAATTGGGTAAGTCGTTGTGAATAGCAAAAAGAACAGTGAGCCTAAAATCGAGCCATTGGGACCCCGGTAACGGTGGTATTTATATATCATTTAGTGTTTTGCCCCGAACATACTGTTTTCTGATGGAAAGATACTACTGTATTACTTTAAAAGCCTTTCCTCGTACTCCGTAGTGCTCAAATTTTGTCAGTAGTTTGGAGTGGTTCACCGAGTCGAAGGCTTATTTAAGATCTGTGCAAACGACACAAGATATAGATTTCTTATCAAGGTTTTGGAGAAGGTTTTCGATTAAGTCTGTAATGGCTACTGGCTAGGGATGTGGAACAGTTGTTGCGAAAACCATTTTGTTGCTGACCCAACAAATTAGTTCTGGTAAAATACTCGTTTATTTTTACGTACAACACTTTTTCAAATATTTTTGACAGGTATGTTAGCACTCATGCCGGTCTGTAGTTAGTGCAAATCTTGTTATCTCCCGACTTAAACTCTGACACTACTTAAGCAACTTTAAAGTGTTCCGGAACACCAGAAAAGGATAAATCGCGTACAAGTTTAATTCACAATTTAGAAAGTTTATTAGGAGTTGCTGTGTGAGTTGGGAAACAACGCCAGCATTTTATGTCTAAAGCAGTTCTTATGTAACAACACATTCAAATTTGGCGTTGCTATGGTAACATGCAATTGGTTGTTTTAGGTATCAAGCTGTTATCTGTAAAAAAATTGGTGAAATTTCGCCGCTTGGTAAGTGAATTCAGGTGCTGCTGACAAATGGAAACTGAGAAACGATTTACCAGACAGTTTCAAAATATTTCGTGTAATGGTCTATCGTTGCTCTGGCAGTGATTTATCTTTCACAGTGTGGGAATGTTTCCATTTTATTTTTCTGAAGTTTGCAACTAGAGTTTGTACACGTACATGAGCTAAATGTAATTAATTACACGCGCTCCTGTGATTATGATTGTGGTTGAAGGCTTTTTGTTTTGGTGTAATTGTAATATCCTAAAGATTTTTAAATTTAATTACCATTACATGTTGGTAACCAACTTCAGAAAATGCATAAATAAAGACCAGTGAAACACATGCCATGTGACCTGCAATTTTGCTGAGTCAGCGGCGAAATGTTCCAGATGTTTTGCTGAGTCAACGGCGAAATGTCCCAAATGTGCTGTGCGTGGTTTTGGTGTTGTCCAAGTATTTGCCGCGCTACCGTGCTGTACGCAAGGCTAAATCTGAACAAAGACGAGCTATGTACAGGGCAGAGGAAGTTTTTCCACCTTCAGTTCTACAGTTTGCGGCTTCTTTGGGGTTTTGCTTTGAAGTAGAGTTCGAGAACAAGTCTTACTGCTATGGATTATTCAAACCGAAAATGTCACCTTAAAATGCAATAAAGTTATCATTCGATGTCGACAAAATTTTGTAACAACACAAAAGTTTAAAGTACACACCTTTTAACACTTTGATGTACATGCGATATAAAAAGAATGAGATTTGAAATGTATGATATCTTATAATGTTATTTGGTAATTGATAATAGTGATTTGTAACTAATTACTGTGCGTGTTTAAGACTAATTTGTTGTTTTTAGCGCAGAGTAATTGTAATGCAATTTAAATTTGAAAGAGTATTTTTTAATGTAATCGTACTGAAGTGGTGCAGTTGATCCATCCAACTCAGTTCGCTACCATGTCTCACTTTAAGTTACACATATTCTGCCATGTCCTTCGAATGGAGATCAAAGAGCGTACAAACAGCAGACAATAATCGACATTAGTCAATATTTGATTCTACCTGCAGAACAGCTGTAAATAAATAAGCCATCGGGTATATCAAAAACATTAAAAAAATCATTTGGCTCAGGTTTCGTTGGTGTTGACGTTATTGCAAGCCGGTGGTGATTCGGGTTTTCTTCAAGTTGTCGGTAATAAAAAAAGTTATGATGTCGGCACCATTCATAAAGAACTCGAACGTTCAAAGCAAACATACCAATGAGTGCGCCGTTTCCCACAGGATTCGTTCTTTGCAAAGAGAACATGGAAACTCACGACGCGATAAACGCACTGTCTCGCCATCTTCATCTTCGACCTCACCAGTTCGCGTTTGCTGGCTTGAAAGACAAAAGGGCGCAAACTTGGCAGCACCTGACCGTGGAAGGCATTAGCTGCAAAAAGTATGTAAATAATTCAGTGATCGCGGTGGCAGCGACTGGCGATAGGTGTCTTGTCTTGGCTTTGCCCTTTGTGCTGTCACGTACTTTTGGAAAAAAAATTTTGTAAGTTTTTTCGTCGGGTCTTCTACTCGAAAAGCATTTTTAAACCTTAAGGCTTATGATAGTGCAGTTGTGCATTTTCGTAGCTGTTGCGCTAAAGTTAAATGTTTTTTTAGTGACTCGACAAGATCACCCAGCAAATGAGACGTAGTTTAGATAGCGTTTTAGCGCTGTAAAAAGGAATGCAGCATGGATGTGCCGTCGAATTTTTTTTCGAAAATAAGATTCCTTGATAAAGTTCGACCAGCGAGATCCAACGCAGATTCAATTTAAACTGACCAACAAATCCCTCTAACCGGGTTGTAGACTCCCTGTGGAGTGTCACGAGTGGTGGTCTGCAGCGCCCATCTCCGCTTGCTGGCGCCACGGAATCGGTGGCAGGTTGTTGGCAGCGCGGCACGTGAACCCATCCATTCAAGCCTCAAAGCGATTGTTCTGATTTATTTAACACGCACGCACACATTAACGCAGGGCC
>JGI24022J15233_10002575_pt1 | contig 17129 bp, 9 predicted proteins | sample Ectturendosymbi2_FD_15233 | JGI IMG/M metagenome (IMG submission 15233)
TCTGAAAAGTGGAATGACTTTCGTTGAATTTTGAGGCTACTACAGTACTTGCCTGCTTTGAAAAATTAAAACGTAGGTTTAAACTTATTGAGAGATCTATGATCATTTCATATATTTCTTTAGCGTTAATAAGGAAAAGAATTTTTAACCTCCGGGATATTGAAAAGTTGCTTTAATAAGCGGTTTGTACTCCTCGGTGCTCTAATAACTGGTTTTCACTGTAACCATTTGTCAATTGTAAAGCGTGTAGTGATAGGCAGGTGTTTTGTTTTTGGCTTTAAACAGTCGAATTTGTGCTGTTTGGTTTTGTCTGTAGCTAAGCTAAATATTATGAGTCAAAGACCAAGAGACGACATAGGCCGAAAATATTAAGTGGCAGCCAAAAGAGGCCTAAAGCTAAAGCAAAAACAGATGGAAGCATAATAAAAGGTGCATTGGACATGTATTTTAACCACTGAGAGTATACCCTCAATGCCACACCATACTCAAGTGGCGACAACGTAGTATACAGCCAGCCTGGTCATGTTACGCCAGATAATCATTGTGGAAGTTTATCTACGAGAAGTGATACAAGTCGTTTCGAAAGTGTTGATTCGGACAAAGAAGAAACCTCGTCGGATGTGCATCTGTTAAGGCATGCGAGTAAGAAAATTCAAAATTGGGATGAACAAATGATCTTGCTACTTAGCCAGGTGTCATGAGTGGGAATGTTAGGGACTACCCTGGACTATTTAGCCAAAATAGGACAGCTTGCAATCACAATAGAAGTTTTCCACAGAAAAGAGAGTGATGGGACACCGTTTTCTAAGTTTATCACCAAATGGTGAAAAGCTACGTCATCCATGGCTATTATTTCTAGCCTTGAAAAATAAAATATTTTGCTACGACTGCAAACTTTTCAGCTCTGGATATCCACTAGCACAGCACTCAATACCTCTCCTCTCTACAGGTATTACACTCTCACCTCCCTTCTGATCATGGAGGTATAGCCTATCTGACTAGAGAGGTAGCTTGTAATTCTTGTAAAAAGTTGTAATTCTTTGATTTATTGGTTTTCCAACGGCGCTGTCAATTGAAGTCTCTGCTGGAGAGGTCTTGGCGTCGCCATTTCGGGCCTCGCCTTTGTAACATCATCACCAATATCTATCATTACTCCTTGATGCAGCCCCTCAAAAATTTTTACACACCTATGAGTGGGGCCCCGAAAGTGTGTCAAATCGGGCCCCGCACTTGCTAACGCCGGCCCTGCATACGAGTATGTCGTTTCTGTCACTGCGCATATTCTAATGGGTGCAAACTTTGCTCCACTGGTGTGACAGCAATTCAGTATTTATAGTTGACGTTTCATGAGTGTATGCAAACTCTCTTCCTCAGAAGATGGCAAGAAACAAAATCAAAGCGTAAACATACACTGCATTTCTGAAACTTTTCACTATGGTATACGAACAATAGGATAAACATGAAATAGGCTACCAACAGTTTAAACGATCTCCCAATTCCAGCATATTTATGGTTGAATACCAATCATTTACGAAATTTTTGATCAGATGGTCTATCTCAAGATATATCTTGTAAGGAGATAAGACAAAGAAAAATTCCAGTAAGGCTTTTCTTTGAAATGATTAGAATACAAAATTTCAACTTTATTATTTGAAAGTTTCTTGAAAATTTCGGGAGGGGGGCAAATGCCCCCCCTCTGGTTGCGCGCCTGCAAAGTAGTATTCAGCTGGTGTTGTGTATCTCTTCTGTTAACTGTGCAAAAGGATAATTGCCAACTATTATAGAACATAATGTTATTCTGGACCACAAAAGAAATGAAAATACACTGTGTTGGAAGGATGAATTTTCTAGTGAGTAGTGGTTAATACAGTAAATCTGTCACTCTACTCACTGCTGAACTAAGAGAGTAGAAATTGAGCTTGCAGCATCTCTATGGTGGCAGTACACAATGTAAGTGTTAATCATTTACGTGAAACAATAAAAAGGCATTGAAAAAATAGCGTTAAAATGTATGTTTTTGTTATAGATATAAATTTGGTATGTTTTTAGATTTGGCAACACTGACTGGAACTTAAGGTGCAGAAGTCCACTCGATGCCTAGTTTAGCGCAGATTAATTTTAAAAAAGCTTGCACGAAAAATGAATTGCGTTATGTTAAGCTATTTATGGTGTTACGAATATGGTTACAAATGCAATCGCTACTCACTACTGACGACAACTGTCGCTGTGAAGCAGTTATACGTAAAATCTTCAAAGGGTTCTATTTTTCCTAACTTGATGTACTAGGCTAGGCTATAAGCGCGCTGGTTTGTACTGTACGCAAGCTAAAATATCATGTTTGTGGATTAAGTTAATCGACATTTTCCACGAGGCATGATAATGATAATTGTGATCTCACAATTCCAGCTGTTGCAACGTGAAACCAGCGTTTGTGGATGTGGTATACAAGTTACGGAAGCGCTGCTCCAGCCACTGGGGTCAGTCACGTTAACATTAGATTGTTGCCTTTTGCAACATCCGATTTTCACATTGCAGTTTAATACAAGCTAAATGCTTCTATTATCAATACCTAACAAAGTGCGATAACCAACGTCGAATACAAAACAGAGAGAAGTATCGTCATTAAATGGAAAAATCGGTTATTTATGCATGACATGTATCTGATATTCCTATTGCTATGAAGAGAGCTTCTTCAGTCTGGAACAATTACCAAACACGGACAAGAGAGTGAGAAATTGATGAAAGAAACAAAAAAGTCATCAATCTAACTCATTTTCATCCTAAATGCATAGATATTTTAGGGAAAAAGCAACAGCTCAGTCAACATCAGATTTGATGCCAAACCATCAGACATCAGAAACTTCTCTCAAAACATCAGATCTGATGTTAAAATATCAGAAGTGGCAACACCGGCTCCAGTATTTCACAAATACGTTGAAGCGATGATTTGTCGTTTGGTGCGATAGCAGCGCGGTAGTCAGTATTCATTGTTGCACCACAATTGTCCGTTTGTTAAACACGACCAGCAAAAGCAGTGTGCAAGCAACGCAACTAAAAAGCGCAGTGTTTATGAATGGATCAGAACTACCGCGGCGTTATTGCACAATCATCGGATGCGTAAACCTTAGCTTTTGTCACGGCGTCTTGTTCTTACAGAATTTACTTCTGGTGGACGGGCGGTAATCGGATAATAGCCTAATGCTGCTTTTGCTTAGTCTAGGTTGTAGATGACCAGCTAACTTACTGCAGGCTACTTGGTGAAAATATAGATAAATTTTGATTTCTGGATGACAATCTTGTTGATACGGAACTATTGAGTATTGACAAATGAGTTGAGATGTTTCATTTCATACCAATGCCAGTACTTCAGTTGCAGTAACTAATGCAATTAGTTTGCTTTTTTAGGGACATGCAGTTATGTAATGTTACATTACATCAAAATTCCAAACTTGGTTCTTTAAGACTGGATTGACTTTTCAAATTGAAAACACACTGAGTTGCAGAAGAGTCTGGAAGGTTGATTTGTGACATATATACGAAAACAAAATTTATGTAGTACAGTAACTGTTAACAAACATACTATCATAGACCAAACAAGTTACTCTTTTGGAAAAATTTTAATTTTTGGTAATGGTTGATTGAACAGTGTTGTACTAATTTTAACCTCTAACTTGATGCTCCGTTTTGTACTTCCTTTTCATTGTTCACCATCTTTCAACTTTCAGGCACTGTTTCTGCTTGTTTTTGTTTCAGTACCATAGGCAGTTCTCTTACATTCTTTTTTCTGTTTTGACATTCTTTTTTATGGCACTGTTTATTCTTTGCAAACAGTGTATACTTTGCTAACAAGTGACCAAATATCGAAATTGCAGCAATTTCAAAACGTTTAGCCCATAAATCCTGATTTAAGTTTTTGAAAAAAGGTAAGGCATAAAATACATCACATTTTTGATAACGAAGCAGAAAACAAGATTTAAAAATTTTGCAAATATCGGTAATCGGCCCATGAATGGCCAATATATCGGTAGATCTCTAATGTCTAGATTTTTCTGGCGTGCTAGGTTTGAGTTGTATGTACTGCCAGGCAATGATATACTGAGATTGCAAAGAAATGAGAACGTGGACTTATTAGGCTACTTAAAGATGCATTCAAGTAAGTACTCTCCACGATGGGTGTAAGCAAGGAATCTGACTTGTCAACCCTGCGTTGATGTATGACTGTCTTGTCATGAGCGAAACACGCACTGACTCTAAACCAAAGAAAATCAGAATAATTCTCACTCAGATCCCAGCACGGTCTACGTCAGTGGTTCTCAACCTTTCTTCTCCTGTGGACCATTTTCAGCGTTAAAAGAAATCTTAGGCCCACATAACCTTTCATAAAAATTTCGAGTAACATGGAAACAACCATTTGCAACGAAAACCAAATATACTGTATAAGTGGTTTCTATTCTTTTGAACTTCAAGGTCATGATTTCATAAATTTACATCAGCAGATAAAGTATAGAATTTCAGACCCCTGAGGGTCCACGTTGAGAAACGCTAGACTAAAATTCTAACGTCATTATCAATCACCTCAATCCTTCGATTGTCAACTTCATCAACGAAATCATCTTAATCTATTTTTCAGCTCGTAACTTTCAAGTAGATCAGTGTTACCCAATCTTCCACTGGTCATGGAATTTCTGAGAAGTACTTTCACAATTTCATTTTCGAAAAACTTCCCTCGCCTGAACCGCCGGTGACGGAAAAAGTTACAGGTACGAGTGACAATCAAACGCAGCTTTTTAAGTAGCTATAATGAAAAAATTGTTCGAGCGACATACGCAGCTTCGACTCCTTCCGAAAGCAAACTCTTTGCCAAAGTTATTTCTTGTTTCGAATCATTTTCACTAAATTAATATGATTTGTGAATTCTTTCAAAATGGTTTCTGATGGAAACGTTTGACCCCTTCGTGATCCGGATTTTTCTGCACTTCAACGCTGTTGTTGTTCTCAAGTGCACTGAATGCTCTCTAGGAAAGATTCGGCAGCTTTCAGACGCAAGACAAGCGTGCTGACGATCCCCAAAGAACATTTCGAATTATGGTAATAATGGCCGCAACATTCGACTAATCGCCGAGATAATTATTACGTCACACACGGGCATAGCATATCACGTTGAACAAAACGCTCAAGGTACGCCATTTCAGCACGGTTTCAGTCTGTTGACCAGTGTTGAGTGACGTTTGTAAAGCATTCTCTGAGCGTATTGTACTCGGTAAGATGTCTGAAGGGCATTACCTTCCAATAGAGTGACTGCTTATGGAACAGTCACAGAAATCAGCGTCAGTCCTAAATCTCCAGATTTCTTCGGAGCCAAGTAATCCAAAATTATGAACTTTAATATTCATAAACGCCTGGATATGACGGTTACTAGTCTAATGTACCATTGTGAATACATCAATAAATCCGTTTTCCTTCCGTGAAAGTCTGCTGTTGGGTCGTAAATATGTTCAAGTGATTTTCAAGGATATCTCCGTTCTTAGATGACGTCAGGCTAGAAATAACCATAATCGGTTAATCCGGATCTTCGCCTAAACCAACTAAAATCGTCGGTTAAATGGAATCCGGATTAACCGAGGTTTACTGTACCTCAATTTATTCTTAGCGCCCCCAAATTGCCCAGTTTGGGGCCAGCGAGGGGGCCCTGGCGCCCACTTTGGGAACCAGTGGGCTAATCCGTTATTTGCAGTTTCGCTTTTAATGTTTAAGCAGTTAGTTCAATGGCGTAGCCAGCCCAAAACTTTGGGGGAGCGTGGGCCCCCTGTCTACACCTATCTGGTTTAACGTGGGGTAGATCAAAAAAATTAAGGATCTTCATCAGAGCATTATTGTACCTGGCAATTTGTTTATCAAATTTGTACACGAGGTGCAAAGCGCGACTCTGACACCCCACTGAGAGAACGCAGAAGGTCTTTAAATTAATTAAAGTGGGGATTAAATTAATGAATCTAGATCTCCTCATTGAGACGAGATAGAATTTAATTCAAACGATAAAAAGGTTTTTCAATTAAAGGTTTTTCAATTAAAGCTTCCATTAAGAATAGCGCTTTCTACAGTTCATTTTAGGTTGTTTGCATAATTCATTACTTAGCCTTAAATCGTCAATTTTTTCCTTGAGGTGAACAATTTAAATTCTACTGTATTTACGTATACGGCAACTATACGTATAGGGACTACACACATTTATTGCATTTTTTATTTTTCAAATTAGGTTTCATTACGACGTCGTAATGTCACGAGTAGTATGCTGACACCCGTCGCCACCTGCATGAAGTTTTAATCGGCAGTTTTAACTGCAGCGGAATCGAGGTCATGTCGGAGTCGAAGCAGATTTTATTATCCTTTAATCAGGACCTGCAGCTGTCCTAATTCTATTCAGGAAGAACGGACTCCGCTTATCTTTGGTCTGCACCACCTCGCACAACGACCCATGAACTCTGTTCGTAGAAAAATGGGCAGTGATTTCAAAACAGTATCCTCCGCAACACGGAGGGTGGGGAACCGTATCCGTGTCACTAAAGACTATTTTCAAATGCATCTCTGTTCAGGTATCTTCCGATTTCTTTTTCTTTTCCTTCTTGTCCTTTTTCTTCTTTTTCGGTGACTAGAAGTAAAAAAAGAAATCGCTAACCAACAGGGTGAACATTCAGGCGCAATATAGTGGAATGCTACAGCGCGAACACATCTACCAGCAGGTCTTTTCACTACCTGACCTTGATAACCATTACGCAGTTATGCATTTATTATTTTCAGGTAGACACTAAGGTCGAGGGGTTACGTTTGTAAAACGTCACACTGACGTCAAACTGACGAATTTATATCAAAAAATCAGCTGCACCAAGTGGCGAGTTATGTCCAGAAAGCAGTGGCGTAACTAGAGAAAAAAGCTTGAAAAATGATGGTGAATCCGGATGTGGCTAGCTACCCATTAAAAAAACCTTAAATCACTGGTCCCTGAAAAACGCAAGAAAACCACTTACTGAAAACCTGAGTTTTAACTGAAAAACTGGGTTTTTACATTTAGCTTGCCAGGGAGGGACGGTTCGCCCCACTGTCAATTACGTCATTGTCTGTCAGAGGTGTCACCGTGTTGCTCTGCATTGGAGGATACGCCACTTAACGATCTCAGTAAATATGAACTTAGACAAGATAGTTAACAACTTTTTAACTTGAAAATGCTTTTTGGACGAACAGAGAAAAACTTACATGTAACACGCTGGTATCTTCGGCAGCACCGGTCGTGTCCATAGCACTCGTATCTAAACGACTTTCATCAGCTTGCTCCTTGGCTTTCTTTTTCTTCTTTTTGTCTTTCTTATCTTTTTTGTCTTTTTTCTTCACCTCTTTAAGAAACAAGGACTGATTTAACAACCACAAATTGTTCCGCGTGGGGAGGTATAATATAATACCAATTTAACACTGCCGACACATCCTGGATTAAGGAATGTGTAGTTCATACAACGATAAGAAACCATTTTCTTCAATGTGAAGTTTTTGTATGCAGTGCGAACTACCCATAAAGCCTGCACACACAATTACGTGCTGAACTTGCACCACATTTGGCTGACTGCTTCATCATTGCAGCTCGGTTGACATTACGACGGTAACTACGGTAAGATTTGTTTTAGCTGAATTAACACGGACACCTCCACTCGAATTAAATGCCCCTCAAGTCTGGATTCCTGCAAACTCGCAAACGACAGCTGTTCCAAACTAGGCTAGTTTGAAGTTAAGCGTAACATGTCTTTATATCCGTGATGTATACAAAGACCAAAACAGTGACCGGGCAGCTCATACCAAGAGAAGCACTTATGACATGAAAAGTATTTAACCATGAAAACATCTATTTTCCAACCAAACTGCAGCTTTTTCGAAAAGAAAATGTTAGTTGTTCACTGTAAGTCAGCAGTATCGATTCTTGTTGCAACATAATATCATCAATTATATTAAACCATCCCGAAGCTACTTTATCACGTAATTATTTCAATCTTACATCGAAAAAAGCCAACAAAGTACAAAATGTTCCGGAGAACAAATGCATCACATGTTTTTAGTTATGTACATCAGGGTTCTCAACTTTTTTCTCCCGTTTACCCTTGCCAGCTTCCTAACATAACATTTGCCCTCTGTTTTTTGTTTACTCACTAGCGCCGTAGAAAAATGTACAACTGTTGAAAAGATCAATATAAAGTATCAAAATACATGCTTACAAGTATAGTTACAGTAAAATATACTCACCAATATTGAGTTTTTTCGTTTATTAGTAGCAACGAATCTTCAAGTCCGTGAATTTTTTAATCAATGAGATTTAATTTACCCCACGATAGGTAAAATTTACCCCCGGTTGAGAACCCCTGATGTAAATGATCATGGCTACAAGTTTTGGCACTAACAACGAATTTCTCATGTTTTGCAACAAAGATTTAAACAAACGTACCGACTGAAAACAACGCTGCCTTTTGTTCCTCTGATCGGGATTCCACTTTTGGGATAACCACAGAAATTGAGCTTTCTTCATCTAGTTTTTTCTACAAAGATCAAATATACGTTGAAATATCAACAAAATGACTGATTTGCCGCTTTTTATAATACATTTGCAAACGTGCCGAAATCCGCACTTTTGACATTTAGTCATGCTATAGAAAGCAACAGATTTACTCGTAAGGTTGTTTTGAACCGATGACGAATATGGCACACGTGTATACGAATATGGTAGAAAAGTCAATAACTTTTAATTTACTACGGTAGTCCACCATTATTTATAATATGCATTAACAGCTAAAGGTATAAAATCTGGACTGGATTGGATTGAAACCCGAAGCAACGTCGGTAATAAGTAATTTTTAATGGCAGAAACCGAGACGCCGGGGAGAGGTTCTTTTTCATACCTACTCTGAAAGGGGTCAATCGGTTCCGTCTACAAAGATCGTCATTCATAACTGTTGCGAGACATGTAAACACGGCAATCATTCTCATCGTTTGTGCGCTTTTTTGTTGTTTTGAACTCGCGGTACGTGAAAACGTAATAATGCGCAAAGCTACAGCAAACTATCTTTGGTAGTTTGTACCACTAATTTCAGCACCTCTTTAATACTCCAGCAACACTACATGCCATGCTTATTGAATAGTTTGTTTTGCTTGTTTTCATGATGGACTTTCAGTGTAAAGATCGAGTTTTGGCAAATGAATACGTTTTTAAAAATTCAAGAATATTTAATATAAGACAACTAAGGCTCTACGCTTTCATTTCCATAATTAGTCTGTTTGTTTTATCTGCTCTTACTTTAGCCTTTAACTTTTAACCCGTAAGCTTTGCTTGCAGCTTTTAGGACTGAGGATGCGTAGTATTGCGTGAAATCGATTTCTTATTGATGGAAGAATGTTTCCATTGCCCTAAATTTTTACTTCCCACTGCCGCTGCTCTGACGTCCCTAGTGGAAACTACACCGCAACCTTTCGATGCCTCCAAAATAATGCAAATACATTGATAAAATGTGGCTCCACTTGGATGACACAGCAAAGACCCTGTTTACAAATAAAAAAACATCATTCGTGTACATAAGCAGCAAATGCGTTGCTGTGGAACGGGTCTCAGCAACGAGGAATTACTTATCGTCAGGAGCTCAGCCAGGGTTGCTCATCATTGACCCTTACCACCAGCACACGGCAATGCCAGACGTACATGTACAACATGCAGGCAAGCCATAAAATCTTATACTACGAACACATACTCTCTTAGCTTTCGGACTCCCCAAATCTTCTTCCGCTTCTTTACTTTTCACGATCGAACCCACATCGGTGAAGCTGTCAACAAACATGTTTTGAGATCCAGTACGGGAAAACAATTGTTAAAGTACAAGAAACGAAAATGCAATTGTCTGCAGGAATTGTAGTTGTTTTGTAGATTTTAAAGTGCGTAATATATCATGACGAAATAATGGACTTGTTCCTGAGACTTTAGTACCCACCGCTTCGGCAATTTCATCTAGTCACATGTGCTGTAATAATTGTAGACATCAGAATGTCTGGCAAATTGATGTAGACAACACGTTTAACGGACAAATTGTATTTTGATTGTCTTTGTTGCACTTCTCACAAAATTCTTGCAAACAATTGCACATCAAACACAGCGGATTATTTCCGACGGCTCAAAATATCTGTTTTATGATCTAGCCACATGAAAACGAAATCATGCAGAAAGTTGCGAATTTCACACATACGAATAACTCTGAAGCAAAACTAATCTCGCGGTCATTCCTTGTCAGGTGATCCAGCAAAATGGGGAGTTTTTATCTGACCCTCACCAAAATCCACGAAATTTTATAGGGGGAAAGATCTCAGGCTTCTGAGCTCAACAAAGTTGGAATTTTTGAAATCGGACCTGTATTTCCGAAATGATGAGCATTTGTAATTTAGATGTTTTTCAAGAGGATTGGAATAAAAACTTCTTGAAATTTTGCTGTTGGAACTTCAACTGGTTGTCACTCTTTTATCTTTGAATGTTTTCATTCAATATTTTGCAGTAAAGTGGAAGGCTCTATGCTGAACAAAGCAACACAAAGTTTTTCACTGGTGACCTTTGCACCCTGGTTAATCGTTGTTATATGGCAACATGTTTTTCATGTGCATTCAAGCATGACAATAAGTCTACACATTTGACAGTTGTTTTTGCTTCAAATTCATCCATACATTATTGTCTGATATATACTTCAGATGGCATTATTTTTGTTTTGTCAAATAATCAGTTATGTAGTCAAGACTAACCTTTGATACCGACAGCTTGTTAAAACTTCAAGACCAAAACTTTCGAGATTTCAAAATTTGTGCATATCATCACCACCTCAAAGTTCAATTTTTTCAAATTTCTGGCATTTTTCTATTCTGTTTTGGTTCTTTCTTACTAAACACAACAGAAAAACTCATTGAATCACAGAAGTTTTACAAAGCCATTGCAATATTGACAGTTTCAAGACAACAGGCTTGTGACTGAGACCTGTAACCTTTGAGAGCAAGATGAGACCTGAAACCTTCAAGACGGAGACTTGATAAAATGGTCAAGTCTCAAGACTTCTTCACTGCAAATAGTCCAACGAATACTGGTCCAATTAAAAAAATTCAGAAGTTTTGAAATCAGAATGATGAGATCTCTGTGCTTATGAACTTTCATGGATTTTGCTAACTGTCAGATATATAGCTCTGGATCGCCTGAACATGGAATGACCCCTCGGTAGATCTCGCTGGCATACGATTGATCCATCAATGCCGAACGGAAAGCACAATTATGTTTACAACACAGTGCGGTGACCTGATGATGATGAAAATTCATGTTGCCAGAAATAACCGATTAACTTATACCCAGTTTACAAAAGTTTCACGACGATTTACCGATTTCCTGTTTAAGCACACCACATAATCACACCCCGAAATTCCACAGTTAAAACTGCAACGACCTCTGCAGTTATCGGACCTTGAGGGCAAAGCTACATAGTAAATATCTCAAACTGAAAGCTGAACCTGTAGCGAGCATAGTTTGTCAAGCACTACGAACAAGTGATTGACAATCTGGATGCTAGGCACTTTTTCGCATGATGCAACCCTCAACAAATCGTGACATGAAATGCTGAGTTCTCAAGATCATGCTTGACACACGAAGCGCGGGTCAATTTTTATCGCACCACGCCAGGTGATGTTGTCCGCAGCAAGGCGGCGTTTGTGGCGAAGACATGTACGCAGCACAAGTATCAACACCAAAACAAATTATCCGGCCAAACCAGCAGTGTATCTGTCACAAATAATAAATTTCACGCTTTAAATCAATGGTTCTTGAACATTTCTGCACACTGAGCCCCAATAAAAGTATACAATTTTCTGCAGACTGTGGCTCTAGCCCAACAGTTGCTAACACAAGTATGTGTCAAAATAAATTTGTACTTTTTATTTATGCGTGAAAAATAATACACAATTCGAAAATATGCTTAGTACTTAGGGGCCATGCAGGGACCCCATTCGACCATGTAACTATTTATCGACCCTTTGGATGGTCCAAATGATCCCTGGGGGTCGATATCGACCATTTTCAGAACCACTGCTTTAAACAAATAAAAGTGCAGTTGACAATACGCATACATTAAATAGCGAAATATATACAAATTATTGTTTTACATCAAAACTCTTTTTCTACATTTTCATCAGTATTAATTTGAATACAGACGGGTCTTGAATCCAATCTAAAACGATTTTAAACAACATGTCACAAATGAACAGAAATCAGATGGCCATTTTTTACCAAGGGAAAAAATTGGGTAGAATGTGAGTCTCCTTAGACATATTTTTCAAAACTGATGGACTAAAGTTGTTGCAGACATCTCCAAATAAACGAAAGCAAATACCTGAAGTCTGGATTTCCTTCCAAGTAAGCAGCTGGTGTTTTCTCATTCGGCTTGCCATACTTCCCCAGCAAGCCTTGTTTAATCATATTCTTTTTCAATGTTGCCTGTTGGAAATACAGCAGCCGCTGTAATATTTGTAGCATGGCACACTCTAACAACATAGTTCACCGTCAAAATAATCAGAAATTTTAATTATGCGGCAAAATTTTTTTAGATCTGAATTAATAGTTTACGCTCTTGAGATCAACCTTACAAAGAACAGTTTGACAGTTTCATTAATTTCAGCTGCAAGGCCCACAAGACATGGCTAGTGCACATATACCACGAAGTGCGACACTTGCGAAATTATCATACTCAAGGTAATTATACACGCTCCAACACACATGAGAGGAAACTATCGCTGACGTGGATAGAAACAAGCATTTTAACGATGTGGCGTTGTACGTATTCATAAAACAAAAAACAAAACAAGTGAAACCTTGCAGCCTGGAGACCGAAAAATCTTGCGACACCAATATAGAGCCCTACCACAAAAGCGGGTCTGCACACGTAACAGCTGTTGCGGTGGCTGTACATTTTATTATATTGAAATACAGGTTTTGAAAAATCACTAAACTGCGCGAACATGTGTTTAATTCCAAAGGAGAGATAAAACGCAACCCAAACAACATACACACTGCAAAACAAATGATCACAACAACTGTGTCATCAAAGCAAAGCAGGCGGTCACCTGCGTGCCGTACCTTGGGCCCCAAACCCCACTTTTTGGGGTAAGTGTCCCGTTCCATGATGACGCGTTTGATTTTGGCAACAATTCCATGGTCGCACGTTGATATTACAGCAGTTGTCATTAAGGCAATTGCTATTCACAACAAAATAATTTTAGTAATGCAAATGGCAAGACATCGGCAGATGCAACACACCAGTGTGAGAAGACCATTGAACTACCTAAGCATATGGCTTCTCCTTTCGTGGTTATTACCACAATTTCCTGATTTAGTTCAATGCCGTCTTCATACCTCAAAATTCCAGGAAGGAGGATCTTAGCACCATAGCAAATCGCATTCACCTGCATTAGAAAATATTACAAGCTCGTGTCACTGAACTGTGCAGTTTTAATCAGCAAGTTTAATTTTTGCGATGCCCGTCAACAAGCACTGCCTCTTTCGTAATCCGCGTCAACCAACGATAAAATGAAACCAGAGAGCGAACTCCATACATTTAACAACGACTAGCACATTATCGAAAACTTAGGTGCAGCAAACATTGCCACTCACATCACGTTGCAAAAGATTCGAATCTAAAGTTCATTGCTTTTTTTATTGAAGTTGTTTCTGCTTTAAAACCATTTGGAAATTTAAAACCATTGAAAGTGAACATGGGTCAAAGGCTGGCTACGCAGGAAACAAAACTGAAATCCAAACGATGCATGAAACAACTAACGCAAACGTCTTAATACTTTTTATAACTTCGTCATGGCTTAAATGACGTCCCTTCCAGGCCAGGCAACTGATCATGAAGCTAAGTTTGAATTTGATTCGTGGCAAGGGGTCGTTTTAGTAAAATCGATTTGGTCTCATGCAAATTGGTACTTCATCTTCGAGCCAATCTCAGAGACAGAACGTGGCAATTGCAGGCCCGGATTACTTACCTTCGGTTTTTGTCACGTTTATACTAACATCGGGTGTGCATGACCTGGTTTAAATAAATAAAAGAAATATACTTTCCTTCAACTGCAGTTCATCAAAAAAACTACACTGAAAATATAAGTCCCACTGAGCAATTTCAGCACTAACAAAGTCACTTTACCTAAAGTAGACCAAACATAGCGAAGGTGTCACATATGCCTGAACTTGAAGTATTCATAAAAAAAATTATGGACGTGAACAACTTTTCCTTTTGACTACTGTTAACAAGACCGTAGAAGCATGCGCTGAGTGATTTTCAACTTTTTACAGGCTATACCCCATGAACCACAACGTGGGTGCAATGTGCCCATCGCCACCTCACACTAACTATAACGTCGGGTCAGAGTGACCCGAAACTTGCTCCCTTACAAAATCTAGAAGAGCGTAGATGACAGCAAGCGCACCTATTTACAAGTCACACAAAAACATGAAGCTACTGAAGAAGCGCGCCGACTTCCGCCTACATAATTTCATGTGAATGACCTCATTTGACCCGGGTCATGCACACCTACGTTAGTATTCCAGGGTTAAAACCCATTTGATCGTAGATAAGCGAAAGTTCTCTAACGAATTATACATTCTTGCCGTCAGTGTAACATCAAAAAACCCAATTTACGATTATGGTAGATATCCTGGATATGACTGTATGAATTAGTCATGCATATGATATAGAAATAGACCACATCCAAATCATACTTACAGCACTGTCTTTTAGAATGATGCGTTTATGAGACAGAAGAAGCCGTTCTAAAGGGTTAATCACTCTTCTGAGATATGTTTCATCCCTGTGGTGGTCGTACTGATACTGAGCATCCAAAACGTCGTGCATTGTGACAAGATTATCCTGCGTAAGTCCACGAAATGTGACGTAATAAATCAAACACTAGTAGTGTCCAATACAGCTCTCAAATGGTGTTTTACAAACATCATTCCAAAACTTCGTTATTTTTGAACTTACACACTTTTTATGTATTGTTGAAGTTTTATTATGCGTCTTGGTTTGTGCCACACAGTCAACAACTCTACGCAAGGTGTAAAAAATCAAAGGAAAAGCGCAACAATTACATTTTATCATTAAGAAAAAGGTGTTCAAACCAAATGTTTCGTATTACTTTACATTTTCATAAAAATCATGACGATCAATTTAGTGGGTGGAAGTGATGGTCGATTAGCAAAGAATTTAAGTGAATGTAGCAACACTTCACCCGCATCAAAACACTTCTTTTGCTCAACAAAGCTTATTTTAAGAAATAGCTGTAATCTTGTGGGAAGGTCGAGAACGCTGCATCATTCTCAAGCATAAAAACGTCGTGACAAGATCTATATTTGCAGTTAAGGTTCAATGTCATCGGGGCCCATGCAGCTCAACATGTAGTGAATGCTGCATTGGTGGCGTAATGCCGAGCACGAGGCTGGACAGGCCTAAGATACCATTTCAAATCTTCGGTATGACCCGACGGGAAATTTAACGAAGCGTAACAGCTTTCGTAGTGCGTGTTTAAATCACTGTGCCACTTTGTAATATTAACACTTACGATAGAACCTGTGTCAGATTCTGACTGTCAATATAAACCTTCCCAAAGATCAAAATGTTGACTCGCCACTGGCGCATTCTGTGACTGACAATCCAACACTCAACGGAATAACTTGTCTCGGGACAACAAAAATTAGCGGCGAGTAGGCACGTCTTGCAGTCATTACTAGAGTCCAGCGAAATACCCTCAACACAGTTTACCTCTTCAGACATAATTCCAGATCGAACTCTCCGCAGTTCTTGCATTTGACCTCCAACACCAAGCAACAAACCAATATGCACGCACAAGGTTCGAATATAAGTACCTGCTTCACATTTGACCCAAAAAACACCTGTGAATTGTGAGAGATTACCAATGTTAATCTGTTGGTGAAGTTCAAGAAACATGCACACAACTGCACATATACAGTTAATTTATGAAACACACGTTATTTTTGTACTGTGTGGATATTACCAAGCTGCTTGTCAGCATCATATTCGATGAGTTTGCTCTCATAAATTGTTCGAACTCGTAGTTGGCGTTTGACTGCGGAAATCAAGGGAGGCCTTTGAAACAAGGCACCGGTCAACGTCTCAATAGCCTGCAAAGAAAACGGACACGCAGTTTACACAAACGCAAAACACTGTAGTCAAGAACTTCACAGGTTATTTGTCAAGCAGTCAGGTATATGTTAGCACTCAACGACTGGAAAACTTTTCCTTCACCACAACAACAGCAGGTGTAAATGAGCATAACATAGCAAGCAAGAAAACCTTGCCTAATATGGCAGCACATTCACACTTTGCAGCAAGCAAACAACTCGCAATTGAATCTTGCAGTGCGTTGTCATGGCAAGCAATGTCTCATAGAATGGATAAACTTCTATCATCATTTGCTTGTGAACTGAACAAACATACAGAATTCCCAGCATGAACTTACCCGTGCCAACTTCAGTTCACTTTCTATGGCACTGTGCAATCGAACAATACATACATATTCTTTGCCTGCAAAGATGTAGAAAACGTACTCTGGTTACTGAGTAACTAATTAACTTCCCAGATATATCAACTCTGATTTGTTTCGTGTTATCTCTCGGTGCACTAATGAAAGTGGAGGTCAAAGGCTAACCAACTAAAGACAGTAGAACAGCTACTGTGACCATAAAAAATACAAGAGGTTAATCAGGGTTCCCACACAATTTTCAAAACCAAATTCCATGAATTTGGTTGAAGTTTGCAAGTGTAAGTTTTTCCATGCGTGTTTAAGTGACACTTACACTTGCAAACATGAAGTTTGCAAGTGTAAGTGTCACTTAAACACGCATGGAAAAAGTGTAACCTTTGTTACACTTTTTCCATGCGTGTTTAAGTGACACTTACACTTGCAAACTTTTAACAGTCTTATTAAAAATAGCTGATGTTACGCTAATGGGATCCAACTCTGCCAAACTTGCTCCCTGTGTAGTAGCTGTGTCGCATCTCAAAACCAAACCA
>JGI24022J15233_10002577_pt1 | contig 17124 bp, 12 predicted proteins | sample Ectturendosymbi2_FD_15233 | JGI IMG/M metagenome (IMG submission 15233)
CACTGGGGGGTCCAGGCCAAATTTTGGGGGCGGTGGCCCCCCTGGCACCCCCTAGCTCCGCCCCTGGTAACGTGCACTGTTTTTGAGTGGTAGATTTATCTTGCTTAGTTCGCGATAGAGCAATCTTGTTAGCTTTGATTTTTAAGACTTGAGGAAATGATGGAGCCTGGAGACTTAGTCTCGGTTTCGAGGCCCGTTTATGTGAATCTCGGTCGCCAACATTCAGTTCTGAATCACAGCTCTTTTGACAAACTTTCGGTCTTGAAGCTTTAACCGAGTCTCGGTGTGAGAGATTACGATTACGGTCTCGGCTGCATCACTGCTGGGAGGCTTTAATGTTTTGGGCTTTAAACCGCCTACTTTTGAAATTACAGTAATCCTATTCATAAAACGATTCGAATTCCAGCTTTACTTCAGTGTTTTTGCAAAGTCATTGATGGTGCAACATCCATTTTCACAGGAAGGTGACAGTTTTCTTCACTCAAACAGTCGAACTCTCGAGTTATAAACCTTGGGTGATGTGCAACAGGTTTTGAAACTGTTGTCGTGGCCGAAAGCAAAAAAACTTGTAAGTCCAAGCTGCAGGCACATTGTTACAGAAATGAAATGAGAGATGAATGTGTATTTACTTTGTGTCAGCTTGTACGTTTTGTGCAACTTTGTCCTTACGACAGTTGCCTACTGCAGCTGCAACATAGATTGAAACTTTTATAGGTTTGATTGCTTATAACCCTTCAAAACAAAACAAGAAAACACTGCACCACCCGAGTAACACTTCAAGGTTAGTCACTTTACCAATCCTTATTTGCAAAGTTGTAGTTATGCAGCACATTTTTCTACTAGAGAGGATGGAGGATGATCCCTTCGGAAGAACGGCGAGGGTCGATCTCCTGGATACCTTGCTGTAGCAGTACAAGCCAGACCAGACAATATAGGGCATATGTTTCTCAGATGGAGGACGTGATCTTGAACTGATGCTGATCTCTCTTTGCAACATCTCTGAAACCAAGGAGGGGTAGTGTGGCGTGGTGATTCGCCACATATAACTTTGAATTCGTAACCGCAATAGTAGAGTCTACCTAGTCGAGTGGGGAAACTCTACTGCTGTTATGCCGAGGGTCGGGGATTCGACTCTCATTCAGGTGGCTCAGGGCGACGCAGCATTGTGGCTGCAACAGTAGGCCAACACTGAATATCGGAGCTCAGTTTACCATAGAGAATGCCTTTGGGTAATCTACACTCAGAAAGAAAGAGGTGGCAAAACGAGCGTAAGCGCCTTTTGTTAAGATAATTAAACTTGGAACTACTGCCGATGCAAAGAGATTTCATTCCTGATCTTGTTTCTTCCAGTGACGCCATAAATACTGCGGAGGCACCGCACGTGAAAATTGTACGGCTTACTTTCATACCGCGTATATGTTGGTCATGCTTCGAAGTTGCAATAAGGAGTACTTCGTATGCAAGCCTTGCCTTGTAGATGTCGCATTTTGTTCCCCATGTCAGGTATGGATCACGCCACACCCGGCAACTGAATCGACTGAAGGTGGCAGCTGCTTCTCAAGAAAGCAATCGTTGGACGAAAAGAGCCCGGTATTAGAAGCTGTCTACTTTTTCGAACCTATTGCCGTTCACAATGATACTTGCTTGAGACCAGAGGTGGATATTAGTGGAGGCAAACGAGGCGGTCGTCTCACCCACCTTTTTTCAGATATGCCGTGGCCCCCCCTTTGAGTGTTTCACACTTAGTTTTTGCCTTGTTTTGAATTGGTTCATAAACTGAAATGTGAAACAATTCATCCTTTTATTCACCTAGTCCCACATCTACCTTACGCAATTACGATGTTTCGGGGCTCCTTTCTGAGAGTTTGTTTCAGGCCCCTAAATTCTAATATCCGCCCCTGTTTGGGGCGTATCAACGCACGTCAGCTGGTGCATTACAATGTTTTTTGATGACCAGAGAAAGACCTCACAAGCAGCACCAAAATCCATACCGGTATTCCTGTAAAACTGCCCGTAAGTTTTTGTAAAATGTCTAGGAAGCAGTAAGACTTATTCATGGGAAGTAGTAAGACTTATTCATGAGTTGGCATCCTAAATTAAACGAGAAAAATGCCTTTCATTTATGCCAAGTTTATGAGTGCTACCAGTTCTTCATCATTTACATAGAACGGATGCTGTGTCCCCTAAACGAAATGTATAAAGTGGCAACCAAAGTTTGTGAAAAACTTCAGTATCTTTATTGTCAACGAGCAAACGTAATTACCGTAAAAGAAATTTCCACACACAATATTCTATAAAACAGACTTGAAAATTTTTGCAGTTTTTCCTGTGAAAGCTGTTGCAAGATTTACGAATGATTAAATTACATGTCTGCCACACTTTGGTTTGTTGTGCCACTCAGAACTTGAATACAAAGCACTGTGCTGGACGTTTAACTTGTTTTCGAAACAGTCGCACCTCAATTGGTTTCATGCAAAAGAGTACTGCGTGCAAGTCGTACAATTTATTCCGTTTCAAAGTACGTTTTACAGCCTGTTTTTCTTGGTGTTGGACTGGGCATTGGTTAGTGATGTGTTGGCAGTATTTTTCAATCTTTTCGCTGCAGCAGAGCCTTCTGCAAATGTTTGCGTTGCTCATGGAACGATATGCAATGATTCAAGTGTCTATCTTACTTTTATAATAAACCAGATGAGTAGATACGTCGCATCTATGTTTTATTTCTATGGTTCGGCGGAATCCCTGGGAGCCACTCGCGAAACCTTGAGGTTCCGCGGAACCGCGGTTGAAAACCCTGCATTATGGCATCGCCAAAATGACATCCTGTACTCCGAGAAATTCACTACGGTGAAACAACGCTGATTGAAAGATTTTTTACGTCACAGAAGAAACGTACTCTTGGCGAAAGTTACAGAAAAAAGAAACCTTTTTTATCAACTTGTAAGAGAGTCGTGTGCGCAACTCTCACCAATCACGCTGATGCGTCACAACGCCCGAGAGTGATACGAAGTATGTGATGCTGTCTCGCAGCAGGTCAGCGTGAACGCGTTACAATCTCATGAAGAGCGCATAGCGCAAGTATTGGCACCACTACACATTTTTTCGTCACTCTGCCGTTTTTAAACAGCGAGAGCCAGTTTCCAGGGGACAGATTTCACGCCAGCACCTCGTGAAATGTGAGACTCCTGTTCGTACGTGCAATGAATGCCAGTTGTTTGCCCTGTACCGGCGATGAGGAGTCCAGTCAAGACCGGATTTTTTGCAGACGAATGATGTTCAAGAACGAAGCTGTTCTTCAGTTAAGTTTCAAAAGGAAAAGCAGAATTGTAGGTTTAGAAAGAAATACCGCTTCATGTTTGGCCAACTGAAAGAGCAGTAATCTCAGTACTATGTCTTGTCTTATTGGCGACGATGACTATCTGGTGAGAAGCTACGGGAAACAAATCGCAATGAGTCAAATGTTTTGCGACAAAAACTGTGTCCTAATGATTTATTTTGAGCAATTCTTGAAAAGCGTTGATGCAGAGATCTGAGAGATTTGCAAGGCCATTTGGTTATGATAAAGCTAAACAGCCGCTTCTGCGTGTCGCTTACTATTGCGCTCAAACAACTGGATTGTTCTCCTGACTCACGGACACAACCTTTGTTGTTGCTAGCCTGTCCGGCTTTTTTTACGCTGTAGAGCAGCAAATAGCCTTTAGATATTAAAAGCTTTTGCGAGATCACCTTCGATGAAGTGGTAAGATTTGCACTATTCAAATAAAAGCAGTATTTCTTGCTCCAAAAGTTGCGAAGGCTGATTAGTATCAGAATGCAAATGTGAATGGAAAGGCACATTCAGGTATCTTTAGTGGAAGCGTATGTGTATCTGAGATGTGATAGGGTAAGACTAAGCCCATTTTAAGTTATCCGTTACTTTTGTCATACGAGATGGCTGGCAGTGTTTGAGTTCAACCTGGCACGACAAGTGACAAGCGTTCTACAAGCGTCATTCTGAAACCATCTTTGGTCTGTTGTACGGACAGTTCAAGCTTAGTGGAAATTGAAAAATGAGTTCCGCGTATTGATACAGTATCGATTCCCTGCGACTTCTTTAATGCTACGAGTTGATAGCTTCTCATATGACACCTTAGTTTTAATAAACTGGTCATTTCCGATGTTGCTATTCTTAAACATGTTGGTTTAACAGAATTTTTATTCATTTTCTGAAAGTGCATAGCATATTTTTAGGCCACCGTACTGAACCTGTGCATCACCATTTCAAGACTTGCGGCTGACCATATCTGAAAATAGAGATATGTCTAAACTTTGAAATGTAGGCCTAAATATCTGAAAAATAATTTGGCAAGATTTCTGACAGCATGTAGCCATGATAATCACCTGCTGGAGTATTCACCACTTGGTCAAAGCTTTCTGTTATGCAGCTGATAAATTAATCTGTAAATAGGCAAAACTGACCGCTTGCTTTGGGATCTGTGAATATCATTATAAACGTTAGAGAGAAATGTCGGATTGCATATTTTAGCTTTGCGTTGGTTTCAGTGGTTGGTCATGTTCTTGGCAAACTCATTTTTGTCCATGTCTAGCCTTTGAAACCTGTTAAAATAGTTCTGAGCAGTTACGACTTTTGACTACCGTTTGTGTAATGCCTTTTAGGTCATCTAATATATTCATGCAATCCACACTTGGACTCTACAGACTCTTTGGGTTGCTTTTATAACTTCATTACAGTCTTTTCAGAAGAAGTCTAGAAATATTGATAAAAACATACAGACACAACAAAGCAGATTTCATTACTAGGCATTTTACATGAAAGACATTTTTCGAAGTCACTTTAGTACATTTTTATAAAATTTTATTTTGTTTCCAAAAGTTGAGAATCCCAAAATGATCGTAAACTTCCGAAAGTAGTTGAATTCGCAACCTGAGAGGTTTCAGACGTTACCAACTGGCAGTTGATGATTTGAAAGTCTGCGAATTAAAAGCGCTTTGCAGCAAAACCCAAACTTTGATGAATCGTTACCATTCGTTGTAAAGAGAAAGTATTTGCCAGTAACCGATGAAAAGGAAGTACTGTATTTCAGAGTGAAGCTTCAGAAACAAAGTTTTGTTCGCAGCGGTCGGTTTGCCTCATATTGTCCGCAGTACGTGTCGAAGGTGATCACTAAGGATATTCCACGATATACTCGCGCTTTCGCATTGTCGCAATAAATTCAAACTTTTTCTGCTGGCAGATGTAAAACGGTCCAAGATAAACTTTATCTAACTCGTGAACTTTTTCTGATAGTTAGAACAGAAACATCAAGTTATGACTAAAATTGTGTACAAAAACAAAGTGGTGGAATGTGACTAAAGTTATCTACAAAAGTGAGCATTTACGAATTCATTATGTTAAAAACCATTTAAGTTTTTTGTTAATTCGCAAACCGTCAGCAGTGTTCAAAGATGACTTATTTACGTTGCTTTAACTTGTCAGCAAGCATTTTAAGAGTATATTGTTTTCGAATGGTTNTCGTTAAACNGTTCATCACAACTGATTTCCTACTGAATGTATAGACTTGGTAATGACAAGCTGTATGTGCTGCATTTGCCATAAAAGTGAATCATAGATTTTGTTATTGCTTATTTTGATCAATTTGATTGTTAGAAAAAAGTTGGAAAGGTGGTTTTGTGAAAAAAAGGTATGAAAAAATATGGCCTCTCAGAGTTCTTTGAAAGATATTTTACGCAGTTTGGTAGGCCAAGCCTTGTAAGGCTGACTACTATTCAAGACAATAGATTGCGTTTTGTTGATCACAAGCTTCTCATCGATCAAGGGTTGTTAGCTGGCACCTGGTGTCACCTTGTGCATAAGCAGCGTGCTGTCGAAAAAAATTCAACAGCTCTGCCAGCGTTCGCTGAACTGCTCTCGACACACACGCGGAAAGCAACTCCACCACGGCGAGCGAAAAAAGCGACTGGGCAGAGTTTAACGGTCTATTCGTTTCAGTCAGTCATTGCTTGAGACAGAAGACCAACAGCGTCAAAGCAAAAGTGGTGATTCTGTCACTTTGAGTCATGAAACTTGTTCGTGTACAACCTCGGTGTAGAATAGGACACAACAGCGGCTACGATAGATGTGTTGAGGAAACCCAGGCCAACTCCTATCGCTTTCTCCTTTGTCAGCTCATGGAAAAGCCTGCAACACCGGATATGAGGATTAGCGTTCCTACTGTACGACTGCATTAACGCTGAGAGTCAGTTTATCGTTGCGCCACTACGATGACCTTGAAAAAGAAAACCTCATACTAGATTTATCCAAGCTTAGCTGCTGCAAGATCCCTAACAACCGAAACTGGGTTTATTCAGATGTTACACTATTTCAAAATTTTGCGTGTTATCCGAAACTTTTATATTTTAGGTTTATCGGTAAATGTATTGAAAAGCAATTTTACTCGCTTGCTGCTGCTCTTGGATTTTGAGTTCTGTTCTGATCGTTGACGGAAAGTGCGCTGTTTCGCTTCACCCTACGGTTGGCAGTCAAGACTTTCTCGACCATTTTACTTGAATTTCGCCGAAGATATGAGCTTCTATTGTCGCCGCAGTGTTGGTTTTTTGCCAATCTTCGCCATCGCTTCAGCAGTACTCATTGCTCAAGTTCACTGTCATTGGTGGTAAGTTTTTACAAGTTTCAATAGCAAGGAGCTAGAATGCGCAAACAGTTGTTTGCTTCCGAAGTATTTTTAACAGCAAGTGGGCATACTGATTGACAAACTTTTTATATTAAGATGTATTTGGTCGCAATAGATTAACTAGTGTATGTAAAACTCCTTATACCAAACAGGGCTGTATGGAGAAACAAAAGAAGTAGGTTTTATTCATCATTAGAGACAGATGCTTCGTAAGCAGAAAATACGTACAGTGTGTGTGGTATTTGACATGTGGATTGATAGACCTCTTTCTACACTTGTGTGGAGCCAGCAGCAGCAACATGGCCTGGCTGGCGAGAAAAGGGCCTGAACTCCGCTGTGCACTGCACAATCACGAAAGTAACGAGAACGTTTTGGTGTCAGATGCCAGCTGCTGTGCTCAACGAGCCATCTATCATCACCTTCTGTTGGACCACTTCGTGTGGGGCGAAACGTCGGCTGATCTGCCGATAGAAGTGCTTGTGGCCTTGTTTTTTCCATAGAGGAATTCACTACTGCATTGTTTGAATCGCCCTGCCGCAGTAATATTGCTCGTCTCCTTTTCTATTTGCACCAACTTATTGATCTTCATATCGCCACTGCTTGTCGAAACTTCGCTCTTTTTTGCAAAAAAGCGGAATTCCGACTCATCACGCCGCTGCGATTGTCGCTCGAGTGGATTACGTCCTATTTGTACCGCTTTCGACCCACTGTCGCATTAAATCCAATGTGGGTTGGCCTCGGCTGCGGGAACTCGAGATCAAAGACGCTTTGGCGGATTTCCGAGGGTCGTTATCGCTCAGCGTACTTTCACAGATTCGAGTTTAGAAGAGAGAGGCAGGGAATGTGTTTGTTCCAAATCAGCCGCTAACAAAAGCTTTTGTGACTGTCACATTTTGGTGAAGAGACGGTATATTTGTCGGAGGGACCGAGAAATGGATCGGAAGTGTCTGTTTGCTCTTGGACGATGGCCTGGGCATGCCATACGTATTTCATGGTGTTAGACGTGAACTTCCAGGCTGTTTTGTAGGTCTTCGGGTGTAAAGGAGGTCTTCGCTTTGTAGATTTTATAAAACCAAATAACAGCGCATTGATGTCTTGTATGACTAAAAGGGAATAACAACGCCTTGCTATCTCGTTTCATGCTGTCCCAATCAACGTTAATTTGTTGCAAATGCCTGACACCTCAACGTTTAGCGCGTTTCGCCTACTTAAACTATTGTTCGCACAAACACTTATAATCCGTCTCTGAGATTGGTAAAGGATTAGGTCACCGACTCTAGGATCGCTAGCTTCCAACCGTACCCTCATCTGTGACAACACCTGTGCAGATTTCTCAACAAGCGTTATCCATAGAATGACTTTGCAATGAATAGTTGCAATACTTCACTACATGCTCTTTGCGCCCACGTGCTAAAAGCAAAGCATAATTTCCGATGTGAAGTGTGTAACAGATACGGCGCTCACGTCGAATGAGTCACATTGAATGTTTTAGTCCAAGGACGACGGTGGCTAAGTGCCGGTAAGTCCAGCGTATAATTGCCGACGTTCAACTAATTTTTCAACGATGGGGTGGTCTATGAATAGCTTGCTGCTAAGAAAGCCCTCCAGAGTGTGCCTGGATCAGTGCGAAATCGCGTTGGAGTTAAGAAGCAATGATTTAAATTATTTGATTAAACAGCAAAAACACTTATTAAAACATGGAAGCTTTTTTTCTACAGTAAATTGCGTTAGGCATGCAGTATCGGTTTCTATTGTATTTTCCTTGGTAGTAAACCTTGTCTAAAAATAAACCCTTGTCCAACATGGCCTGCATAATCGTTGTTGCCTAAGTCTTTCCATAACTAGAATGGTGGTTTCGTGTTGAACGGAGTTGGTCCATAATGTTATGTTTAGGCTCGACGTGACAACAAAACACGTCTAGTTTGTGCTAACTTCTTCGTAACTACTTGTTGAAGAGAAAGAGCTATAGAGGAATTAGTCATTTGGCAAGCTGTATGATCTACTCTTCAAAACCGACTTTTTACTCATCATCCAAAATTTATGAAGCTACCATCATTTTTACTTGAAATTTTTGCTCTGTTCTGAATGTTGTAAATAAGAATTATTTTTCAGTTAAAAAATAAAAACATTACATAAAATAGAAATTTGATTTTGATTCCAAACTGAGCAGTTTATAGGATTTGATTATTTTCGATTTTTCAGAGCTTCGGCGTAAACGTACAATTTCAAGACTAAGATAAGATTCAGAAAAAAATGGGCTGGTGTAGAGTTTTCCTTCACAGCTTCACGTTCAAGTATTGTCAATAGCTTTTTTTCTGTAACTCCTGGCAGCTCTCCGTAACAAGCTTGATAATGGCACAGGTTGCCTGTCAACACTTTGCCGCCCTCTGCCGTTCCATATTTAGGCGCTCTTCTTGCATGACAGTGCTGGTCATCAACTTGGAGCCACAACCACAACCAGGCTTCACCACTCTGTTTAAATTCGAGTTATGCAACCGCCAAACGAGATTTAAATTTCCACTGGGGAGCTAAACGAGTTTCAAGCGTTGTACTTCCATCGAGCAATATTAGCTTTACAACCTGTCGCCTGCTACACTGTACAAGGATGTCGCCACAAAACGGCCCGACTAGGTGTTTGCTGCTGAGTGTATCTTTCGCCAATATACTCGCCGCTTCAATGCCTTTGATGAGAAGTGCCGGAATATTACTGGATGTGTGCATTAAATGTCACATCAAGGCTTCGAGGCGCCAATGATGTAAATCACCATGTCACGCANGTTTATATCTGATGCCAGTGGTGTTAAAGTTGATGTGGGTTCATTCTTTTATTTGCCCAGATTAAACGGCTNACCTTGGTGACAACAAATGAGACGCTTTTTATGACTCCACAACGTAATATCTGCAGTAAATAAACGTAANCACNAAAACACTCATTTACTTGTACTTCTGNTTTAACGTGGAGAAGTTAGACTATCTTGTATGGTGGTCACTATAACTGCGTAACACATATTTTCGATTCCCATGCATTCAAACATCATTTTGGTACATTTTTTTCTGTAAAGTAACATCACCGTTGGTGTGAATTGTGAGATTTGAAATCGGCTCGGCCTGTTTTTACGTTGCTGAGTAGACATTATGAAAAGTTATAATACTGACTGTTTTAAGTAAGTGCACACATTTTAACATAAACCGTCTATGATTACGGTTTATGCAGACTCCTGTTTTACCCGGTAAACGTGTGCACCCCGATACTGATACACCTTCGTTGTGGAATTGCAGTTTGTTTTTGTAGTTTGAAAAAAGTAAATCATTTACGACATTTTGGAATGTCAAACACTCCGCCAGCATCGATCGTGTAATTTATCGCAATTTCTGAAAAAACGCCCACGTTCTCCCCGCGTAATGGGTGGTTCTCAGCCAGATCGTGCGCATCTTCTTGAATAAACAAGAAAATACTTGTGCAGGAAGAGATTGCTGGCATGCTTGTTCCGGAAAAATCGCCAGTTTCTTGAAACCTTTTTCCTTGGGTCGTTTACCAAATCAATCGCCGATGTTTGCTTTTCCGTTTCACGCGACGGTGACAAACTGAGGCTGTCGCAGATGTCCGTTCGAAAACATGGAACTGCGTCCTGTCAAGAACCTGACGGGTGTCATCGAGAACCCGACCCTTTTTAACAGTTCATGAAAGAATCCTTCATTTTTACGAATCCAGACTGAGAATATGTCGAAAATGCGTGTCTGGCTGACGTGTTTTGTCCAGTCTTGTTGCGCACTGGAAAGTACTTAAACTTGATTGATGTCTTCGCTGAACAGGTCACTTGGCGCGAGTCCTCTGGTCAACACATTGATGCTTGGAACCGGTACGATCTGCGGAGAACTGCAAGGATTATCGCACAACCAGATAGCTCTGTGCAAGAAATACGGAAGCCACATGCCGTTTGTAAGCGAGGGTGCGAACAATGGTATTCTGGAGTGCAAGTGGCAGTTCAAAGGAAATCGGTGGAACTGCTCCACAGTGGAGGATACAAGTGTCTTCGGAAAGGTTTTAAAAATCGGTAAGACTTGTGACCGAAATCTCCCAGGTTTTATCGTAAGACAGTTAAAAGTTCGATAGGGTATGTCGGTTTGTTTTAAACAAAAGCATTGCATTTCTTAAAATTCTCCTTTTTTTCTCAACGAAAAACTGTTTTTTACGTTTCGACAAACAGTAAGTAAGTGGAATTCAGGGCGTTATGAGAAATTTGATCTTATACTTTTGGAGATCGGAAACTGTTTTTACACACCCATCAGCTACGCATAGGCCGACTAACTCAGTAAGACTAGAGGGTTAACAGCAATGATTTTTGGTCCCAAAATAATTTGTTCAGTGGTTTTGGACGATTGCTAAGATTGGAAATTGGTGTTTTCTTTGATCTGACTTTGCGTCGAAGTATGACCTTGTCACATGTGACTAGTTTGTACGAGTATAACTCCAACTCTGCAAGCAGTTCATGGCCTGTTAGTGGCATTCCAACGCAAATATATGTAACTATAAACCAACGCAGGCCTGCTGGGCAGCGAGACGGAAACTGGGGAGAGTTTTCAGTGAAAACATTGCTACAAGCCAAGTTAGCGCTTTAAAACAAAGGTATGCGGCTTAGAATTTAGGTGAAAGCGAAAAAAATGACAGACAACTAACCGCTTGCCATGTTGGCTATACTGTAAGCTCTGCAACCGACGCTGACATATCTCTAAATCTTCTACACTAGCCAGCAAATTAGGCTTATGCTCGGAAAACGTTTTGACGGATGGCCTGTCATTACAAGACTGGCGAGCCTGAGTCAAAACATAACTCATGAATTCGTGTGATAGCGAAGTTTGTGGTTCATGTGTTGAAAGCGTAACTGATCACGTTAAGAGTCTTCCATTGATTTCTGTTGTTAGATGTACTAATCTTGAATCAATTTTTTAAGTTTAGCACTAGTCAGGCCACTCACACGCTTGGGAACACTGTGAACCTCTGATGCTACAGACTGATTTACAGTTGAAGTATAGTGTAACGAAAGGTTATACACAAAAACAAATCTGCAAATATCAATGAACGCTTACACTGTTCAAACACCAAGCAATACATCCTGCCTGATTCCGGTTTCAAGCTTGCAAACTGCCTGCATCAATTAAACACTTTGTTTTTTTTTAGTTTTTTTTTTTCACTCAGTACGTAACGGTCTTGTTTTATCCAAAGTAAAGCCACTTGAATTTCAAAACATGATTGTTCTTGGACAAAATCTGAGTGGTTGCTATTGTTGAGTACTGCCACTGAAATACTGTAAACACAAGTATTGGATTACGGCGATGTTTTGCTGCATGATGTAACAGCTGCCTATTTTCACGTGGGATAGTTCGTACCGAAGTTGACCTCTTCCTCGTTCATTTACTTGGAAATTTTAATTTTTTTTGCTTTGGGTAAACGAAGAAAACCAGAAATAGTGGGGTCAGTTGGCTCAAGTCAACCACGGGCTTGATGTTTGTTGAACTCAGTCCGGTTTGCACCGGTGAAGAAGAAACGTTTACACAAAGAACGCCCCGTTAAATTCGCCGATTAGAGGCAGGCGGCAACCAAGCGCAGCGAAACAACTGTCTGCAAGCTTTTGATGTGCCGCATTTAGTCGTTGGTCAGCCGAATTGCAATGACTCCGTGTGTAGGACACACGTGTGGCAGAGATTCATGAAAGTACTAGAACAACTCCGTGTGATTCAGCAACGGTGAGCGTTTCTGAGACCTTGACCTCGAGAAAAATACGAAGTTTTAATGGGTTAACTAGTTGGTGATGACCACATTTGCTTAATTTGGAGTAAAGCTGCTGAGGTCAGTTGGTGCTTTAAAGCTGTACGGATCACAAATTAACTGATAATTTAAGGCTTTTTCTATTACCGTCTCTGCTGATTACACCGTGAAGTCGACTTTTCAGCGAAGCGTGTGTCACCGAACTTAAAAACAAACCAAGGTTAGCGCTTTGATCGCAGCTCCCGGCAATTGGTTGCCCCGCGTCGTGTAAACTTTTGCCACTTGTCACTGGTGTGAATCGCACGAAAGACATCATGTTAGGACAGTGAAATGCCACGCGGTAAGATACTTGATGGGCTACAAAACTGATGGACAGCAGCAGCCTGAAACAGACTTATCAATAACAGTATTTTTGGCTCACTCAACCCAACATCTCCTTCGTGTGTTTCGTTCGGCTGGTTCGCAAGCATGTAATCAAAACAAAACTTACATTCGCTTTTCCAAGATTAGAAACAACGTACATTGCTGTCTCAGTGTGAATAATCCTTGCGGTTTTAAACGTCAATCAGTGGATTGTGAAGGAGGTGGGTTGAATTGCTCCGCAATTACTGGGCCATCAGTGATTGATACAAAACACGTTACCACTTGCAGAGAACTGGTTTCCCGCCACGACGTCACGCTCCATTTAGCAATCTTTTGTGACCCTTGTCGTTGCGAGGATAGCCGAGATCTAACATGTGGTGGTAGATGAAGGCGCACGGACGAAAATTGTTGAACAATTTTTACAAGTTTATGCTTCAGCTTGACACAGTCTGTGATGCGGTCTGGAGACACCCAATGGCGAGTGCGTTGTTTGTCAGGCTATCGTGGCAGCGATTGTTGCGTCATAAAAAACGCATGACCTTGAAGTGGAGTAAAAACGGAATTAGGTCTCATTTTGCATTTAATCTGTTATTTCCGTGCCGGCGCCAAGCAGCTGTTTAGCTCTTAGTTCAAAAAGTATTGCATTTTCGTTGNGGCGAAAGCAAAGGCTAATGCTTACTGGCAAACGCGAAGCACGACATCAGACCAAGCGGAATGCCTCTAATTGCATTTGAAATGATCTGAAGGAAGCTTTGCTGCAGCAGCTATATGACTCCGGTGATTGAAGCCATCCCTAGAGACGCGCGTGTTATCAACACTAGATCAGATGAAGGCATTGCTGGGCTACGACGCTGTTTGTTTACTCCGTGTCACAATTCTGTCGCAAAAAATGTCACGAAGTGAAGTAGTTTCGAAGTATTTAGAACAAAAATAGCGAGTAACTTTTCCCTAACAAATTTCCAACTTCACTGAAGTATATGCGTAGGTTATGTGAAGGTTATCAACAACTCGCACGTTCGCACGCGTTGGTGGCAAAAGTGGCAAGAATGAAATTAGAGAATGAAACGTCTAGATAAGTGTTTCGAAACGGTTTTGATTATTATCACCCCAGATTCATTAAAACTTTAAAAATGCGTTAACGTTAGCCGTTATTATTAAAAACTTTTCAACGCATCGGAAAAACTGCAGAAAGGGTTGATAAAGGTTCCACAGCGCTGCTGAAAATACTTTTTTGCTTTGCGTTTTGTCGGAGTGGACTTACTTCTCAATTTCTTTGTTTTCAGGAAGCAGAGAGACTGCTTTCACCTATGCTATCTCGGCCGCTGGAGTTGTAGTCGCAGTTGCAAGAGCCTGTAAGAATAGCCAGCTACAGGATGACTGTGGATGCAGCAGAGCCGAACGACCGGACGGCCTCGGAAGGCAATGGGTGAGTAATTAGCCTCAGCGCAATTTAATCCCATCCCGCCAAAATCGTGGAGATTTGAAAGTATACTATTAACAAGATCAGCAAAATGAAACCAACCTGAAACGCGTGGCTGTACTTTAAATGCTTCTGAATGCGATTGGCTCCGAACTCATCGCTGCTTTGTGTTGATTGTCCAAGATAAATGTTGCTGGTCCTCAGGGTACAACGCAAAGCCAGCAACTTTTCTTGCTTGAAAATCAGCGTATTTGCAACAGTTTTGTGACAAAAATGTCTATGAATCACAAGCACATTTGATTATGCAACTGTCGCCTCAAATGCAGTGATTGCTGGTTTCGGCTTAGTATTCAACGTCAGATTCGAAACTTTGCTGCCTTGTCTGCCGAGAGAGTGTCCGTGTTACACATGCATCCATTCAACAACTGCTGCAGCGCAGGCATAATAGCGCTTATTCAATTGATTTTAACTTTGAGGTTTCTTTGCAAAACACAGGTAAACACACAGGCGTTCAAGGTATAAATTTTTTTTCAGAACATTAAGCTGCGATTCCGATCGCAAAAGTTATATTCAAGCCAATTTCAGGCAGGCGTCCTGCAGATCAGTATCACTGCATCCTTTCACTGCACTTTACGGTGTTCTTGGAAAAGCGCATTGTTTGAAAAGTTCTTCATTTCAGCATTTTTCTTGTCGACAGGATTGGGGAGGATGCGGTGACAATACCGAGTACGCTTACGGGTTCGCGCGCGAGTTTATCGATGCACGCGAGAGAGACAACGTGTCCCCGCGCAGGCAGAAGGATCGGGCGAGGAAAGCGATGAACATGCACAACAACGAAGTCGGACGCATGGTAAGAAAGAGCCCTTTTTTTGTCTTTCTCGGCGTCACGCAGAGAAGCCATAAAAGCCATCGTAGTTAGCTGGTTGGCGACCTGAAGTGATGCTCATGAACAACCTTGCTATCGGTTTGCGGAACGTTGACGAAGATAAAATCAATGCAGCGATAAGCGCTCGGTGATCCAGTTCCGACATGTAACGGATATCACAGGATATGCTCCACGATTTTTTAATTGAAAAGTGTTTTCTGCTGCTGTCTGTTGTTCGTGCAGTTTTGTGTGTTAATTTACGGCATCAGATTCGCTAGAGGGCATTGAGAGAGATAGCTGCCAGTAAGAAGACTTACTGCTTGTAACATTTGGGGAAATAGAATCCCATTTTTTTTCGGTCAATGACCGAATTTTCTTTTAAATGGCCGAAAAAATTAAGTCAATTCGGTCAAAAAGTATCCGAAAACGGAAGTCGACTGAAAGTTTTCAAGCTCTTTCGGACAAATGGCCGAAATGTCTCAGCGAAGAAATAACAGATCGAAACACTCTTTTCTGCAGCTGATCCCGTGAATATTTACTCACAGTATTAATCATGCGAACAAATTCAGGCCAATATATGCTGCGTATAGATGTCACCTTGGTAATGTTTTTCTTGACGTCGGAGGAGCGTAATGCGTTTAATTTATCACGCTCCCGCTAATGAAAGAAGCAATGTCAAGTTTTGAAAACAAGCAAATTTTGTAAAAGTACCATGTGCTCTATAAGACGCTGACCTTGTCACATGAACAAAAAGCAAAGTTCTATCATGAGTTTCAAGATTTCGATTTTTACCCAGCGGCATCAGACTGCTGTTCAAATTCTAGAAAATAATATTGCTAATCTATGTGGTTTGCTGCCCGCATGCCGATTATGTCACGACGACTTTTAGTTTTGTTTGTTCGCACAACAAAATTCTCGCTATCTTCTTCGATATAGTCATACCCTGCTTTCTCCGCGACTGTGGGCGATGAGTAAGAAGGGCATATGCTCGTCCATAATAGCGAACGGTTTGTCTCTCGCGACAGATCCTGCGCGCTTCATTGCAATTATTTCTACTTCAAATAGTAGATGTTATCGCTCTTCGCTGCTCTCTGAAACTGGCGATGTAATTGCAGAAGGCCTTTTGCGCACCGAAGATCGTATTTCCGATCTAAGTTTGGACAGAATAGATGATTTGTTTGCGTCCCTATTATCTGTGTGCTTAACCAAAATAAAAGCACCCGGGCTGAATTCTGTGCTTTGAAACACACGGTCACACTTGGCAAAGGGGTGTTTTACAATATTTGTATCCGGTTTTTATTGGAATGCTGAGTTGGTTCAGAAGGTAGTGAGGCAGACGTTCGTGAGGAAACGCCAATCAACTCTTGCTTCTGATACCTATGTGGGTTCTGCGGAAAAAAAAACAATGCAAAAATTAATAATTTTGTTACTTTGGAAAGTTTAAAAACTGCACGTTTATTTAACGTTTTCAAACGAACATAATTTGCATGAAATGGTAGCTGAGCCAATGCAGTACAAAATCGTGTACACTATTTTTGATAAGTGTCTTTTAATGTAAAATCCGCATGTTTAGCTTGAATGCAATGACAGTATGCTAGTCGAAACCGCACGTTTTTGTGATCCCTATCCAAAAAATAAGACATTTTGTTACGTTGTAAACCGTTTTCTCGTTTAGCTCTGGTATTATTTCAAATAAAGTTGGGAGAACTCGGTGAATGCTCTGTTTATTCGTGAATTTTGCTGCACTCTAAAAGTCGAGGCTTCTCTTACAGGTGGCAGTGCGATCAGAAAGGCCGTCCTGCAAATGCCACGGGGTGTCGGGTTCTTGCAGCATCAAGACATGTTGGATGCAAATCCCCGGCTTTCGCGAAATCGGCAACGAGCTGAAGCGCTTGTACAACGACGCGGTGGAAGTGAAGGTGAACAGGAGGGGCAGAGTGCTCCGCAGAAGGGGCGGCTCCGGCGCGGTGCCGACCACAAATCTCGTCTATCTCGAATCGTCCCCGGATTATTGCGTGCAAAACAAGCGAACCGGAGTGCT
>JGI24022J15233_10002579_pt1 | contig 17122 bp, 12 predicted proteins | sample Ectturendosymbi2_FD_15233 | JGI IMG/M metagenome (IMG submission 15233)
CAGGCAAAAAATTTTTTTTCGAGTGCAATCTACTAGACTGGCCGATCCGTTTGAGCCGTTGAACAGCTCTCTAGCGCAATCGGCGGAGGAGCTTGGGCGTTGGTAAGGCAATTGAAAACTGCTGTTTTTTTTGCGAAAATCGCCAAAACCACCCAGACGCCAAGGTGTTAAGTGTTTACAACAACTAAATGATTACAGTGAGAATAATTTAAAGTTAGTTGATGATTTTCTTGCTAGTCGTTACACTTCATTGACCACAAAAAGTAGTCATTTTTATGGTCCATAACTTTGAGAAACCTTTACCAATTAAAAAAAAATTAGTTTTTTTGGAATCAGCATGAAAAGTTCTATCTGCTAATTAAATTTGAGGAAAATCTGCGATGGTGGGTTGACTTTTCCATTTTTTTGGTTCCTTTGACATAGAATGACCCAGGCTCAAAAGACTCGGAATATATAACTCGGAATATAGCGAAATACTACCATGTAGCGGTTGGGGCCCAGGGCCAGGTGACCTGAGCCAAAAGGCCAAAAACCTATTCTGCTTATGACGTCACTCACAAAAGCCCAAAACCAAACAATTTCTTTTCAATGCAGACTCAAAGACTTGCCGAGTCTTTTGAAGGTTTAACAGCACTCTAGCACAATTGGCTAGCAAGCTATGGAGTTGCTAAAATGACTCTAGAAACTGGGATTTCACCAAAAACTACCTGCAGTTAAGGTGTTATTTGTTAGACATGTAATTTTCATTTTTTTCAAGTGTTCTTAAAAACATTAATCTCAGTTTCTATAGTGCTTTATAATTTAAAGTGAATCAGGCCTTAGCTGAAATCTTTACCAACCATGCTAATTTTCCACCTATTAGTTTGTTCATGATTATGTTTTTCATCTTCGTAAATAGTATTTTAAAATAAAAGTTCATCGTGATTGCCTTGAAATGTTATGTGCTTTACCACGGTTAAACCAATTTTGAATGCAGAAATAGTTGTGACATTTGTTTCAAGAGCAAATTTTTTTGCTTACAATGTTTAGATATCTTTCATTTTGCAAAAATCCTTAATGATGCTCTACCTAAGGGAGATTTCTTGTGAAGTTCAAGAAATAAAAAGGTTTCACTGTTCTCGTGTGGTTGCAAACTAAATTCCCTTGTGGATCATTGTAGCCAGGGCTTGAAAAAATGTAAAAATCCTAGGAAGCTTGTCGAAATTTCCCATGGGCTGCAAGTTGAAGACGATCGCCCCTTTATGACGTCGCAAAAGGAATTTGTTTTCTTGAAAATGTTGCACTCAAGAGCCTTAACTATCACAGCATTCATGTAGGTGAACTTGGGTTGATTCAGCCTACTAGCATCGGTTAACAATCAACGTGTTAGCAGTTGCATCGCTGCAGTGTACCACGCTACCGCTTGGTACGCAAAAACGAGATACTGAAAGAGTGCAAAACTGATGGAAGCATGCAAAACCAAATCTTCGCCGCGAAGTAGCAAATTCTCACACTTAATCCTTATTTACACGCTTTTAAAATTTGTGTTTTGTGGGCACTATACAATTTACAAGGAATTTTTTTACTACATTAGAGTTTTAGATAATTCATTCAAGTAATATGGACTGCTTACATGAAGCTTCACAACAATTGCTGGCATTTGGAACACCGTAGCACGGTTTCTAACGACAAACGAAATTGTAGTTTATAGACCATTGAGATACTTTTAGACAGCAAACTAAAGATATCCTTTGGATGATCAATTTAAACTCTTTGGTGTCCGGCTGCTTTCGGGGATTTTCGGAAGAAAAAACGCATAAACGCACGTGGCTTTGCATGGGAATTTCTCTGGTCCAGTATGGTCTACAGACCCAGTAAAAGTCTCAAAAGACACGGCATGTCTTCTAGTCTGCACTCGAAAAAAAATTTTTTGCTTGGGGGGTGCGGGTTCTTTGTGAATGACGTCATAAGTGGAGGACTTTTAGGTCACCTTGGCCCACTTTGTCTGGTCCTGGGCGCCAACTGTTTGGTGGTAGTATTTCGCTGAAGTTTTTACTGGGAACTAGGTTACAATCCGAGTCTTTTGATACTTTGGAGGACCTGCTGGGGTTTCGGGTTCAAACGTTGTGATGTAAGTTAGTAAAAATATTTGACTAATTAGCTGATTAGATAATTAATTTGTTTATTTAAGATCATAAGTTTTGAACCAGAAATGCTAGAAAGTCGATCAAAGGCTCAAAAGACTCGGACTCGAGCTTAGTTTCCAATGAAAACTTCAGTGAAACACTTTGGCCTAACGGTTGGGCCCTAGGCCAGGTAACATGAGCCAAAATGACCCTAAAACTACTTCACTTATGACATCAGTCACAAACAATCCTCATCCCCCAACCAAAAATTTTTTTTCAAGTGCAATCTACTAGACTGGCCGATCCGTTCGAGCCGTTGAACAGCTCTCTAGCGCAATGGGCGGAGCAGCTAGGGTGTTGGTAAGGCAACCGAAAACTGCTGGTTTTTAGGCCGAAATCGAAGTACAAACATATCATATCCCGGTTCTCAAAGTGTTAATAATCTCTCTATCGTGTTATGTGTGATGGCAAGATTGTACTTAAATTGCACAACAGGGTTGAGCAATTCCAATTCTCAAGCCGCGTAATCACAGCATGCTTGCAGGTCCTACACAGTATAAGCCAGTGGTTCTCAACTTTTTGCGGAAGGGAGCCAAATCCAGATCTACGATTTTGTGAGAGAGTGGCACTAAAAAAATTGATGCAAGTCAATTGACACGTTTCGTTTTATTGCAGAATGAAGTCTGCTACAAAAAATATTAGAAGTTTTATTCATAGATGGGGGCCTATGGGGCCATTCTCCCCCCTAACTTTTACAACCTATAGTTGTTTTGTGCTTTGAGGGGCTGTATCCCAAACAAAATAGGGTTAACAGTTTGCCCCCCCAGCTTTTTGGTCTTCCCCAATTTTTGGGCTGGTTACTCGACTGGTTTTATTGAAAGACTGCTGAGAGCCTCACAAAAAGTGCTTGGGAACTGCATGCGACTTTCAGAAAAATGGTTTGAATTTGCTAGTGGTGCAGCATTTCAAGTGATTGTGGTGTCGTGTTTCAAACATTGATTGTTGCAGCCAGTTCGGTGGTGGCGAAATCGTTGTTTAACCGATTTAACCTGTAGAACGATATTCACACGGTATTAAAAGTTTCCGTTGAGTGAGTGTTCTACGCATACATTTTTTGGGCACAAATGCATAGTTACCAGAGTGAGCTTGTGAGTGGACGCTAGTTGGGCACGAGTTGAACATTTTTGCTATAAACTTGATCACGTCAAAGCTTTTTTGCATATTATGTTACTTTCTACAACAGAAGGTCTGCAGTACTGTAGCCCTAATTATTGAGATTTTTGTGCTGCCTACACTGACTTATACTTGTTGCTTCATCATATAAACAGGCAAAGGTGCAAAAGTCAGCTTTAACAATTAGCATCGACTGTCTGTAAATACATGTTCGTAATGAAGAACTATCCAATTTTCTGGAACAAACACAAAAAAATCACGGTTAAAAAGTGCTAGTTTTGGTATTGGCATCCTTTCATGTAAGCTGTAGCAATTTTATGCTCATACAAAAAAATTAAGCTCTAGCTGTAAGTGTAATGCCATTCCAGAATGGCGTCGTGCTTCAAACATTGATTGTTGCAGCCAGTTCAGTGGTGGCGAAATCGGGTTTTAACCCATCCGACCTGTAGAACGATATTCAGATGGTGTTAAAAGTTTCTGTTGAGTGAATGTTCTATGCATGCATTTTAGGTGCCAGTGCGCAGTTACCGGAGTAAGCTTGTTGTGAGTGGACGCTGGTTTGGGCGCGAGTTGAGCATTTTTGAATGGTACTACATTCCAGAATGGCATTTGGAATGCAATACCATTTTGATTGGTAACCCAGTAAGGCAAACGCTAACCAAAGCAGTCGTACACAGACAAGTATTAATGATCCGAATGTATTCACAAGCTTCCAGCTGATGCTAACGCCACCGTCCACTCTGCTATCTAACGCAGTGAAGTTGGTTCGCATAGACGCACATAGTTTTAAGGATGTGTTGGTCTCAATGTCCTCTGACTACATGTGTCATCATAGCAGCAATATTAAAACTAACAGCTTTCCACCGCCATTACGAGTCTACAAGCGATCAGGTTCACCAAAAGCCAGACCTAGTCTCTGAAGGGTTTTGTAGTCTCAAACAAAGCCAAAATAAACCAGATAGCAGTCCTAAGACATATAGGCTAGACATAAAACCTGCATAACTGATATGAAAAGACATTCGCATAACCTCAACTTAGGCTTTATTCAGCTAAAACGTGCACTTCGACAGCACAGACCACGACTGTCCTAACGAACCATCATGATCAGAATGAGCACCAAATCACGCAAGGGCACCAAACTGCACAAGATTCCTCGAACTGTAAAATGACATCCAATCAGAAAGTGAGCCCATTTCCAGACAGCTTCGATGATAGCCAAGGCTTCCTTTTCAATGCTAGAATAGCGCAACTCACGCTTGTTCAACATTTGCGAGAAAAAGGCTACTGGGCGATCCCCTTGTTAGTTCAATGTCGCTGAAATGGCATTGTCCGACATGTCTGTTTCCAATGTAAACGGAAGATCTTCATCAATCACGCCAAGAGTGGCTGAAGAAAGATCTGTTTTTAACGTAGTTAAAGCATGCAATGCCTCATGATTCAGAGGGAACTTTTTCAGCACAACCAATGGTTTGATTTTTTCAGAATAACGCGGGATCCATTTCGTGTAATAGGAGAACATCCCCAACATGCACTGCAGCTCTTTAGCATTACATGGGACGAGCATGTCTAGTACTGGCTTCACACGATCAGGATCGGGCTGCAAGATTCCTTTGGATATGCAATATCCAAGCAAGTTATGGTTTCGGAAGCATATACGCATTTGCTTTCATCTAAGGTTAGGTTGCATTCTTTAACGGCTTTCAGGAAGGTTTAAGATTTTTGTCATGTTCTTCCTTTGTCTTGCCGCACACCGTTATGTCATCAAGATACGCAAACATACCTTTGCAGTCATAGGCAGCTATGATGTCATCTATGACACGTTGGAAACATGCAACAGCGTTTTTTAAACCAAATGCTATGCGTTTGAACTGGTACAGTCGACCATTTGCTTCAAACGCCGAAAATTTCCTTTCTTCGGGTAGCAATGGCACTTGGTGGTAGGTGGATCGAAGATCTAAGCTGGAGTACCAATTATAATTTGCCATGTTGTTTACAATATTCTGCATGCTTGGAAGCGGGTAAGCATCCAGGTGAGTGAATTTGTTTATGGTCTGGCTGTAGTCCACACATAGACACTTCTTACGCTTTCACTTTAGGCTATAACCAATTGGGCACGCCATGGAGAAACGCTTGGTTCGATTATGTCATCTGCTAGCAATTGCGATATTCAAGTTTCAATGAACTCCTAGTCAGCTTTCGAATAGTTTCTTGGCTTGGCAGCTATGGGATGACAATCAGGTGTCATGTTCTGAAACAATCGTACTGGATTTGGGCACTTTAAGGGCTCTAGAACACCAAGTTGCAAAGATTGTTCTGGTACACCAAAGTTAAACTGGACACTTTTATGCAGCTTCAGAAATTCACGGCCAAGTATCACGTCCCACAGGAGGCCATTCATTACAGTGAACTTAACATCAACCTAAGCACAATTACAGAGTTGAGCTGAGCAAATGCCTTTAGTTGCAACAGCTGAACCTTTTATGGCCAGAATAACTTTCTCGACCTTGTTACTTGTCTGCACAGCTAGGTGGGCGTGCCGGATGAAACTTAAAGCGATGTGATTGCTTTAGGCGCCAGTGTCGATAAGACCTTTGGCCAAAACTCCATTAATAAATACATGTACATTTACCTTTTCATCATCAGACTCGAGGAACAGCCGCAAGGTTGCGAGTTGTAAATCTTCAATAGGCGCAGCTCGAGATTATTGAAGCAGTCGTTGCAGTGAGCAGCACTCTCTTGCAAAATTTCCCTTTTTGCCACATTTGTGGCAGACGCAATTCTTTGCTGGACAATTTCCTCGGGGGTGTCGACGGGCACCGCAGAAGAAACACTGCTGTGTTTTTGTGGCTAGGCATTCCAGTTGGTTAACAAATGTATCAGAACCGGTTGGATTAACAGCTAGAGAATGGTTAGCAGAAACAGCAACAGATGACGAAGTATACGATTGCGCATTTCTCTGCGCATCGTCAAGCGAACGAGCTTTGTCAAATGCAGCTTGAAGTTCAGTCACGTTATCTTTTAAAAGTCATTGCCAGATGTAAGAAGAACAAAGCCCCGTGATGAATGCATCCCGTATTGATGCATTCCTACTTTGAACCGCAGAGACTGCCATGAAATTGCAATTGGCACTGAGCTTTTTCAGTCGCTGAAAATATTCTTCAAGTGATTCACCCATTTCTTGACGGCATGTATTAAGTTTATGCCTCGCAAACACTTCGTTAATGGGTATAGCAGCTTCGAATGTAGGACAATCAGCAATGTACATGCAGGCTGAAGTATCCAGAAGACTCACCAAGATGTCGAGCTTGACTTCATCTGCAACATCTTCGATTCTCCGCAAGTAACTCAGCAAGGCGCGCTTCCAGTGCAACCAAATTTTCGAGCTTTCAGACGAGTCGACTTTGACACCAAACACTTGCGGTCTCAGATATTTATCCATGGTATGTTTTAGCTGAATAAATTGATATGAAAAGAGATTTGCATAACCTCAACTTAGGCTTTATTCAGCTAAAACATGCACTTTGACAGCACAGATCATGACTGTTTTAATGAACCACCACGATCAGAATGAGCACCAAATCGCGCAAGGGCACCAAACCGTGCAAGATCCCTTGAAGGGTAATCAATGCACACACAGAAGCATTCCACGAACAGAATGTTTCGCACGTGCTCATCACAAGGAAATTATCGCAGGACAATAACCAAACAAAAATAGATATTAAAACTCATCAGAAACATCAAGAAAATGCAATTCCAATGTTAGAAGCATTTTCTTTCCCCATAAATACACTGTCATACAGTTGTTTCTTATTAAATACATTAAATTTTTAGGGCAACAGTAAAATCTTTGCAATATTCTTTGCACCCTGTATGGTCATAGACTCCCATCAGAAGAGATTTGTAATGAATATGCAGCTCAGACAATGTTTTGCCAGGGCCAGCCAAGCCTTTCGGACTGAAAAAAATAATAAAAGAAAAGCCAGATTTTGACTAGTATTTTTGATTTTAAAAAAATGCCAAGTGCGTCAAAAAAGCCTGAATTTCAAAATTTGGCTTCAAAAATGCCAAATTGGCAACCCTGCGTGAGACCACCATTGTTAGGCAGGGGTAATTGTTGCATCACAAGGCCAGTTATTAGACCACCGTAACTGAGCGGGGAAATTTGTGCAGCGTGTTTTGTGGTTTTCTTGCAGTTCTTGGCGAATAATTTGATTTTACTTGACTTGCAGCTGATTAATTTCCCGAGAAGCTCCTTCCCGATTTCCACACTTCCTGCAGCCCTGTTTGCAGCTTAAACAGACTTGTCAAAAATTGGTAACCAAAATCACAAAAGATACATTTGATGAATTGTTCAAATAATGCAGACATATGCTAACTAATTCTAAGCACTGGTTAAATTTTATGCAACCAGAAATGTTGAGAATAAGTGTCTGTCAAAAATACTTCAAGTATGTTTAATGCAGGAAAACTGGCTGGATCTCATCGTGGGTGATTCATCTATCCAGGTGTGGCCAACAGGTTGATCGCTGAGTTTCAGTTGGTCGATTGCACCTGATTTTGCATTGAATTGACAAGATATCTAGAAAGAACATTTTTTAATCAATATTCCTTTTTATTGCATTTTATGACATGTACTACTTGTGTCTTTATTACTGAACGGTCGATCTTAGTCAAACACAAGTTGGCCACCCCTGATCTGCTCCATTCATATTACACAACATAAAACATCTTTTTGATATGTAAATGAGCATGAATGTCTTGAAATCACTCTTTTTATGTCGATGTTACTGGTTTATTTTACTTATTGTAAGATGAGTTGACCATTGCTTTTTGTAATTATGTTAACCATAAAACGAAATGAATATATTTCAAGGAAAAACATCCTATTGTTTGTTCTGTTGGACAGGTATTAGGTGGCAATCAAGTTAAAACTAAGCAAAATAGACTGCATTAGTTGAAATCTGTAATTTTGCATCAAAACCTCTCACCAAATTGGAAGCTGGATATAATGCTGGTTTTCTTATCATTTACTGCAATTCAACTTCAAGAAATCATCCTCTGTGCTTGTGTTATTCTTAAAAGTTGTTGTTGGTTTTCTCAACAGAAATTACCTGATCACTAGTTTAAGCTGATTATGGAAACACAAATGTGACCACTCAATTTTGTTTTGAAATCCACTTAGAAATGGAATTTCAAAGTCAAATAAAAAAATATTCAATTGGAGCTGATGAACTTTTATCTGCAGTTACTTTTTGTCCATATGAATCAGCATGCAACTTAATAGCAATTGCGAGCACAACATCACTGTCAATATTTTCAGTCAATCTTAATGTTTTAAGCAAAGGCAATCAAACAACAGAAGTTTCTGAAAACCTGGCTTGTTTCAATCATGTTGGTGAGTATGTAGAAAAATGTTTATTCTTTTATTGTTGCTTGTAGCTTGCAAAACAGGTGAGCAGCCTGAGGTATGAAGATCTGAGAAACTTACAAGAAAGTTTAATTAGATTTTCTTCCCAATACAGAGTTTTGTAATGTTTATAAATGCAGTGAAATCAAGTTGATGTTTGCACAACAAATACTTGCCCCTATATACTCGGCAAGCTGGTCAGTCAAAAGTTTAATTGCTGCTAGGTCATTGTAAGACCTCCAATCATACCATGTAGTCAAAATGACATGCTTACTACAAACTGCACACATTAATGACACACTCTTCCTTACTACAAACTGCACACATCCCATTGCGTTCTTTGACTCAACACTGCAGTTCCTATATAGTGTAGTGCTAAAATACTATGATTTTTGCATAAAGGAAGAGTGTGCACAGAAACACTATAGATGCAAATTTAATTTTGAATATAGTTAGTTACAGTTAGGTGAAGTAACTATATTTGCAAATTTTTTAAATCAAGTAATTGTAATTGAGGTTGCGGTAATTTGTCCATGAATGGTGTAAAAAATTGTTTTTTTGTAATTTGCAATATGCTTGTCACAGCAATGTTCATAGGCTATAGTTTGAGTAAGCAAGACTAGATAATAAATTACAAAGTGAATTCCTTGGTAATGGAATTTGTTTGCACAAAGAGGAACTTTCTTGGGAACCTTTTTTCTTGCTCAGTGATACTGATAAAATGTAGCAAGGGCTTCCTCAAAAATATTTAATACATACTGAGCTTAAACACATGCTGAACTTTTAACTGAAATGTAAAGATGGAATTCAAGTTATTTAGGTTTAGCTGAACTTTTTATTAAGTAATTATAATTATACTTGTAACTGAAGGGTTTTGTAGACATGCGGTTGCAATTGACAAAACATGATTGGCTCCATCATTTGGTAGTGTTCTACAATTATTAATAGTGTTAAAACTGGTTTTTGCTTATTTTAGGTAATATTGTGCTCACAGTCAAATCAAAAACCATCAGAATAACATATGTAGGTTGGTTTGGGTCATTTTTCAAGCTTCTCTAGCTGTGGAACACATGCATTTGTAAGTAAAAGCAAATCTGTGAACTAATTGCAGTGTGCAAAAATTGTAATAACTGCCTTGGTTGATGATACCTTTGAAGACAAAACAAGAAACTTAATATAGAATCTTAATATGTCTCTGAAGTGGGGATGTAAACTTCATCTTTTCCACATATTTTTTCAGCTGTTCACCTCAATTTAGCATAGTTTTCCTAAAAAAATCACTGACATGTTAAATCAAACTGTTCGCGCGAAAATCAAGCTGTTTACACGTGCTTTGCAAGTCCATAGCTCATCAGTCGATTGCGCTAGGGAGCTGTTCAAATCCTGTATTGATTTCGTGTAAGTCACTCTACATTATCATATAAAATCATCAGAGCAATTGCAACTCGATCGTTCTTCTCCACAGTGATATCGCAAGTATATTTATAACGCTGTCATTTTTGATAGACAGCGCTCAACAGACGCAGTTGTGCAGCTGATTGTCAGCTTCGATTTTATAAATGTATGTACGTATGGATAAACAGCTCTCATTGCTGTATGGCTGACATTTGCTGAATGTTTGACAAGCTAAGTATCTTTTCAGCACCATGTTCCTAAGAACAAATATCGATTGCCGTGTAATACATGCGCTGTGAACAAAAGCAATGATAATTTGGGAATATTTTCTTGTGTGTTTTGACAATGAGGTCAATACCACTATCTATTCCAAATAGTTAGTTGCACTAGGCTACTAGCCCTACTAATCAAGTTTGACTGATTGGATTTTAGGTAGAGCTCGATCGATAAGGCTTTTTGGGGCTGATACCGATGTTGTTATTTTTCACTGCCGATAACCGATGCCGATATTTTGCAACACTTATACCACAGTTGAAAGACAATACTTCAGTTCGATGAAGAAACATATAACATGGAATTCTGTGGAAAACTAGGGCACTAAGATAGTCAAAAACCACGGATTTGTTCACAGGCAACCATCTGCTTACCGTGCAAAACCTGGGAGCAAATGCTACGTCATAGACCGGTTTATTGGGACGATTGCAGAGTGTTCTGAATATTGTGCACTGATTAATGGTGATGCAGTCGAGGTGGCTGCATGTCGTCAGGGACAATACAGAGAATTTGCGTCAATTAATCATAGATGAAATAGTAACTTGGATTGGCGAACACTCTGTGCAGAAAACTAACGTAGTGGCTTTTATGAGCAAATATTGCCGATATCCTGTATATCAGCAGAATTTTGCTGAAATAATTCTTTGGCAACATCACAAAATTTATCGCTCGATTTCTAGTCTTAAGAGAAAGTGTAGTTTTATGCTGAAAAGTGATATCAAAAGCTGCCCTATCACGACAGACACCATTTTTCCAGGCTAAATGTGCCACTCAACACAAACATATGTATTCAGCAGTCAAGTGTTTTCTACAATAAACAGTGGGCATTAGTATTTTACAAAATTTCTTCTAAGAACAAAATCAATAGCTGGCACCCAAGAAATTGCAGTACTTCACTTATTCCAGTTGACTAATCTTCACCATGGAACAATTTCTGGGTTATAAATTGCTCACACTAAATACAGACTACCCTTCTTTTCTTACTTAAAGCCCACCTGTCATTTTCTAATTTAAAAAAACTGCTAAATCGAATTAATTTTAGTATTTGCTTCCACATGCGATGGTGTTGCAAGAATAACTACTCTGGTGTGATTGAGGCATAAATTTTTGTTTGTAGAGAAGTTCAAAGTCGCCAATGTCTAAAAAGGTGTATAAAGAAGTTAATTTCCCCCTAGCAATAGGTTTAAAAGTAATCAGAAGTAGAATGATTTGACCTTTCACCAATCTTTACTGCTACTATGCAGTGATGAAACTGGCAAAAGTGGACTCCGTCACACATGTCACATTTTAATGTCACACACGTCACGCACTTATTTTAATTACTATCTTAGCTGTGCAGTAGTTACAAATTCTAGATTTTATGTGTAACCTCTTTTAGTCTATGATATGTTTTTGCAGTGAAGTAGCCCTATTTCACACAATTCTTGTGATATCTCATTGCAGGTAAAAAGTCACTTCCAAAAAATGTCACACATGTCACGTTTCTTTTAATAAGAAAATAAAGAAAATGTAACGTTGCAGAAAAAAAATTTTTTTTTTTCAAAACAAGTAATTATGAAGTAGTTTCCCACTGATACCAAAACAAAATTTCAGAAATGCACCAATTAAAAATTATATTGAAGTATCTTCAAAAAACTTGTCAAAATGTCACATATGGAATCGCCCTGGAGCTATGTGGTTGATAAGACAACCGGAATATGCTTGATTTTAGCCCAATTTCCAAGTAAGATATATTCGTATCCTGGAAAAGAACGTGTTTAATGAGACCTTTTTCCTTTTTCATTCACACCGTCATGCTGCTACTACCCTTGCTGTTGCTGTCTACACTGCTGCTATGGGCGTCGGAAAGGACCCTGGACTTTGAAATTTGCTACCTTCAATAGAAAAATGTTTTTCTCTTAGTTTTAGAGTTGGTAAAATGAGATTTCACCATTGTTGGAACACTGGAAAATGTTTTGTCACCTTATGGAACAATCCACTATTGGTCTCCACTTGAAAAATCCTTACGACAACTATGTATGTTCATATTACCCAGATCTTGTGCTGCCCTTTAGCCCAGTTTCTAGACTTGCGCTTGATTCATCGTCTTTTGCAAGCTAGACACTCCACCACGGCGAGTAGTTTGGAATTTTGCTATTTTGCTTTCACCTTACACATACAAAGGTCATGGACCCTCAAAAACCTGTCTGTGGACTCTGGTTAGAACCACTGGTTTACGACATTTCTCTCCAAGTACCACCACACCTAGCTACGATGCCACAGCCTTAGCAGTGATTTAACCACAGAAACATCAGAGATCCATTGTTGCAGTCTGGCATGGTAACTCATAACAATCACACTTAGTTGTGTTATCAAGAGCAATGTTTTTAGAAAAGTAATTCTAGCTTTCAGGAAATTTGGCAAAACTATTAGTATCTAGGAAGGGACCGGAGCCAGAGCTATCTCTCAAATAGCCGCAGCTCCAGCTTCAAATTTTAATCTGAGCTCCAGCTCCCTGCAAATGCCTAGCTCCAGTTCCATATCCTTGGTTACATGTAGTTTAGGTAATAAACAAATAACATCTAAATAAGTAGAACAACGTGAGAATACATGAAGTCTTTGACATTTTGCTGAATTTGTCTTGCCTTTCAAAATTTGAGCCATGGCATATTAGTAGAGGTTGGTGAAACAAGAGATTCAAATGGTCACTGACTGGAATGGCATAAAGGAGAATATTGTATCATAATACAAAGGTTTGCAGTTTGCATTCAATGATAGACTTGAATTGTTTTAGTTATAAAAATTGGTGAGATTGTTGTTTCAAAATATGTTATGCCCAAATAGGTGAAGAACATGAGATTCGACATGATGTCACTTAATAATTCAGGCTCTAGCTTTGCAGCCAGCTGTATTAGGAATCTCCTTGCAATGATTCAGCTTGTACTTATCATTCAGCATTATAAAGCCACAACAGTGACCCACACCAAGCGCATCGATTGCAATTTATTGCGTAAGGAAACTAGTTTCATGTGTTACACATTTTCAGTCCTGCGCAAAAGTCAACATATGAAACAAAAGAAAAAATTACACACTGTTGAGTAATTTTTTTGCGTAATCTTTGCACTGTTGCATAATCTTCAATATTTGCAATCTTGAGTTTTGATCTTAGCAACAGTGCGTAATTTTTTCTTTTGTTTCATATGTCGACTTCTACGCAGGACTGAAGATGTGTAACACACGAAACTAGTTTCCTTACGCAATAAATTGCAATCGATTCACTTGGTGTGGGTCACTATGTGGCTTTACAAATAATGCTGGATGTCGCTTGAGTTTCACTTAGATTTCTGTGAAACGTTTTTAGCAATTATATTTTTCACAGGTGTCAACTGCTTATCTTGGTCGCCACAAACAACATTTGCATTTCGACCACGACTCTTGAAACTTGCTGCTGGAACTGAAGATGGTAAAGTATGCATAATAACTACTGATCTGAAGGAGGACAACTCCAAAGTAGTGAGTAACTTATGTTTTATTGTGTAATTTTATGTGAATAACACTAGGTGTCTACATTTTAGACACCTAATGTTATTGAAATAAATAATAACATTGAGTGTCTATAAGGAAATATTTTCAATATTTTATGCACTGTGTGCTACTCATTGATCAGTTATTTTCAGCTTCATAATAAACAATATTTGCAGCTAGAGACAACAAAGCTGTATTACATGGATGTTTGTAATTTTGGTTATGGTTGAGCTCAAACAATTCAGACCAAAATACCTAATTTGGAAATGGTTTGCATGCAGAAACATGCTTTGGATAGCATTATGCTATTGGTAATTGTAAAGAAAGAGTCTGCATTATTAAAGTTTACATGAAGTCAGATCCATAATTTATGAGCTAGTGAATTTCTGGTCAATGTATTAACACCTTCGCAGCTGAATTAATTCAAGTGGTTTGCGTGAAATCACACACTTCGCACATGTCTTTGCACCAGCATAACTCCAGCACCAAATGCGCTAGAGAGCTGTTCAAATGCTCAAAAGACTCAGCAAGTGTTCAAGTCTGCGATGAAAAATATATTTTGGTTTTGGGTTTCGTTTTTTTGTGAGTGACGTCATAAGTGGAATACTTCTACGCCTTTCTGGCTCACTTCATCTGGCACTGGGTCCAAACTGCTAGATGGTAGTATTTCGCTCAAGTTATTATTGCAAACTAGGCTGAAATCTGAGTCTTTTGATACTTTGGATGACTAGCTGGGGTTTTGGGTTCGAAAGTTATGATCTAAAATAAACAAATTAATTGATTATCTAATTATGGGATTAATCAATTATTTTGTTCATTTTAGATCATAACTTTTGAACCAGAAATGCTAGAAAGTCAATCAAAGGCTCAAAAAACTCGGATTCTAGCCTGGTTTCCCATGAAAACTTCAGCGAAATACAAGTACTTCTGTCTAGCAGTTGGCCCTAGGCCAAGTAACATAAGCAAAAAATAGTGAAAAACCTACCTCACTTATGACGTCACTCACTAAAAAAAACCCAAAACCCAAAATTTGTTTTTTCATTGCAGACTAAAAGACTTGCCAAATCTTTTGAGGGTTTGAACAGCTCTCTAGTGCAATCGGCAAAGGAGCTATGCAGTTGGTAAGGCAACCGAAAACTGTTTGTTTTAGGCTGATTTCAAAGTAAAAATATATCGTTCACTGGCAGCAAACGTGTTGCAGAGTTTTGAACAGCAAACCCAGTACCTTTGATGTGACGTATATACATCTTTAGTATTTCCTCTAGTTTTTTTTCTCTTTCAGCATGCGCGTCAGCATGGTTGGCACCAGTTAAGGCAATATTCATGCACTATAATGTCAAAGAAACATTTTTACCCATTCTGTGTTGTTTTTGCTGTACTTTTCCAGAATTACCAGAAAACTATGTGAACAAGCACTTCCATTGCTTGAATTGCAATAATGGTGTTGATTCTAATTTGGATGATGCATTTGTTCAAAACAATTCATCATATGTTCTCTTCATAACCATTTCCTTAAAGATAAAGTTCATTTTCTGAAAATGAATGAGTGTATTTAGACATTCTGCTAATTGTGTTTAAAAAGTATTTATATGGGACCTGTTATACTTAAAATTATTCTTCTTGTTGTACTGACTGGACTAATATGTAGCTTTCTTTGTTGTTACAAACTTGTTTATTTTTTTAGTTGTAAACTTGAGAAACAGAGCTAAAAAGATAGAGCTGAAGTGAGAGTTGAGCTTACAATCCCAGCCATTATAATAGTACTTTCTGCCACATTACAATATGAGTCAAACATTTATTATAAATAGGTCAGAGATAATATGTGAATATGTATTGTCAGTGGAGGAGGATCAAGCTTGCTGTGTTGGCAGCACAATCACTGAGTATGGGCATGTACAGTACACCCTTATTTTGCTAGTTGTGCTGCAAGCTGCTTATTCTTGGTGTCACTTCACAGAATCAACTATTTTTTCTATTGCATGGATGTTTCCTGCAGCTTCGTTATAATGAATTCATCCCCTCTGTGCAGTCATGATGAGGAAAATAATATAGTTTTAATTACGATGTTTTTTGTGAGATCACAGATTGTGAACATCTGAAAATTTCAAAAATTGGTGCTTATGATAAGTGGTATACCATGTTAAAACCCGAACCTCCTGTGTTAATGTGCCTAACATACCTACTGTCTCAACTGCCTTTACTCAAGATAACTGGAATTGTCAAGAAGCACTGTAAAGCTATGAAGTGGGCTGTTTCAATTTGCTTCATATAAAATTGCGTTACTGAATGAATATTTTTCAGTGGTAATGAGTTGTTCCCATAATACATTTGAATGCTTTTAAAAGTCCCATGTTTACTTTGTTTATTTTGTGCAATGGTTTTTACTCATCGTGATAACATTTGCTTACCTTTAGAATATGGTCAAGGGCTGGCTGGAGAGTAATCTATAAAACTATTGTAAATGAGTAAGGACAGTACTCTTCAACCTTTTCATCATCGTGGAACCCCTGATATAGTTTTGCATTTGTCATGGAATCCCCATTAACAAAAGTTTTAAAAACACGAATTGTAAGAAAATTATACACTTCGTTATTAGACATTTCAACAAATAAACAGTACAGAAGTTAAAAACCAGGAAATTTAATGACTTGGTGTTTTTGCGTTTCTTGAATGTAGCTGCTGCATTTAGAATTTGGTCATGCAGCAAAAAGAACCCATATTTCAAATATGTGTCATCCCATTTTCTAAGAAATCGATCAGCAAATTTTTAATAGGAAATCAATTTCACGTAAAATTACGCATCCTCAGTCCTGAAAATTGCAAGCGGGAAGATAGACTACGGCCCCCAAAATGTGACAAGAAAGAAGACCCTCAGGTTTGGGCTACATCTTTTCCCCATCTGCTTACTCTAACACAAAAAGAAAAAAAGTTAAACCTGAAAGCAATGATTACTTACAAAACCCACCACAATTGGACAAAAGCTAACGAACTACAAAGACCTTGCTTTAAACAAGACACGAAAGCAAACCAAAGGTGGCTCAAGGCCATGTGAGAACTGTGCACTTTGTGGTTGCTATGGAAAAAACAATAAATCCATGGTACCAAATGTTTCACAATTGCTGACTAAAACCAAAACTTTTAAGCTAAACCAAAGCTTGATTTGTGCAGATTTTGGCACTTACGTCGCGACTTGTGTGATATGTCATGAACAGTATGTTGGTCAAACTAGCAACAAATTTTCCAAAAGATGGTCAGCGCATCGCAG
>JGI24022J15233_10002582_pt1 | contig 17118 bp, 8 predicted proteins | sample Ectturendosymbi2_FD_15233 | JGI IMG/M metagenome (IMG submission 15233)
CCGTTTGAGCCGTTGAACAGCTCTCTAGCGCAATCGGCGGAGGAGCTAGGGTGTTGGTAAGGCAACTGAAAATTGCTGTTTTTTAGGCTGCAAATTTTCTTAAATTTATTTTCGAACAAAGCAGTCTTCATCCTAAATGTGATTAAATGTACAAAGATTGATCTCTCTGAAAAAGTTTTTAGCTCAATCTTGTTACTATCGCCACTGGCAAAGCTATGGATAGGCTGTGTTTGAATGCGCGGCATTCACTAATAACTACAACTTGGCCTACGCTTTATTTATGTTATTTCTTCAATGATAAGATTTTGTCGTTTGCAGTTGTAAAAGATAGTATTAATGCTTCAAAAAATGATAGCAAGTAGGCTACCTTGCTTTTGCAATCACGTTAGCTATATTGAACTGGCACATTATTTGGTCAGCGAACACCTATAATTGGCTCAAGAGCTAGAAAATCAACCAGGAGGTCATCTCTCAGCTAGTCTAATGGTTCCAGAAGGTTTTTTAGAAAAATTTTAAAGAGTTTCAGTTGAGCTACAAAATGTTTTTTTGCAGACTGAAATGAATATTGCACATTCTTTTTTGAAAGTTTAAGGAAATGCCTCTGTTCACAATAAACCCTGCAGATACTGTTTTTTTTTTTATTTAAAGTAGGTTAGTTTGCTGATGCTAAGCATGACTGTGCTCACTAGGCATATGTTTATGCACTGTTTAAAAATTTTTAAACCAAGCGTTATGGGAGCTTCATGAAATCGAAAAGAAAACAACACAAAGATAAACGCATTGTTAAAAAAGCATTCTTTTCAAAAAATGCTATTCGAGAATCCGGTGCTATTACACACTTAGGACACAGCCTAGATCTGTTGCTGTTGACAAAATGGCCAGTATTTATACAAACCACATCTGGCAACTCTATTCGCTTCACATAAGAAAATATGATATTTTTCTTCATCTGGCATGACTAAATAGTAAAATGTTGAGTTTCACACTGCTTTCACTTGATTTCCACAAAGGTTGAACAGCACCTCTAGTCTGTGACTCTGTCTACTCTCTACTAGACTCAGGCTGAGTCTACTTTCTAGTTTCTACTCAGTCTACTCTACTGTGAACTGAACTGTACATCGGCAACATCGTATAACTGTGATGCAACAAGAACATTTTTAATTGCACAACAATGAACAACAAGTGATGCAACAACTATCAATATTTCTTGCTCCACTATCTGCACTCAACCTTCTGTATAACTATAACTAACAGGTCTATTTGGAGTCTGAATGCGGCACGATAATCTAAAAATTTCATAATAATGCATCAACATACTGAAGCAAAAAATGATTTCCCTTAAAATATAGGAATCTCATGGAACCCTTAAAACTCACAGAACCCCTACTACATGTTTTGGTGAACCCTAGGGTTCCGTGGAACCCTTGTTGAAGAGCACTGCAATAGGTGAAACGTTGAAAGGCTAAAACAAGGTCAGAGAAAGTAAACAACCTCAAGACAGTAGTGAAAATTGCACAACACCAACTGCACAATTATTTGTAATGAGTTGCACGTTGTTGTTTACCCGTTCATGAGATCTGAGTGAAGGCAGGCACATACAAAAGGAGTACTTTTATGCAACATGTGCTTGCCTCTGTGGATTCGCTTGCACACTTGATTTTGAGTTAGCAATTTCTGAGATTCGCAGTTAGTCTGAAAGGTCTATGGTAGACATGATGGATTAAAACATCCCATCGCATTTACAGTACATTAAAACATTTTACAAGTTGGTTTAATTTGCACTGTAATGTGACATTACATGTGACTACTCTATGATATGGCTGATGCAGTGTTACAAAAAAAATTTTTTTTGGTGACTGATATAATACCTCTTAACACCTTCAGGGCCGGTGTACGAGATATACGTACTTCAAAATCCTGCATTGAGCATGCGTTATGCACTATTTTCCCTCTAGCATTTCTGGTTCAATGTTATGGCCTGAAAACAATAAATTAATTAATTATCTAAGTAGGGGATTATTTAATTATTTTGTTGCTTTAGGCCAGGGGTTCCCAACCTTTCCCTGACCATGTACACCTTTCAGCATTTCGACAGATGAGCGTGTACCCCTAAATTATAGATATATTTAACAATAAGCACATAATGAGTTTTGAAAATAGTATTCACTGATTTATGCATAAATACTTAGAAATGATAGCGTATATATATATTTATTCCTTCTATTGCTAATCTTAAATGTACTCCTTCAGATAAGCTAATGTACCCCAGGTTGGGAACCCCTGCTTTAGGCCATAACTTCTGAACCTGAAATGTTAGAAAGCCTAACAAAAGCTGAAAAAACTCAATTCTTTCCTAGTATCCAATGAAAACTTAAGTCGAGTATGGGGCCCAGGGTCAGGTAACATGAGACAAAATGGCCTAAAACTACCCCACTTATGAAATCAACCACAAAAAAATGAAATCCAAAACTTCCCAATTTGTTTTTCATTGCAATCTAGAAGACTTACTGCATCTTTTGAGTGTTTGAACAGCTCTTTAGCACAATCGCCTGGTGGGTTATGGAGTTGCAAAGTGGAGGGAAAATAGAACAAAAACACGTGCTCATTGCGTGATTTTGAGTATGAATATTTTGTACAATCACAATAAAGCGGTTACAGTTTTGCGGATTGATAGTCATGTTGAAAACCTTACGCGTATTAACTGATAGCCTCATATCAATTCTGCCAGCACTATTTATTTTCAGCCTGTACATATCTATATAACAGTTGTTTCATGCATATCAGTGCTGTCAGTAGTGAGTTACTGTTCTGAAAAAGCATATTTCTTGGGAAAATGGCAACAGGCATTCTTCCAGCATGTGTTGTGGATATTGGAACTGGGTAAGTTGTATCAATATCTTTTTGTGAATAGTTAAGCTCTGTGGCTGCTGGCATGGTTATGTTGACAGTGCTTGCAAAGTCTGTCATGGACCAGAGTAAGTGTTGCCATGATTTTTTGCTTGTTGGAGATAAAAAAGTTAGAACGAAAGAATTTTTTAAACTACATTCAGACAAAATGAACAATTCTGAATTCGTTAAAGTCCATGCCATGAGCCCTTTCTATAGTTGCACTAAAAAGTTTAAGACCACTTGCATAAAATTCGGTTTTCACAAAAAGTTTAGAAAATTGTCCCATTGTTTTGTCACACTACTTGTTATGTTGAAAGAACATTATTATTGTTACGTAACTGATGCTTCTATTATAACTTTAAGAATGAGCTTTTTAATGATCTGCTTCTATTAACACTTTGAGAGCCGGCGTACGATATATTCGTACTTCGATTTCGGCCTAAATAACAGCAGTTTTCGGTTGCGTTACCAACGCCCTCGCTCCTCCGCCGATTGCGCTAGAGAGCTGTTCAACGGCTCAAACGGATGGCTAGTAGATTGCACTCAAAAAATTTTTTGGTTGGGGGTTGCGGATTTGTTGTGACTGACGTCATAAGTGAAGTAGTTTCGGGGTCATTTTGGCTCATGTTGCCTGGCCTAGGGCCCAACCGCTAGGCCAAAGTATTTCGCTGAAGTTTTCATTGGAACCTAGGCTCGAGTCGGAGTCTTTTAGCCTTTGATCAACTTTCTAGCGTTTCTGGTTCAAAAGTTATGATCTAAAATAAACAAATTAATTAATTATCTAATTAGTCAAATATTTTTACTAAGTTATATCACAACTTTTGAACCCGAAACCCCAGCAGTTTATCGAAAGTATCAAAAGACTCGGATTGCAACCTAGTTTCCAGCAAAAACTTCAGCGAAATACTACCACCTGACAGTTGGCACTTAGGGCCAGGCAAAGTGGGCCAAGGTGGCCTAAAAGTCCTCCACTTATGACGTCACTCACAAAAAACCTGCAACCCCCAAGCAAAAAATTTTTTTCGAGTGCAGACTAGAAGACTTGCTGCGTCTTTTGAGACTTTTATCGGGTCTGTAGAGCATACTGGACCTAAGAAATTCCCGCGCAAAGCCACATGCGTTTAGGAGTTTTTTTTCCGAGAATCCCCGAAACCACCCGGGTGCCAAAGTGTTAACAAATTATTGCAAGTTTTGCTGCTACAGGGGTTATCAGTTGTAGAAAAGGCAAAAATTATTACACTGCATGAAGAAGAATACTCAGAAAGGCAAATATCTGAAGACCTGAAGTTCAGCAAGACGGCAATCCTTCAAAACAGCAATCCTTCAGTCGTCAGATTCAACGAGTTTGGTAGTTTTCAGCACTTGCACAGGGCTGGTAGGCCCAAGGTTACTAGCCAAAGACATGATAAAGAGGATGGTAGTGTGCTCACCCATGACTATGAGCAAAAAGATTTGATCAGCTTTGTTGCTTACAGGTACAGATGTCAGCACGTGTGACATGAAACATTATTTGAGTGATGAATTTGGGCTTGGAGCCTGTAAACCTGCCAGAAAACCTGGGCTTAACTCTCCATGAAAGCTAAAGGAAATTTTAACTCATTTATTCTGATTTATTACATTTTTGAAAAAAAGGTATAAAAGGCATATAATAAATCACATTTTTGATAATGAAGCATAAAACAAGATTTAAAAATTTTGAAAATATTGGTATTGGGTATCAGCCCATGAATGGCTGATATATCGGCATCGGCCCCAAAAAAGCCATATCGGTCGATCTCTAATTTTTATTATGAAAAACGTTAGCAATCATTCGTACAATAAGTTTTGCCCAGTTTTGGCGAAGATCCGGATCAACCAAATCCAGAGTAATGAGGTTTACGGTATTTATTGAAAAAAATCAAGTTGTTTACATTTCTTGAAATCTTGTGATATGCTATGTGTTTGATGGTTAAAAGTGACTACACAGATGATTAAACAGAAATACCGAGTCAAATGCAACTAGAGTGAAAAATCTTGAGTGGTTTTAAATTTTGAGCACGACCATAGTATGTTGGCTTGGTAATCAAAGAAAACCAGGTTTCATTGTTGGCCATCTTATTGCAAAAACTACAAAAGTAAATTTTACCTTTTGTCCAAATATTAAGTAGAATATTTCATCTTTATTTTACATTGTGTTTCTCTCATTTTTATTGCGTTTGGTAGAGATCGACTGATATGGTTATTTTGGGGCCGATGCTGATATATCGGCCATTCGTGAACTGATAACTGATATTTCCAAAATTTTTAAATCTTATAGTCTCCTTCAGTATCAGAAATATAATGTATTCTATGCCTTACCTTTTTGCAAAAACTTAAAATATGGATTTATGAGGTAAAATTTTTCAAATTGCAGCAATTTCAGTATTTTTCTATGATATTTAATTAATCTGATTAACCCTCTAACGCCAAACTCAACAGATTTGTAACGCTTCAAATTTGTTCGTTTCTATGGTCAATGAAACAACGGGTTTTCACGCAAGTGTCCATATCAACATATTTGTTACGTTTCGAACTCGAACCTTTCAATTAAAAATTTTAAAAAATTCCTCAAGCGTGAATTTTAAGACATGCTTGAATTCTTCTTGACCGAGGTTTACGAGTACCCAATGTTGAGTTGTTTGGGAAGGGTGTTGTTGAGAGTTAGGAAGCAACTTAGGTTAGGTAATGTTTTTTGAGTAGCCACTCAGTTCAGTGTTTGAATATGCATAATAAGCTGTATGGACTTATTTTCTGATAGAAGTTATTAGCTTAGGTCCAATTGTAACAAATCTGTGCATGTGGTCGGTCGTTAACACCTTAGCTGCCAGTGTGGTTTCACCTTAGCACAGCAGTTTGCACGTGTCTTTGCATGCCCATAGCTCCTCTGCCAATTGCGCTAGAGAGCTCAAAATACTCGGCGAGTCTTCTAGTTTGTAATAAAACCAAAATTTTTAGATTTCATTTACGAGTTTTTTGTGAGTGACGTCATAAACGGAGTAGTTTTGGCTTTTTTGGCCCACTTCATCTGGCCCTGGGACCAAACCGCTAGATGGTAGTATTTCGCTCAAGTTTTTATTGGAAACTAGGCTAAAATCCGAGTCTTTTGATACTTTGGATGACTTGCTGCGGTTTTGGGTTCAAACATTATGACCTAAAACAACAAATAATTAAGGTGACTGTACAGTTTAATTGCTTTAGGCTTGTTGAGTTCAGTACAGCACTGTTTTACATTACATTTGATATATAAAACTCTATATTTCTTCCAATCAGGTCCGTAACCGTGGGGAACATTCTGGGGAAGGGCCCCCCTTATTATTGCCTTTATTTCAGCCAGGTCCGTAGTCCTGGAAGGGTGTTCAGGGGCAAAACCCCCAATGTTTTGTTTCCCCCCAAATTTCTAAATTTTTTTTATGAAGAAAATATATATTTTTTTTAATTTAATAAAACAAACTCTTTTGCCTTAAAAATGTATTTTGAGTCCTCCCTAACCTTCAAACTTGGCTTCCAGACTTAATTGAAAGCATAGAGAGACGTCCTAAAATTAGCACCTTTGTGGACCATTGTAACAAATTGTAACGTTTCAAAAGATGGGGAGTAAAACATTTTTTTCCCAACCAGTGCAATATTGATACTGTTTGTAGTAAAATCAAACACCCAGAATTTTTTTTAGGCAAAGAAACAAAAATTTGGTCCTTAGAGGGTCAATGATGATGCTTTCATTTCAGCTTTGATGGCTGACGTGTGCTCCATGGTTCATCTTGTCTGCTTGTTTATGAAAACGCACCTGCTAGTGTTGCTGCAAGATAACTGTCTTGACTTGGTTTGTTGTGCTTTCTTGCGCAAGTTACCTGTTTGCGTGAGGAATATAACAANTTTTTTCACCTACTGAGGCTGATTCCGTTTTGGCTGATGTCGATACATATATTGGTAAAACCCAAATATCTGCCCGAGCCAATGTATTGGTCTATCTCTAGTGTTTGGTTCTTTTGGCCAAATGTCATTTTCATCTAAAGCTCATCTGGTGAAAGTCCATGGAACTTGGATTGATAAGCAAAAACATCAATTTGTGTTAGTTGGGATGAAGGCTGCTTTTTGCCTTGTTCTAATGGTTGTATATAACCTTTGTTTCATTTTTGTTGATCAAAACTGCTGAAANGTGTTTTTTGNGTGTTTTTTGTTTTATCTTGCCCTGTTGTCCGGTGCTGTTATTTTTTTTCCTTGAACTTACTTTTGGAGTTGATTAGTGTCAAGCAGTTTGAGNTTCACTTCACAAATCACTAGAGAAGTATATAATGTNCTATAGGAGTAAATTTAACATGTGCTCTGGGACACGATTTCCAAGTTACATGTTAAAATAATTGCGAATGTTAAATTCAGCTTTGATCACAGTAGTCAGTGACTTAAAGGCATGTCCTAGCATTCATTCATAAAGCTTTATTCGATATTTGTTAACACATTGAATAACAGGTGTCTCTGGACTCACTTGTTGAATGTAATTAAAAATACCAGGCTACGTCTGTAGACAACCCTATTGTGATTTCTGAATTGTCTTGCACCACTGATATCAATCAAGATTAATGCAAGATGAGCAGCCTGTCAGCAATTGATTCAAAAGTTGTCATGTTAGCTCCATCTGCTAAAAACATGGCCTTTTTTGCAACTGTAACCAATTGTGTCAGACTGCCAGGTAGTCAGCACATTTTCTTTTCATAACCACCTGGTATTGAAAGTGTTAAATGTGGTTAGCGAACAGTTGTTGTGTACCCAGTTGTGAGCCATGAAAAATATAAAGATTTGAATGTCTTAGCATGATTACTGTTGCAACCTCTCCCATGGTGTTGCGTTGATTGTGTGATTCACCACGAACAGGATGTGCGTGAAGAACAACACCATACGTATATGTGGCGCGAACAAGCAATAATAGAGTGATCATGGCATGTGAACTCTATTGTTGCTTGCTGCCACGGTGCGAAGCTTTGCACATATGCCGCTCGGGATTTCCGATCGCGACATAACTATGATTTCAGTGTGAAATGTGAGTGCTATTTGTGATGCTTCTAAAATTGAAGTTTCCAATCATGTACTTTGATAATTTTATGCCATCTTGTGTTAACACCTTCACTGTTGGGACAGTTCACATGAACCTTGGTTTTAGCATCTCTTATCAACTCCATAACTCGCCAGGCGATTGAGCTAGTGAGCTGTTCAAACCTTCAAAAAATGCATGTGCCAAGTATTCTAGTTACAATGAAAAAAATTTTTAGATTTTGTGCTTCAGGTTTTTTGTGGGTGGTGTCATGAGTGGGGTAGGTTTAGGCCTTTTTTTGGTCGAGGTCATTTGGTCCTAGGCCCCAACTGCAAGAGGGAACTATTTGAATCAAGGTTTTATTAGATACTAGACTAAAATTCATTTTTTATTGGATACTAAGCTAAAAAAAAACAAGCTTTTATTGGATACTAGGCTGAAAATGAGTCTTTTGAGCTGTTGATTACTTTCTAACATTTGTGTTTCAAAAGTTTGGCCAAAAAAGCTAAATTTGGGTAAAAATTACGATGTTTCACCTACATTTTCAAAAAGATATTTCATCTAAATTTTGGTTATTTTGACTAGAAAGTTAATCAAAGGCTCAAAAGACTCAGATTTTAGCCTAGTTTGCAATACACACTTGAGTCAAACAGTTGCCTCTTGCGGTTGGGACCTAGGGCCTGATGACCTCATCCCAAAAGGCTAAAAACTACCCTACTTATGATGTCACCCACAAAAAAACTCGAAACTGAAATCAGAAAATTTTGGTTTCATTATAAACCAGAAGTCTCGCTGAGTATTTTGAGGGTTTGAACAGCTCTCTAGCACAATTGACCGGCAAGTTATGGATTTGCAAAGTGGTGTGAAAATAGTGGCTCAATGCGTGATTTCGAAGTATGAGTATCTTGTACACTGGCAGTGAAGGTGTTAAACAATGCAGAACTTTGTGGGAAGTTTAGTCTATAACTAACTTTGTCTTACTTTTTATTTAACAGGTGGATTAACCTTCCATTCTGTTTAGCTGTAGAAGTAATTTTGCTTGATTTTTTGGCTTCTCATTTGTGAATAATTGTGTATGGTTGTGCTAATCACTTTGCTGCCAGGTGGTTATGGCCAAAAAAACATAATTTGGGTAAAAAACATAAATCTTTTACCAAACGTGTTTTTTCACCCAAATTTTGTGTTTTTCCCATGACTTTTTAACCAGAAACGCTAGAAAGCTAGTCAGGGCTCTAAAGACTCAGATTATAGCCTAGTTTCCAATAAAAACTTGAATCAAAAAAGTGGCTCTTGCGGTTGGGACTCAGAGCCCAATGACCTCGGCTCAAAAAGTCTAAATCTATCCCACTTATGACATCANCCACAAAAAACAACAATCCTTCCAATTTTTTTTTAATGCAAATTGGAAGATTTGCTGCATCTTTTCAGCATTTAATCAGCTTTCTAGNTCAGCTATGTCCAAACCACAGGTCACATGCAGCCCAGGCCAAGGTTTTGTGCAGCCCAGTTTAGGTTTTCACTGTAGTAACTGTCCTACATACTGACAACCTGTTTTTATTTTGATAATATTGAGTTTGACATTTTTGATACAGGTGGTCCTCAGTGCCAGTTATCACGTCTGTTACCATTGCAGTTAGGATTTGATCAATTTCAAGGCATTAGCTTGAGCTAAATAGTAAATCATAGCAGTGACCACACATCAAGCAAATCAGATGCAATTTAGCTTGAGCTAACTTTAGTTTGCTATCAAAGTAAGTCATTCATTGTGCGGCCCTCATTGATATTTCATTCAATGTGCAGCCCTGGTTAAGGTATTTACATAATTTTTGGCTCAGTGGGCCATTTGGGTTTGACATAGCTGCTCTAGCTCAATCGCCTGGCGAGTTATGGAGTTGCAAAGTGGAGCAAAAGCAGTGGCTCATGCACGATTAAAGGTAAAATCCACCTGGCACCGAAAACAAAACACAAGCTCACAACATTTTTATTAGTTTGTTGTGGTTGGGTGTCCAGGGATTGCTGCTGACCCTTTGCTGGATGTTTTCGCTAATGCATCACCAACGTGGCATACAGCCATGTCCATCCTTTTCTGCTATTTAAAAAAATGATTCTTGTATCAGAAAGGAGTCTAGAGACTCAATGCATTGATTTATGCACTTACCTCAAGGAAATGCCACCCCCAATCTTCTATGGCAGTGTGGTCCAGTTGCAGGCCGGACAGCATGTGGCCCGCAGACTGAATTTTTAAAGCACTCTGACTTTCTTAGTATTGATTTAATGTTGTGTGTATGTTACACTAGGTAATTTCAATTAGAGCAAGCATAACACCTTTAATTCCGGTAGGCTAATGCTAAAATCCAGCAGTTCGCACAGGTTTTTGTGCTGGAATTGCTCCGCCGATGATTGTGCAAGAGAACTGTTTAAACCCTCAAAAGATTCGGCAAGTCTTTGCAGCTGGAATGAAAAAAAACTTTAATTGTGGGTTTCGGGTTTTTTGTGAGTGACGTCATAAATGGAGTTGCTTTAGGCGTTTTGGCCCACTTCATCTGGCCTAGGCTCAAACCGCTAGATGGCAGTGTTTCACTCAAGTTTTTATTAAAAATTAGGCTAAATCTGAGTCTTGATACTTTGGATGACATGCTGGGGTTTCTGGTTCAAAAATTATGATCTCTCATATTTAGATAATTACTTTGTTTGTTTATTGTAGATCATAACTTTTGAACCAGAAACGCTACAAAGTCGATCAAGGTCTCAAAAGATTCAGATTCTATCCTAGTTTCCATTGAAACTTTGAGTGAAATAATTATGTCTAGGAGTTGGGCCCAGTTCAGGTACAAGCAGCCAAAAACCTACCCTCCCCTGATCACATCACTCACAGAAAAACTGGAACCCAAAACCAAAGATTTTTTTTACTGCAGGCCCGAAGACTTGCCAAGTCTTTTGAGGGTTTCAACAGCTCTAGCACAGTTGGCTGAGAAGCTTTGCTGTTGGTAAATCCCTGTTTTTTCCCCAATTTCCAAGTACGATTTGTGAAAGATTCGTATTTACAAAATGTGTTTTATGTTTGGAAACACATACGTGTGTGAAAGTACATTTTCCATGATGAAGCAAGTCAAATCTGAAAACAGAAATTGAAGGCAGACAAAACAGTGGATGATATTCTCTGACTTGCTATACCATTAACATTGGTATTGATAAAGGAACAGTAGTGCCAGAAAAGCCTTGACCACAGGCTTCACACTGACAGGGATTTGTAATATGTTGCTACAGTATTTGCTCTTGTTTCATAATTTCAATGAAGCTTTCACTTCTCTTACCATTTTTAATTTCAAATCTTGTGAATCTGTTGTTTTATACATCATTTTGATGGCCGTAGCCTGCAAGTTGTCACATTTTTGTAAAATGGCACGTTGGTCAAAAGCAGTTGGACCGCACTGTCCTATGGTAAATTTTCAAAAGTACAGTGCACTGATCAACAGAGCTTAGTGCCATGTACAAATTATACACAGCACCAGAGTGCATTGATCAATGTATTTTGACACAACACATGTTAATGAAGCAATGTGTCAAAGAGGTAGCAAGCATAGAAACATTAATTTGATTGACTGAAACAGCTGTAGCTTGCTAAGATCTTTGCAATATTTGGATTTGAGCATTGAAAATGTAGATCTGTTTACTTGTTACCTATGCATAGGTCACGAAGTAGTGCAGTGTGTCCCTTATTGAAATCACAATAAGTCCCTGGTAACCAAAACTTTATGTTCACCAGGATTGTGTTATAATGATAAAAACTGAAACAGAAAAACCTGTTTGTAATTCTTTGATTTAGAATGTGTGTGGTGAGATTTACTAATTATCTTCAAAAAACAATATTATTCAAGTTGGCTTAAATTACTGATTCATTGGCCTAGTGGTTTGTTTGCTGCTAAGTAAACCCGAGTTTATTCCAGTAGCTCTGAGACCTTAAAGTTGTTATCTTCTGATATCTCACCCGATACTTCTTTGGTATAGAAGGCAAAGACTATGTTGTTTTCCAGCTTTACTTGCCAAATGTCTTCCCTAAAGTGCAACCGCAATAATATGTGAAACAAATCATCATTCATAAGAATGGTTGGTCATGTCACATATGTGTTAAATATAAGTGTTGATACAGTAACTTGTGTCCAAACAATAGTGTCTACAAGATCGTTTGAAATCTCAAGTATAAAATTGTGTTGCAACAGCATTGGATATTGGCCTGTTGCCACTGCTTCTTAACACCTTTGGAGTCGGGTGATTTTTGCTGTGAAAGGCATAATTTGCCCATATTGGACAAGTCTTTGCGCCTCCATAACTCTCCAGTTGATTGTGCTAGAGAGCTGTTTAAATCCTCAAAAGACTCTGCAAGTCTTCTAGTTTGTGATGAAAACAAAATTTTTAAGTTTTGGCTTTTGTTTTTTTTGTGGATGACGTCATAAGTAGGGTAGTTTCAGGCCTTTTTGGCTGAGGTTATTGGGCCCTGGTCCCCAAGCACAAAATGGAACTGTTTGACTCAAGTTTTTAGTGGATACTAGGCTAAAATCTGAGTCTTTTGAGCCTTTGATTGGCTTTCTAGTGTTTCTGGTTCAAATGTTATGGCCAAAAGATTTTTAGCCCAAAGTTTGGTCATTTTGCCGCAACTAATGAACCAGAAACGCTAGAAAGTCAACCAAAGGCTCAAAAGACTAAGATTTTAACCTAGTTTCCAATGAAAATTTTGAGTGAAATACTTCCCTCATGTGACTTGCTGAGTCTTTCGAGGGTTTGAACTAGAGATCGGCCGATATGACTTTTTGGGGCTGATACTGATATATTGGCCATTCATGGACCGATAATCGATATTTCCAAAATTTTTAAATCTTGTTTTCTGCTTCATTATCAAAAATATAATGTACACTATGCCTTACCTTTTTTCAAAAACTGCAAAATTAGGATTTATGAGGTAAAGTTTTTCACAATGCAGTAATTTCAGTATTTTTCTATCATTTTTAATTAATCTGATTAAGGATGATGCTTTTGTTTTGGCTGCGACGGCCGACGTGTGCTCAATGATTCATCTTTGTCTGCTTGTTTATGAAAACGCACCTTAGTGTTGCTGCAAAATAAATGTCTTGACTTGACTCGTACTGTATTGCGTAAGGTGTCTGCATGTGTGAGGAATATAACAGTGTTTTGTCAACACCTATTGATGGCCAATTTTATCAGCCATTTTGGTCGATACCGATATATCGGTCAAACCCAAATATCAGCCCGATATATCAGTCATCTCTAGTTTGAACAGCTCTCTAGCACAATCGACTGGTGAGTTAAGGAGTTGCAAAGTGGCATGAAAACAGCAGCTGAATGCTTGATTTCAAAGTGCGATATACTCGTACACCAGCTCCAAACATGTTAATGACTCTTAATGCTTGGAACAACTAGCCCACAAGCTGGTTGCCTCAGCCCACATTCCACTAACACTTTCAATCCTGGGTGGTTTCCCTGTGGTGACATCCATGTCCACGGGTACCAGGTGGTTTTGGCAGGAAATTCAAATGCTGTCNGCTTCTGCAGAAGGCAGATACTGCTGGGTGTTTTCNAGGTTTAGGCTAAAATGGTAAACCTGACAAATGTTTTGTTNGCTTTGCACTAATCAATTGCCANCATATCAAATCAATTTCANAAAATTTCAGACTACAAACAACTGAAATTTGGATAAAAACATATGTATGTTTCCAAGAAGTTTTGATTAGCAAAAACGTATATTTATGTCGGCTGNGAACACGATAACAAATTCAAGCGACATATATATACCCTCAGCTGGTAGTAAAGTGTTCAGTGAAACTCTTGGTTTGTTGCTGTGAATAGCTGAGTACAAAATGCTTGCAGGTCTACTTTATTTTTCATGCAAGCATAGTGCTGATATAGGGATGTTACATATTCAGATGGTTTGTACCAGGGGTGGACAAAATTTTTCTAGAGAGGGCCACATTGAAAACTTTATTCCTACCAGGGGCTGCTAGGTGGGATTCTCAGTCAAGTAATACCAGAAACTTGAAAAATGGTGCTTGTGACTTGTACAGCCTTGTGCTAAGCATTAATGGATGGGTGCAAGAGAAAGCTTCACATGCACTGGCATGCCACATGCTTGTTATTTTCAGACAATTCATTCATAATAATCTTACTACACTTTTTTATCATCAATTGCATCATTACTGCAGGTATGTTTACATTGATTACTATTGATTGTAAGCCAACGCGAACTCACAAGCACCTACAAAATTGAATTGTTATATTGGCCTGCCACCAGTGCAGCATTGACTATGACAGTAGTCACGTGGTCCATGGCAAAAAGTATGCAGAGCTGGGTACCTATAGACCACTTGGGACACTCCAAAACGACTACAAAAGAAAGTACAATGTATCTTTATTTGTTTCTAGATTGTGTCAAACTAGGAATTTTTTCAAATTAGTCAAAAGATCCGTGAGTTCTTCATTTTGGCCAGCCATTGATATCTGCACCTCACCTAACCCAAAAATTAAACAACAAACAGAACAGCAATTGAAGACCTTCCTATGAAAAGTGCGTAAGTCACAAATTGAAAGTTTCGAGAAAACAGCTGTTAAGGTTTTTAATTTGCATTTGAAACACTGGATAAAGCAAAATGTGGATATGCAGAATTACCCTTTGGGCGCTTGTTCCATGCTAGATTTTTTGAGAGTATGTTGAAGGTCTCGAAAACGCGTTCCACTGTGTAACTAACTCACTTTACCCAAAAGTGTGACTGAGGCACTTTTCATTGGAGGGTCTTTGATTTATTTGGCCGTTTAACCTACTTTTCAACAATATGTCGTTGCCATTCTTGCTCCATTTTGCAAATGTTTAATGCCTCCTGGTCTGGGTTTTTTTGGTCATCGACCAAAATGTTTTTGAAATGACTGAAAAAAAATTGAGTCATTGTAGCCAGAATGTCCGAACATACAGGCTAATGAACACTGTTACAGTGAGTTTAAATACAACTGTGAGACAAATCACTGAAATGTCTCAGTGACCAAAATGTCTCTCAAAAAATGACAGAAATCTCTCAGTGAAAAAAGATCTCTCAGTTTAACACCTTTGGCACCGGTTAATTTTACCCTAAAGACCTGCGTGAGTCACTTTTTTATGTCACTTTGCACCACCATAACTTGCCAGCCGATTGAGCTAGAAAGCTGTTCAGGGAAGTCCTCTAGATTAGATTTTTTTTTATTGGAAATTTTTGGAATTTTTTTGTGGGTGATGTCATAATAAAGGGATTTTCATCCCAGGTTGTCCGGGTGCTAATGCCAAGAGCCAATTTCTTCAATGGAGTTTTTAGTGGAAACTAGGTGATAATTCGAGTCTTTAGAGCCCTTGATTTGTCATCTAGCATTTGTGGTTCGAAAGTTATGACCAAAAAATCGATAATTAGGGGATTTATTCATTCTTTTCTTGATTTTAGGACATAACATTTGAACCAGAAATGCTAAAAAGCCAATCAAGGGCTTTGAAGACTTGGATTATAGCCTAGTTTGGATTGAAAATTTCAGTAAAAAATTGGCTCTTGGTGTTGGTGCCTAGGGTCCGGTAATCTGGGCCAAAAATACCTGAACGTACGCTTATTATGATGTCACCCACAAAAAAACAAAATCCACAACTTAACAAGTTTTGTTAGCTCAATCAGCTGGCAACTTGTGGTGGTGCAAAGTGACACAAAAAAGCGGCTCCTACAAGACTTGGAAGTATGAATATAACATACACCAGTGCTGGACATATAAAGAACCCAGGGCCTAGAAAATAGCCTGGAGGTGACATATTGTGTTGGTACGAGGCTTATTTTAATGAAAATTTCGTTATACTATTGTAATGTGAAGCTATGTTTTAGGTACACGAAACTGGGATTTGCAGGAAATACTGAACCCCAGTTCATCATGCCATCATGTGAGTTTTAAGCTTCAATGTTCTAATTTTCCTTGTGATTTTGAAGTTGATTTACACCGAATCAAAAGACGCATTATTTCTTGCTTTTTTTGTGATGCTGCTACTACCTTATTTTTGGTTCTCTTTAGCCATTGCGGTAAAAGAATCTGCATCAGTTGGGAACAAGCTTGCTAAAGGAGTGGANGACCTTGACTTCTTTATTGGTGATGAAACACAAGACAAACCCAACTATGCAATCAAAGTGAGTGAAAAATAAGTTAGGCTTGCAGGNATTGATAGCANTTTTTCATTGATGAAGCGTCTGTCATTTTGGAATAAAGTNATGGAAGACACGTTTAAAGATTGAAAACCTCTGTGAAGTGTTTTCCACTTGCTTAGTGGCATGTACAAATGATGAGTGAACTGTGACCAACGTAAGTGTAGGTCTTCCACATCTGTCGTGCCAGTTGTAAAGTGTACCAGATCATTAAAGATAGCTACCTTTAACTGTTGCATATTTTCTGAAGCAGTATGCTCAATCTTTTTTTTACGTATCCATATTTGCTAGAAGTGCAATTAATTAGATTAGTCCTATCTGTTTCATCGCCACTTCCCTTTATTGGGTGCATAAATGACTTACCGAATTGTTTAACATTCACCATTGTACTTCATGCTGATGGTAGAAACATTTATTTATCTGATAAAAATTTGAATGGCCTACAATTTTCGGTGAAGTTTCAACTTCTTAAAGTGGACAAATGGATGGGTTTAAATAAATTATAAATTAATAATTCTAAATCATCTTGCATGCTAACTAGCAGCTATGCCATTATCATTTCAAATACATGTAAATGATGTGTTGTTGAGTCGAAACATACGTGTTAACTCTTTGGCATCCGCTAGGATTCAGCGATTTTCGCAAAAAAACAGCAGTTTTCGGATGCCTTACCAACGTCCTAGCTCCTCAGCCGATTGCGCTAGAGAACTGTTCAACGGCTCAAACGGATCAGCCAGTCTAGTAGATTGCACTCGAAAAAAATTCTTTGCTTGGGGGTTGCGGGTTTTTTGTGAGTGACGTCATAAGTGGAGGACTTTTAGGCCACCTTGGCCCACTTTGCCTGGCCCTGGGCGTCAATCGTTAGGTGGTAGTATTTAGCTGAAGTTTTTACTGGAAACTAGGCTACAGTCCGAGTCTTTTGATACTTTGGATGACCTGCTGGGGTTTCGGGTTCAAAAGTTGTGATGTAAGTTA
>JGI24022J15233_10002585_pt1 | contig 17116 bp, 10 predicted proteins | sample Ectturendosymbi2_FD_15233 | JGI IMG/M metagenome (IMG submission 15233)
CAGCAGGGGCGCATCCAGGTGGGGCGATTGGGGCGATCTCCCTCCCTATAACCTACGAAAGTAACTTTTTTCATCATGATTTTTTACAGTGCGGAAAACAGGATTCGCGACATAAGGTCATTTTACCGTCCATTGTTTTGTCACAGCAGGGTTGTGAAGTATACTTGTGAAGTCTTACAGTAGTGAACCCGTAATGAGATTTGACTGCCAATTATTATTGAAATCGCCCCCTCCCCTGAACGTACTGGCTGGATCCGGCCCTGTGTCCCAGCATGTAGAGATACTACAGTGCGGTTTGGTGAAGTACAAGACTGTACATATAACCGCGTCAGAACTTTAAATAAATGGCGTTTTCTTGAGAATAGGTAGCTGCTACTTGACTGTTACGTAATCGTTTATTTGAAGTATGAAATCATGATTGAAGTTAAAATTTAGGTAAGAAACGGAATGTATACTGTTAGATGTCGTAGAAACACGAAGTTGTGCAGCAGATAAAGTTCAGCGTAACGGCGAAAAACATGAAAAAATGTTAGGGGTACATGCGAACCTATAAACAGGCCCAAAGGGTACCAATGAACAAAAAGTTCGGGAACCGCTGGGTTAAGTCTTGAATCAATGTGCTCGTCTTGTTCATACAACAGTGGATTCACATGCCGCTCTTGAATGTACTTATTACCAGCGACATTTTGTTGCAAGACGTAGATTGTAGAAGAACTAGATTCCATTTAAGCGCGATAATTTTTGAGTAGATTCGCATGACCTGAAAGTAATCTTCGGTTGCTAAAGAATTGTGGATGAAAGCAAGAAAATCATTTGCCAAAAGATTCTATCGTTGTTGTTGGATCATCTGTCGCAGTAACGCAGATTTTTCACTCCATTATTTCAGAAACTCCGTTGTCCAGTGCTGCAGCATGTGCTTGTTGGTTAAAACTCACCAAAACAGGTCAAACTGGCAGTGATAAAAATTCAACCATTGCATGAACTGGCTTATCGTTAAGAACGGAAGTGCCGATCATTATTATGAGTTTCTAGAAAAAATTTTCCTCCTCCAGGTGAGGCTTTGTTTTTCTAGCGTTGACATGTCGAAGACTCTTATGTACTTGTCTATCCCTTGGCCGTAAGTATCAAATTGTTGACATAGCTGTTTCGTATAACGTGACTAGGACTCTTAACGATCTATGCGTCGTCGTCTGGGAATTGTTCAGTCGAGAGGGCACTCGGGGCTAGTGTACAGTGGACGTGTGGCGATAGTAAGGGATCCATGCGAATTGTTGGAAGGTTGCTCCTTTTTCAAAATTTTTAGCACCAGTTTTACAGGTGATTTGTCAAGAAACAGCTCCAATAGAGAGCTCAAAACGTTAAGTAATACAACTGGCCTGTAGTTTAAGTAGAAAGACGAATCAACTGCATTTAATATGCGGAAATCGTTGTAATGGGGACTGTCTTGGTGGAAACTGATCGAGTGATATCTTAAACTGCGCAATTTGTATTGGACGAATTTCACTTATTACACTTCGGGGCAAGTTAGTTCTGCTCCGAGAAACCTTTGAGGAATCGCAGCTGCGTGTAAGTCGAACGAGGCGATAATAAGGACGTGTAAACTTTCAAACCATTACTTTGCCACACCGTGTCAACACCAGGGGCAGTGATCACCTGCGACTGCTGGTTTCAAGGTTTTTAAACCGTTTGCTTAAGATGCCCCGGGCCAAAAATCTGACTAGGATTAGGCAAGGAGCTATAGCTTGTCTGTACGGTGTGAGAAAAGCGAATGTCACAGGTGTTCCGCGGTACGTTCGTCTGCTCTATCGCTTTTCGTAACAATGTTCTCCCCGCGGCTCAAGTAAATTGTTGTTTGGATAGTAGTGCGCTGGCACTGCTCCGAAAAAATGCTATCACCGTTTGTGAGCGACTTGGATGTTGAGTTAAAGTGACTCGCACAGCCTGAGAAAATGCGCAGTAAAACTAAGCAACATTCCTGAAGTATTGTTGAGCGGTCAATAACAGTTCGGTTTTGTAAACTTTGAGCATTATCAAAGATCTACGTCCGACCGCAGGCATAACGGCAAATGTCACTCCTGTTGCTACTGAACCATAAACAGGCTAAACAAAGCTACCACCGCACTACTCGTAGAAAGGTGCTTGGCCAAAAATATGTTCATCGCTGTAGTAACGGCAGCAAGTGAAAGAAGTGCTATTAACATTCACAGTTTTGAAGGACTCACATTTTTTGTTAAATATTAGCCCGCATTTTTTAAAAATGCAATGGAACAGAAGTTCCGGAGCTGCGCTAATGTCGTTTATCGATCTTGGTTGCTCTTTGGTTTATGGCTCTATTAATGTGTTTTTAAAGTGTTGTGGTTTTTTCACAAAATGTCTTTGCTGCACTTTGTTTTACCTGTTTTGAAAGAAACAGGTATTTGGCAAATGATTTACCCAACTTACGCTTTGTGAAAAAAACGCAAGCCTTAGATGCTGTGGGAAAGAAAAAGAATGACTTTAATTTTGTCTTGACACTCAAACTTATGTTGGATCTACTCAGTTTATATACAAACGATTGTGAGGTTATTGTGGAGCTTCACAGCTTTGATTGCTTGTTGGGCAAATCCGCCATTTGAAAGAGTTTTTGAACCAACAAATATAATAGAGGAAGTTTTTACACAATCGTCAAAATTACGTTATTACTCATAAAGATTTGTAGGTATATCTCTTGTACGTAAATCTCTTCTGTGTTTGGAAGAGTTTCACGTCCGGCTCGTCCCAGCGCAGATGGGACCTTGCTTCACATGCTCGTATCTATCAGAAATATGGCGAAAGTTTAAATTCACAAGCACTGCTTTTAAAAGATCCAGCAATGCTGTGATTCATCAAAATTCTGGTGCACTGATTTCCAATTATACGCATTTAGACAATTACTTTCATGACAGAAACAGCTGTAGTTTCTGAACGTCTTTCTAAACGCTTGGCCGTGGATTTATTAATCAAAAACAAAAACAAGCATATCTTGTTCCCTTGTTAACATGCCTCTTCGCCGACAGTGTCATACGTGCACTTTTTGAGAGATTCTTACGCGGCACCAGGAAGATCAGCAATGATAACAAACGCAATCCTTTCGAAGCGGGTATGTTTTCTCCTTGTCTTCAAGTCTGGCGCTGTTGACATGGTAAACTTCATCATGGCGCGTTTTACTTTGTTGTGCGATCTGACGGATTGTGCTCAAGCTTGTTGGCAAGTGCAAGGCGCTTTTGGGCTGCTGGTTGTGGCACGGTTCGTCAAACAACCTTCCATTTGCTGACAGATCAACAATTCTTAGTGCGTGGGGCATGTGCTGTTGGTGCTTTAAGTCGCCATGCCACAAACCGGGAATACGTTTGTCAATCACGTCTTGGCAAAAAATAGGGTATCATCCGCTCATCACCTCCAGCACATAAAGCGGATTAAGTGCAAGCTGAAACGTCGATTAAGACAGATGATATTTCTTATCTTTTCGCGATCACGTCGGAGTCACTTGCACGTTTTGCGGCCCGTGTATGCTCCGACTAATTTGCCGAAGATCAAAGAAGTGAACCGTGCTGGTTGATACTGAATGAATTAGTAAATTATGAATGGCCTGGCTTGACGTGTCAGTCTTAATCATGCAGTGTTCTAGAACAGTAAATTGTGTTTCCTGGCAAATTTTCACGTGTTTGGTAGGACATTCGTTGTCACGTGTTTTTATCAACCTATCATTTAAATGTATTGTGTTGACCTAATGCCAGTATTCCTGAAATAGATATAAAGCTAAATTTTTGCAGTAACCTTTGGTTATACTTTNAAGTATAAAGACCGTTTGCTGGGGATAGTTATTTTGTTAACTAATGTTTTTTTCTCTATAGACAGACACCATGAACTTGAACAGTAGGCATCAGCGTCATTAAATTTGACAAATGACATTTTGTTTCAAAATTTCCTATTAAAACTTCGTTGCTGTTTTTAAAAATGTAGCGAGTCCCGCTTCAGATCACCCACTGGCAACTGCCTAAGTGGATGTGGTATTTCAAGAAATGAAAGCTTGCCCGTACTCCAAGTAATTTGAATATGATTGAGGCATTCAGCAGCGAACACCTTGCAGTTTTACGAATTGAATCGTATGAGTTGCGTTGCGAATGTGTCACCGCAAAGTGCAAAGTTACAGGTGTTTTGATGCGAATCTTTCAGAATGTGGGATGCTGTTTGAACAATTTAGTGCACGATATTTCAAGTTTATGTTTTATTGGGTAAGTAACGTTAGATCACCAAGGCAGCTCGAATCACTTGGATCGTTGTCCATGAAAAACTAGGAAGAAGAACGGTGATGCCGTCAGTTGACGCTGCTGGTGCAGTTTTGCTTTATATTGAAAGTGGTGAGCTAACGACTGTGATTATGAAAAGCGTCAGACGTGACACAACATTCAGACTCGTCCCACGCTGGTGGTCCCTCACAATTCACGCATCATCAACCGTGAACTTCTGGGTGGTGTGAGCAAAAGTGCTCAACTTTATTGAGAATGGCGAGTTGTAAATGCTGGTAAAAGCGCGATCACAATGGTGGCTGCTGCTTGTGTAATGCAGTATCGTTGTTGAAGGGACATAGTTCATAGTTCACCATCAGGTCCGGCATAATGGCTTCATCTCAGTCACTGCGTGTGGTCTAATGAACCAAAGGGTCGGATAGACCAGTCAAACGGAATAGTTCACAACTTGCCTGCAATCGGAAGTATGCAATGGGATAGGTTCAAGTACGTAATTACTTTAATTACTTACTTGAAAAACTTTGCTTACTATCAGGTTAAGTGATTTCGCCGTTACTTGACATTTCAAGTAATTTGGTTTTAGAGAAGTTAATATTTTAGAAGCCAAGTCTGTTGCTGTAAACACAATATTATACATGGCGTACATCATCACACATAAAATAAGCCATTCAGGCGAATAAATTTCTTGCCTGTGCAGAGCGCTTTGTGAGTCACAATTGCCATCGTGATTACGATTTGGAGCTAGAAGCTCATTCCCTTAAATTGAATCAAGGCCAATATGTGCGAATTTTGTCTGAACCGCCCATTATGTGATTAAAATTGCAATGATTTTGATGTGCTTGAATGTTTTTAAGTCTAACTGCCTATTTTTCGTAATTGCTTAAATAACTTAAGTTACTTGAGTCATCTGTTAGAAATTACTTACCACTTAAGCAATAAATTTTTGTTACTCGAACCCAGCTCTAGCAATAATGGCTACCAGCAGTGTATGCAAGTATGTCAAAGATTTTAAAACAGGCGACCTTAACCACGACGTCGTTGAACAAATGTGCGGTTGAAGCAAACATTCAGTTTAATGCCACGAATTTAGCAACAACAACCTTGGAATGTGCTTCGCAATGTCAGACAGACCTCATCTACAAACACACTATTCCGTGAACGTGATGTTCTCACCAAAGACCTATCATCAAGACCGCTATCGATCAGTGCAAACCCTCTGCACCGACGAGGTGTTACCACGGCAACAATCACCACGGGAATTGTCACCAGCGCAGTTACGATTTGATCGCAATGCTTTCGCTTGGGCCAAGGTGAAACGTTTCGATGACAGTTACTACTGCGGTCTCAAATTATTTACGTTGATGATAAAATGTTGTTCTCTCTCTCATTTAAAGCCTTAATGCCTGATTTTTATCTCATCCAATCGGAACTTGATGGCTACTGTTGGGCAAAAATCTATCGCGTATCACGAATGTATATTTTTAAATATAATCTTTTTCACGATCTGAAACGCTTGTCGCCTCTTAAAACTAGCGCAATGCGCTGAATGCACAAGTCTTCAAGATATGTAGTTTACGCTAACTTGAAGTAAAGCTTAGTTCTCGTTTTTTCACTGGTTACAAAAATCAGCTGCGCAAACTATTTTTCAACTATGCGGCGGATACATTGTCTCAGCCAGAGTTTGCAAGAATTTTCAGATATGTTTGATTTTTAGGTACTGTGTAAGATCTTAACGTCATGGCTGGACAAATACCGGGCAAACATTTAAATGTTATAGTAAACGATTGCTGTTATTTGTTTAATCAAGTGTTCTCTGCCAATTATTGGATGGCATGTTTGCTTTCCAAGTGTTAATGGCACAAGTCATATCATGAAGGGCATCAAATAGCCGCTTAAAAACGTCACGTTGTCAGCTGACGTCGGTCAACTGAGGCCTGCCTTCAGCACTGGTGTAACGCTGTGACAAGTTTTCCGAAGACAGACGACTCCTTTTCTATGAAATAGTAAATAAAATTCAGCTTCGAACTTTCCTCGGTAGGACAAACCAAGCAGTTACTCATTGCGTGATATCACCAATTCACCTCGCGAATGCCACGAGAACCGCACCCTGTGTTTGCAGAGCCTTCAGCAAAGACTGTTGCACGTGGTTAAAATCAAACATGGCGGCTTTGAAAAGAACAGTTCGCGACCTCGGATATTTGCGTGGCGCAATAAATTTAAACAACGCTGTTTCTGTGTAACTGCCCGTGATTCACTTTCGGCCCTGCTCGCCCCGTTAGAGGACGAGCTTTGTGGTATCCGTCTTACTGCAGTTCTCAGCGTCATTTGTCACAACACCAGGCGTCGGAGTTGTTTGACCAAGTTCAGCATATCTGTCAATTCTGCGAGTCGATTCAATTACCTTCTATGGAAAAAAGTACTGTACTTCGACATTGGTGGCCTCAGTCGGAATATTGCGCTTCATTGCAAAAAAAAGAGCTCGCGCAGAGCGGTGTTACGACTATTTTCATTATTGAACTGCCCGGAATAGCGAGGGAGTTCAACAAACACACAGCCAACATGCAAATATGGAAGGGGCCTGAGCGCATGGAAAAGTGTGGAGTTACTGAACTATTTTTACAAGTGAAGGCGGTGGTCCGCTTCGTGTGTCTGGATATTTTGTGTAGCTGCCATTCGTATTCGAGCATAGCATAACGTGGACGTACAGTGAACCACGATGGATACATACGATGTGTATACGTGATTGTTTTGGTTAAGTCGGTTTTCTGCGGATGAACAGCATTCGTTTCCTGGCCAAATAATGTTTCGTGTGACGAGAGGAGCCTTGGCCGTTCGTCCAAATGCATCTCTAGGCAACAACATGGTTTGTTTATCTCGTTTCGAGTAATCTTCCCTGCGCTTGACAACAGCAAGATTAGGCAGTTGTTAACCAACACGGAAAATTTCACGTTGCGAGCCGGATCAATCTTATTATTTGGTGCAGTTTTTACCCGTGATATTTATCCCAGAACTCGCAAATGCAGTGGTTTACATTAAAAGTACTATTTTCTGACTTGCGAAGTCAACATATGAAATTGCTGGCGGCTGTGCAACGGTTTTTAACTCCCAATGAGTTGATTTTTAATATCTTAATATAGCTCCCATTTTTAGTACTAGATAAAAGAAAGGGACGAAGTAACATATGAACGTCGCAAAAAAACAATAGAAATCCAAAAATCTCTAAATATAGCCGTAAACTGTGTTCTAGAGTTTTACAGTTATTGAATGGGTTGAGACACGAACAGTCACAGTTACAGGAAACGTGCTTGATGTAGATTGCGCAGTTTTAAATTCATAACTTTTTGAACGTGTGATTGTTCTTCACAAGACTTCCCTAATCTGACTAATTGGACAGTACGTCAGTTTCCGCAACCCTTCAAGAACTGTATAGAAACGCGGCTCTATTGAAGCAGTTTTANGCATATCATAACTCAAGCGACAAACCCGTATCATCACTTCTTGTTAGCTTGCGTTGGCAAAACAATCTGACGTTGCATACATGATTAAATGCAAAAACAACTGGTTTCAAGAAACTCATTCTGCAATTAACTGTAGGATTGCAAACTCAAGAATGCAACTGAAAGAACTAAGTGTGTATAGTTTGCTTTTGACATCCGTGTTTGTTTTGTTAAGGTTTCAATTGTTCGACTTGGCCGTTGGTTTTATGTACTCTCTCCCNTAGTTGCGGCCCATTCGGTTTGTATTTCTTCCTGATGGTTTCGCACGTGCTTGTACATGGTGTCTTGTGGAAAATGCAAACATGCGTTGCTTTAAAGGTAGTTAGATGCCAAACCTAACATTTGTTTGGAAGCCGCAGGTCAGTGTTGGGTTACTGACATGTTGACAAGTTATTTGCCTGTTTTGTTTTGTGTGTAGTCTGCCTTTTCTTGTTGCATGGAAGATATTGCTGTCTTCAGGTGCTGAAGATACATTAATAAACGAAACTAAACTGCCGTAAGAAGTTTTCAGTGTCTTGAGTGTTAAATACGTTTAAGACCTCGTATTGGTGTTTTCACCTTGCACGGACCTAACATACGACATGAAATTTTGTGATTAACTTGCGCCGCGTTGTTGACACATTCAAAAATATGCGCTGGTTTACAAATGATGGCTCGTAGCTATGCAATGAGTGCTGCACAACACAGCACACGATATACAGCAGGGGCGGGACCCTATTTACTGTCACATGACATTGGAATATCACGAGCGTGACACAAAAATTTCTGCATTTATTTTATGGTGAAAAATACAACAATTTGCACATAATGTGTTGTTACTTGAAGAAGAATACGGATAAAAAGCTATGAGACGGAGCAAGACAACCTTCTCTTGACTTATTGTCTAAGTATTTGGTTATCTTGAAGTGTCGATTTGACGTGGTGATGTGTTCTAATTGGCTAATAAAAGCACTGACACGGGCCACATTAAATGGTCACGCGGGTCACATGCGGGCCACATGTTCCCCACCACTGGAAAGCGTTGTTTAGGTGGCTTGTTTGGACAGGTTTGTTGACTGTTCGTTGTTCGTTTGTAATATTTGAAAATGTTTGAGATCGGTTAGAGCAAAGTCTCAACCCGAAAGCTTTTTTGCCGACCACATCAGCGGAATGTTTTCACGGGTCTGTCCGAAGCGCATCAGCTGTTTCTTCACTTCAAGAACCTGCTTTCTAAGGAAGACGGATAGCGAAGGTTTTTCGCAGCTCCCGTCTTAAACGGTGATTGATCGATTAGTGGCGTCAGCATGAAGGACGCAATTTTGACTGAAGTAGATCATCGGGCGGCAGGGGATGACAGATTGAAACCTGAGTTTGTTGTACATTTTTTTCTCAGAGCAAACAGTGGCCATCGCAAACGGGTGTTCAGACACGCCGCTTGAAAAACAGTTCTTTGATTTCACTCACAAACTTTCCGAAAAATCTATGGCTTGCATCAACTGCGCAAGAGAGGTAGCGTGCTCCGATTTGCTGAACGTGCGTACAAATCACCAGTCACCTTGTAGTAGAAGGCTTCTGTGGCATTCAATGCTATTGTGGTCAGGTTCAAACAGATCTATATGGGCCTCACTAATGCAACATCAACTAGATCTTGCTTTGCTCTCACTAGAGTTTAAAATACAGTACAATTCTGTGATTAGTTAATCCTAACTTTTTCGTGAAACTATGTCTTAACGGGACACTGGGTTGTAGTGGCAGTCGCACCTTCTAGTCAGTCATAAAACGAACAATATTCTATTCGGCAGCTCATGAACGTTTTGTATTCCTTTTTTCGGCGTTGTTTGATAAAATTGTCTTGACTACCGTTCATTTCAACGCTTGCAAAATGCAGCATAGGCGCGCCATGGATCAAAGTTCAGCAAATTTAAACACAAACAGGGCATGATTGCGTCTCCAACATTTCAAAGAAAATTTCAGTTTTTTATTTTCGTTTCGCAGCAACTTTATGCGGGGGTTTGGTCGTGCGCTTAATTTGGATGATCTCCGCCTTGAGGATGCTGATTTCATAACTGTTTGGCTTTGTAACGATTCTTCTGTCACTACAATTTTTGAACAAAATCGTTTTTTTACAAAACCACAGTTTTTCGTGAAAGGCATAATAACCTTTTTTCATCGCGATTTAATTTGTCCTACGACAGAGTTCACAGATAGAATAATAGATCCAACTCATAAATTTTGTTAGCAGCATTGGACCAGGCAGAACATTTTTTATATCCCGATGTCAAGTCTCGGACAACCTCAATGCACGCATTCGTTTTGTAGTGAAATTATTTTTTTCATTTACAAAGTCAGTGTACATTTACCCAAAATTTTCTCTCGTTTGCATTAACATTTCTATTGTACTGCAACCGAGGCGTAGGTGCTAAGTTAAACCTGTTGCAACTGATTGCAAAGCGTTACCGGTTCTTCCGAACATGCAATCATTCGCCGTTATTCCCGCGCTTGCGTGCTACAGCGTGCAACGAAGTACAGATGTCTCAACTCATTGACTTTCATAATCAGAAAAAAATATTGATTTTTGTTTGAACAAAATGGGCTGCAAGTTGTAGAGTCGAGGGAAGGTACAGTGGGTGACAGTGCTGATACAAAGCCAGCTGTGCTTATTTGGTGAGTTGATGCTTTCTGGTTGAAATAGATCCCGTGAGATGGGAAGCTTTAACAGAAGCGTGCTCCACTGCTGCAAAATGGCCAGTAAAAACGGTTAATTTGTCTTGCAGACTGCAAAATATCCCTGGGAGTGAGTAGCAAGCAGCAGTTGTTGTTCCGCTTATAGTTCGTATGAATGCTGCTCAGCAGGCCTTCTATGGGGTTACGCCCCAACTACTCGTAGCCTTGCCATTGCTGCTGGCCATTTGCCAGGGCGTGCGACGTACTTGCTAGCAAACCGCACTAATTTCCGATGCGCAACAAAACACCGTGGTTCAAAGCATTCAGCGCTACTGCTTGATTCAGTAAATGTTGCGCATGCAGTTCCATAAATTTGACTCGCGATGCACTTTAATGCCCAAGGTAATCGTATATGCTGAAAGTTGTAAATATCGCGAAAACGTCACGTGTTGTGTGGTACTGCCGCCCATTGCATACTTTGACTCTGCTCTCGTCCCTGACAAAATTGATTAATTTTGTACACTCTTCAGAGCAATGCTGATATTATCTCAAGCACAGTGAGACGAAATAAATGTCTTTGGTTGTAATTCACAGAGCGTGGTTAAGTTATTCCAGCTGCATAAGCCGAATCTGTGTCGCGGACGCTCTCGTGATCGCTAATTATCTTGTAAATTGTTTTTACTATTGTCGGCGATGTGTCATTGGCCGAATAAACAGTAGTCTGAGAGCATTCTGAGGTTGGAGAACTCAGACGGTGATGTTTTTTGTTTGGCGTCTTAGTTGCTAGAGGAATTTGGCCTGGCGCTGCAGTCATGGCATCTACTATCACGTGACACGCAATTTTGAAGTAGCAGTTGACGATGTGCCATTNCATAAGCAAGGTCCGTTCTCACAAACAGAAAGGGAAATCAGTTATCTCGTGAAATTTTTCCGTAAAATCAGCAGTTTTGATTGGTTATTATAGCATAGAAATATGTATCAATATTTTCTTCTGACCCACTGAACAGCTTTTCGATGAAAACATTTTTAATGAATCTAATATGCTGAAATCATGCGAAAAATATTNTGTGGTAAGAGGAAGTGTGGTTCAAGCAAGGNCCGAAACAAAGCGTATCATGATAACGACTCTGATAACAAGAGTCTAATGCTTTTGTAAACTCATTTGGTGTGTACATTCCGCCAAATGATCANCGCTTTACATTGTGGGCGACGTGTCCGTGATGTCTACCAAGAGCTTTGATAATATTTAATTAAGTTGTGCTTTGATGTTTACTGAGCTAACACGATAAAACCCATGCTGCTCGAGTTATTCTAGGGTTAAATGCTGCTGCTTTGCCACCTAGCTTTCTCCCACAAGTGACTATATGGGTCAGTTGCATGTTACTGAAGGAGCTTTCCAACATCCGCTAGTGACGTAAAGAAGAAAATACTAGATAGACACCTCCTTGGCTTTTATATTATGCAGATGTTTCGCTGGACCTTTGCGCAGTAGGTATTNACCATCTCATATTTNAGGTTACATAAGCGAGTNCACACGCCTCCGCTAATGTTTCGATGAAGTTCGCTGAAAAACACCATACTGACATTGTGCTGACAGCAAGCTTAACTGTGGTGGTTGCGTATTAGTTTTTGTCACACGATGCTGTTTTCGTTGAAACAGCAAACTTGTGAACAACAAAAATAATGTCCACGCATGCACTATACGGTCATTGACAGGCTTTTAAGCTGATTGTTTTCTTGTTGTGAATCTCACACTTATTGCAGTTCCACGGGATAAATGGTTGAAAGCAAACTCAAAAAGCGTCGTCAACTTCTGAAAAATCACCTTTGGTTCATACAAACTGGATCTTTGCGATGCCTCTCTCGACAAAACTGTGTCGAACTCGAATCAAACGTTTGTTTAGAGCGCATTTTCAAACTTCCTTGTATGTTTGAAGGAATGCGCAAAGGAACCAACTACACCGCCGGTCTTCCCACAATTACAAGCACAGTTGCGGTACTCGACGATCCATCTCCGGCTTTATTCACATCGCTCACTCAGCAGCCAATGCCAAAGCTCCGATACTCCATCTTGCGCTTCCCTGTTGTTGAAGAGCTTGCCGCTCACCGGCATCGACACCGTCATCATCACAGGCATGACCATCGTTCTCAGCAAGGTGTGTTTTGCTATTTTTTCTCTTTTCAGTTTTGAAACAGCATTAAGGTTTTACGCTTTTAGCGTGTGGAGTGTGACTTGACTTTTTTTGTTCTTCGCTACGGCCAGTAGAAAACTTTCTGCTAAATGCAAGTGGAGCATTTTGTGTTCACCCTAACCTATAGTCGAAACGGCAGGGATCTTAGCAAAAATTTTATCATACACGTAACTCGACAGTATGCGCATTATCACAAAAGGTTTAGGTTTCATCCGTACGCCGTCACTCACAGATGTAATAAATCATATCAAGTACAGTAGCTCCTAAATTTACAATGGCAGCAATTTTAAGAGACACGAGTAACAAGCGGTGAATAAAGTTAACAGGGTCCCCACGCGGTATTGAAAGTATTAAAAAAGTATTGAATTTGAAAATCGGTTTTCAAGACCTTGAAAAAGTATTGAAATGGGCCAAAATACGCATTAGGTATTGAAAAAGTATGGAAATTCTAAATGGAAAATAAATTTTGAAGTATCTGAGCAGAATCTTACTGAAAGGCAAGGTACTTCAGTATTTCTGCAGTGTTATGCAATGTGCAAAATTGAGTTTCATGATTAAAAATTTCAAAACATGAAGAGAAGTAATGGTATTGAATTTTTTTAATTTAGTATTGAAAAGGTATTGAAATAGTATGGAAAATTATTTTTTTAAATGTGTGGGAACCCTGAGTTCAGAACCAATATTGCGTAATACTGTAATTGCGAAACCAACTGATTTTAAATAGTCCGGAATATCGTTGCAAAATCACTATTCGAAAATGAAACGGCCAGTCTGATTTTGTCACTACAGCTTCCATATCTATAGAAATCAAGATAGGGAAAGTTAATATTGAAGGACACCTCTTTCAGAAAGTTCGAAATCTTCAATAACTTGGTAAAGATGCAGATAAATTATATTACGCGATCTGTAAATGTAATTGCTTAAATTCGAATATTGTTTTGCTGTGTGAAAATGACAACCATAACCGCTGTAATTTTCTCTCTGTTTCGGAGATGCCAGGACTTCTGCAAACAGTACTTTCTCAGGTTCTACTAGCGGTAAAACGTAAAATCATGTTAAAAAACTGGCCAAGGTTCCGATAGTAAGATACAACTATCTTCGTCAGGGTGAGCACGAAATGCTGAGATTCTAGCACGGACGTCATAAAATGTGAGCGCTCCAGGAGGCAACGTGCTGATGAGAACGCAGGAGGCGGGGAGCGTGGGTTAAAAGATAGAACGTTAAAAACAACACTAAGAACCGATCGGTGGACAGCAAGAGGGAATTTCACATATATATACTGTACAGTGTATAGTATTGTAGTATGAACTGGTAAATGTCAGGGAACATAGATTGAAGCATAACAGTCGCTGACCAGAAAACTTCACAGCTTGAAAAACCGCTTCAGATTTTCAAAAAGTTTTTAGTCATTTGATGGTTGTCAATGGATGGAAAATAATAAACACGTTTTTCACAAAAGCTTTCAGGTCGGATTTGGTTTCTACGTCGCTACACTGCCCACTGGGAAAATTTGTTTTTGTAAGGGAAAGACTTCCTGAACTAATATTTTTATGTTGGCATTGAAACGGAAATGAGCTATGTCGGTGTCTGACAACTGGCGGCATTTGCGAAACTAGTTTTAGAGTAAATTACTGTGTCATAAGCATGTGGAAAAGCTAACTTAAGCCACAAACAAGGCGTTATGCGTAATGCAGGAAAAATTCTTTCAAAGTTTAGATAAAGAAGCAATAAATCCACCGACCTTTTCGACCGAACCAAATTGTGGGATTTTTTTATCTTGGTTACCATGTCAGTAGCCTATTTCAATTTTAGATATTCGTTTGTTTCAAACGTGTCCCATCTCTCTATTGCTCTCTTTAATTTTTCATACAGAACACGAGCAAACCATACGAAAGCCTCCACGATCGGATTTCACATCGCAAACGTACTGGAATGACGTACAGGTCGTCATGAGAAGTTATAATCTCGACATCGGCGAAGAGTCCAGTACTCTTTGCACTGTTGCTTATTGGGATCAGTGTTTGCCTTTAAATCAATGCATTTTAAGTTGCACGTCAATGGGCGCGTCATCGTATCGTTGGTTTCATAACGGCTGTTGCGAATGCGCCGGGCCAAGCTGTCTGAACTACGGCAATATGTACATTTACTGCAAAGGCTGCATGGAGTAAACATGCAACTTGTTTACGCTCTTCGTATGGCATCACACGCACGGGGTAAGAAGCAGACCGTGCGGTGTTTTGGCTGAATTTGTCTGAATCATTGATCTTCGACAGTTCTGTTCACAGTTCAGGTATGCATCAAATGCTTATTTCATGACTTTGACCCAACGCGCTCGGACGGAAGTCATCACAAACAAAATTTAAACGGAACTTGTGATCTGACTTCTTATTCGCAGTAACTTGATCTACAGTTCATGTCCTTTAAACCAGCGGCGTGTTATGTTACGAAGACGGAGAGGCTTTGAAACTCCGACAAACACTTACCAGTTTCCTCAAAATATTTGAAAGACAGAATTTTGGCAGTTGTTTGCTTTGCACTCTGCCTGCGGCTTGGGTGAACAATCGAAATATTTAGTCTGTTGAGCACCGACTGTTTGGAGTGCCTATGTTTTTGCAAACGGCTGTCTCTTGTTTGAAGCAAGTGTTGCCCAATCAGCGGGGTTTGCTTACATTTTGCCAACACGTGCTTTGTATGATCTTCGGGAAAACAAAATTTGATATCCACGGCTCTGCTTAGAAGTTCAGATTGTGTTGCGGTATGACTTGCAAACGACCTTTGCTATTTCGCAGGCACTGAGTTTCTCTATCTGCTTAGATTGTCCATAACAGCATACGCAGTTTGATTTTAAACACAGCAGAACGCACTTTGAAGTGTTATTCTTTAAAATCTGTGGATGCGCAACAAATGTCCTATGAAAAGTTAAATCGTTGGATTTTCTAATGTTGTACTAAGGAAGTAAAAAGTCTTGTGGTGTTGCATAAGTTAAATATTGTTTTTACTTGTACGAAAGTGTTTCTCGACTTTTGCCCGCAATCGCGATGCAAAATTTGTTCAGATTGCCTTGTGGATCGCGTAGTCTTTATTGTGTTGCTGGTATTTGTTGGGTGCTTCATGAAGTGCAACGAGAACATGTTCTTAAATATTTATAAATTCTGTATTTTTTCTGTTCAGAAACGCCCATCTCTTCTTTTTATTAGCAGAAGCCGTAGCACATAGAAGACAGTGTGTTGTGTATCATAAGCTAGCCACATGCACAGACGATCGCTAATTTAACCCAAACCTGGTATGGTTATAGGCGATGGCTCCCTGCTGCAGAAATAGGCGGGAAGTCAATCGTTTTGTGATGTGCAATAGTCGCAGAAGTGGGTTGATTTGATTGTTTCACGTCTGAAACGAGCTCGCCTCTTAGTTGTGGGGGATTATTATTATATTTTAACAAATAAGCAACGGCTACAACAAACCTGTTGCCACAGAGTTTTGTGAAAACAGAGCTACACGAAAACGGGAACCAAACCCCAAGATCAAAGCTTAAGCACAACGTACTTGTACTAGCAAAGAAAAAGTCTCAAAATAACGTTTGCCCACTTCCACAGACTGATTTGAGGATGTCAGTGCTTACAGATCTTGGTTTTACGACATCCTCAGTTCTTGCATGCGCCAACTCAAAAATCCAAAAATCTGGAGAAGAGCACTGATATTTGCGATCCCTCAGCCAGAAAAGCCATTGGGGGACCCAAAGAGTTACCGTCCCATATCCCTGCTGTGTGTTCCCTTTAAAATCTTCGAGAGACTCATCTACGCTCGTGTCGACGCAATCATCGACCCACTGCTCCCTCGGGAGCAGGTGGGCTTTCGACGCGGGAGGTCGACCGTAGACCAGGTCACCCTGCTGACACAGGACATCAAGGATAGCTTTTCGGCTAAGAAGGCCGGAGCTGTGTTTGTCGACCTCACAGCAGCCTGCGACACTGTATGGCACCGCGGCCTCTCCCGCAAGCTGCTGCAATTGCTGCCTGATAGACGTATGGTCCACATGTTCATGGAGATGGTTAGCAATCGCAGCTTCATCCTCACCACCGGAAACAGCAAAAGCAGGTTACGACGCCTCAAGAACGGCGTCCCACAGGGATCTGTCCTGGCACCCTTTCTCTTCAACATCTACATCTATGACCTGCCAACCACCGTCTCCAGAAATATGCATATGCTGACGTTGTAGCAATCATGCATACTGATGGAGACTGGCAGGCAGTTGAAAGGGTGCTGACCAAGGACATGGCAACTGTAGGTGAATACCTCCAGACTTGGGAAGTTAAAGCTCAGCACTACAAAGACGGTGTCGGCAGCCTTCCACCTCGACAACAAGGAAGCTAAACGTGAGCTAAAAGTCAAACACAACAACGAAATCCTGCCCTTCTGCTCCGAGCCCAAATACCACGGAGTAACGTTGGGCAGGTCGCTCACGTATCGCCAACACCTTGAGTCACTTCGCAAGAAGCTGACATCATGCATCGAGCTC
>JGI24022J15233_10002586_pt1 | contig 17112 bp, 14 predicted proteins | sample Ectturendosymbi2_FD_15233 | JGI IMG/M metagenome (IMG submission 15233)
GTGCATTTCCGTGACGAGTTTCTGTCTTTTCCGTGTTGTGGAACATCCAGCGCCGGATTTAGGGAGGGGGGGCACCAAAGAGGGCCCCCCACCATGTTCATGTGTTTAGCCAAATGTACGACTTGTGCGTTCCACTTAGTTATTTTTATTAGCAAGGAAATCTGTTTGTAGACGTTATGAAATTATCGGTTGTCCAGACGGCAGTATTTCACTTGTGTAAGATTTGATATTGTGACGAACAAAAAATTACACTTATTGTTTTCCTGAAGTCGGTCAGGTATCTGAATCTAGTGAATGCAAGGCCAAGCCACGTAATACGCATTAGCTTACGTCTCTACTCGTTACTGGTACATTTTGCCTCTGCCTTACTCATATTTACAGAGGTCGCATATGAGTAACATTGTTAAGTAGAGCTAACAAACGTCCTCTTTTTGGAGAACATGTTCAATGTGTTCATGAGAAATGAAATAATCTCCGAGGACATTCAAAAATGTCAAAATATCCTCCTTTTTACATTTCTTATTTTACTACTTAGCTATAATGATCAGTGGCGTAACTAAAGGTTTGAGTCAGGGTGGTAAACTTAGTTGGAAGAGGCCAACTGGCCACTGTACGGGGTCCACTAGCCAACACTCAGAAAAAACTTGGGAAACAATGGTGGATCCAGTTGTTGATGGCTATACTAAAATCATAAATCACTGGAAAATGATCCAAAACAGACACAAAAAAAACAACTTGCTGAAAACCAAAAGAATGCTTAAACCGAAATATAATTTAAGTGGGAGACCGGTTTTTAAATTTAGCTTACCAGGGGGGAAATTCGCCTCTCTGCAACCCATCAGTTACCCCACTGGCTATGATATATTGTATTTACATGCAGTTCAGTAAGCTGTCTCTACTCAACCGCCACAAGATACGAGCTGGTGGCGTTGCTTAGTTTATGGAAGCGCCTGCAAGTTTTCTAATTAATCTACGTTATCGTTGAATTAATTCTCGGCTGGAAAGGCGGGAATGCTTTCACATTAATCGCTACCTAACAGTGGTAAATCTTTTTTCAATACCTCAATGACTTTGGCATTGGAGCGAGGACTTCTGACTCCGTTATAGGTACTGTATACTAGCTTTGCTGATGAACCCGGATACGATAATTAGTGTATTGTTGTACATAGCTTAGTGTAGTACTTTCTCGTAATGATACCTAATCAGTAATGCTAAAATATGAAGAAATTCGTCAGAAGTATCCCTTTTTCAGAAAAGGACTAAATGATTTTGAGACTGAGTGAATTACGTGTGGTTGCATTTACAAAGTTCGGAAAAGATAGTGAAAAGACTTTGTGGATATTGAGCACCAAAAACACATTTCTCACACAGTAACCAGGTGGCTATTACTTTATCCTAGCTTGCCAAGGATGTTTCAAATATACCCAGCTTCACATTCATTCTTCATGTCCATCGACAAGCCAACTGTTATTCTGAAATGTTTTTTGGAAATTCTCTGAGCGAACTCTGTTAGACATTAAGATATTTGCAGTCATTTCTGGCTGCTTTAATGAGCAAGTTCAGGATATTGACAAGTCCGATGCACCATTTGTTGAGGTTGTATCGTGTTTCGCCACTGTGAAGGTCTTACTGTAGGCTACTTGATGTGGTAAATGCTCATAGTGTTTTAACTTTGACACTCTCAGGTTTGACTCTACTATAGTTAAGGTACTTAATTTCAAAGTTCGAAATATACTGCATGAATATGCTTCGGAGTTTACCTAACAGTCACCTACGTGTGATTTATTTGGCAAATTCTGTGGCTGCTTAGTGAGAAGTTACAAAAAGCTGCGGTGGAATCATATCGCCCCAGTGCAAAGCATCAAGGAGGCTCGTTTCATGAAGCTGAAAGTAGTCAGGCTTTTTCAAAAGATGCTATGTTTCTGTTCCAGATTTTGTCGACAAGCTACTTCTTGTTTCATTTCAACAGAAAAATCATTTTTAACCTATCGGTTTGATTTCTAACACTGTATATGAATATGCTTTGTATTCCACATTTCAATTGCAAAGCAGGAAATTGATAGGTCAAAAAGTCAAAATTTGAGTTTTTAGGTCAAAAAATAGGTAGCCCTAATTATAAGAATACGAACCGGACACTCGTAACTTTTGGGCAGTATTCTTAACGCATATCGTCGGTAATGATGTTCAGAAAATCCGGCAGCATGTCGGCGTTCGTTGGAGACGCAAATGGCGTCGAGAACTACGGTAAATGTGTGGCCGTACGCATACTCGAAATGTCGCAAGTGCGAGTTTACGAAGAGATTGAGATGCTGTTAGTTCTGGTTGTTAACATTCGCAACGGCAAGAACAAGAAAAGTGGCACTCTGCAAATACCGGAAATTGGAGTCGGCGGTCGGTGATAATAAGTAAAGGATTAAGGAGAGCAACGCAAAACAAGTTACACTGCGAGGGATAACAAAGAGCGCGACGCACGACAACTTACGGGTAACTTTTTGCGGGAGCGCCGACAAATGTTTTCATAGTTTATTATCAGCGTTCCCACTTTAGGGGAATTTGTCCCTAGTTTGCGAATTTTAACATCTTTTGGGGAAAATCTGGACATTTCAGGCATCTACGGATTTTTTAGGGAAATTGCATTTTTAAGGATAAACCTGTAAAAAAGTGTGGTCATGCGTTTCCTTCTGATGTGAAAATCAGGTTGTGATTTACTGTCAGTTACAGAAAAAAGTAGTGCACAATGACAATTAAACCAAAGTAATTTGCTATATTTTCCTTATTAGAGAATCGTTAAGCTTACCTGGAATTAACATCATTAGAGTGCATCAAAAGCAGACCGTAGTCACGCTTCAGTGAAAAGTAGAGCTTTTTTGCTACGTCATTTTTGTGAAGGTCATGTTATACTGTGGCATGAAGTTTTAGGTAGCCTACTGGTATGTATTGGCATTGCATAAATGATCAAAACGTAGTTAGTTTGAAATGATCATTGCTTTAAGAACTTTTACTGTCCTTTTAACAAGCAGCATAGTGTGTATGTATAGGAACTCTCGAAACAGTTACACAACCATAGCTAAATCCAAATCCATGGTCGTCGGAAGGGGGGAGCCTTGGCCCCCCTGGATTTTAAAATTTTCGCAAAAAGGGTTGATTTTTAGTTTTGAGTGGGAAAATACAAATTTCGCCACTTTTGGTCCCCCCCTGGAAAAATCCCTTAGTGCACCCTCTAGAAAAAATCCTTCCGACGCCCATGGCTAAATCACACCTCAAGAACCATATTGTTTAGTAGGTTTGATGTTGAATTCCACTGAAGGTAGATGAAAGCAGAATTTGTGCAAAATCTAGGGAATTATGAAATTTTGGGAATTTTAAGGTCAGCTTTAGATAATTTCTAGTAAAAAATTGTGGGAACCCTGTTTATTATCAGACTTCAAAGTGTGTGTCTGGTGATGTTGGAATCAAAGTCAGCGACGGGTACAAAGGTCGCTTTTGAAGATACGAATTTATTGCTTAAGTCCAAAGTTCGTTTGTGAGATCTCAACAGCAGCGATGTCTTGGATGTAACGATACACTAGTACGATAGCTACATAAGTAAATGCATTTCACACCGGCTTTATCTGATGTGAACGGTTAACCCTAAGGCAATACTGACGTGACGTGCTGTCAGTGGCGTAGCGAGGCTAAATGCCGCCCGGGGCCCACCATTAAAGTGCCGCCCTTTCCACTCCTCAAATTTGCTTACAAGGATTTAAAATGAGAGAAGATCATGTTTCGTGCTTATTTAAAGATGTAAGGATTAATAGAGCATTTTGAAGATCACAATCACACACTCAAACTGAAAGGGATCTTGTTTGTCATTGTCGATTGTGAGTCTTACTTTTTTTTCTGCTTGTCGCCACCTTCCTCATTTTTTCTTTTCCTAAATTTTTTGCTTTCTTATGCACATATGGATCTAAAATGTTTCTTCAAATGTTCTTCCCTGTTGGTTTTTAGTCTCCGGTAAACCCACCGTTTGGCTTTTTAATAGTTTACTGATTCCAGGGATCAAACGAAAAAATGAAGATATGTGTTGGCGGCTTGCCTACTTTGCAGATGTAAACATTAAAGTATGTTGTTTCGCGTAGTATCCCTGTCTAAAACTAAAAAAGTATATACATATATACTGCATATAGGAGACTATAATATTAATTTCATAATATGATTTCAGTGATGTACAAAGGAGGTTTCATTGTTAACTTCACGTTCCAGTGGTGGCTTAATTCTCCTAGAATGTATAAAAGGCTTAAAAAGTTAACTCTGTCAGCACTTACGCGAGGCCCTCTAAGGTGCTGGACCCATTTTGATAAAATAGGTCAAATAAGCTTAAAAATGGCTCTGGGTGAGAAATGCTAGCTTGCAGCTTTCATTGTGAGTTGCGCACTTGGTCTAGCTGTTGGACTTTTTCAGGGGTGTAGTTGGGTGGGAACGACGTTCCCACACCTTTTTGCACTGCTGACAACATTAAAACATGGCTGCGATCTCATAGATGTGATAGTGACACGCAGATTCGCACTGCTGGTCAAAAGTCTGCAGTGCGACAGGAAGATCCAGTGTGGAAATTCTTGTAGGCGAATGCTCACTTTATTCCAACTATTTGGTGCAGTGTTCCTTTTTATTGGTGGGAGAACGGCGTTTTCATTCCACACCTCTTTTTTAGCACTACTCCCCCAGGTGTCTTTCAATACAGGTGCATAGTGTTATTCCTTGCCTTCGTCCGTTACTAACAGAACCGTCACCAGAAGGTCTTTTAAATAGGGAGGCTTTACGTTTGTGCAGGGTGGCTTGACATTCTAAAATTTGATAAAAAATCCACTGATTTATAGTGTTTCACAGTTCAATTGTGGGGCTTGGAAATTTGTTTGGTGGACAGGGCCGCGACAAGAGGGGGGCGGGAAGGGCAATACCCCGGGGCGGCACTTTTGGCGAAAAGAAGGAATAGCAAATGGTCTTTTACGAATGAACCTGAAGTTAGATTTTGGTTAAGGTTGGACCTACCATACGTCCCGGTGTCCCATCCCAGTTAGCAGAATGTCCCGGAATTTCACTTCAGTGAAATTTTCAAAATGAACTCCAGCCTGATGATGCATTATGAAATAATTTCGTCCTGAAAGGCTTTGACTTTGCTTTAACCCGTGGCTTGGGGACGGCGGCACTTTTCGACTCGCCCCGGGGAGGCACTTCCCCATATCGGGGCCCTGTTGGTGGAGGCTAGGCCCACCAAAACTCCCTGTGGCAACGGAACTGGTTACCAAGAGACATCTATTTCAAAAACTGCATTACCAAACCATACCAAATTCATCAAAATGAGAGCAACACCTTTTCTACGCTTTTCTTATGACTTTTTCTATGACTGCAAATGTTAGTATACTGTTGAACAAAGGGGACTTCTACGAAACTCGACTGCCTACGGGTTGGCACCAAGACAAATCAACTGCAATACCCGCTTCAAGAACGTCATTTTCCAACACCATTACGTCATGCGGAAAAACAGCAGTTGCATTGAAACTGAGCAATGGTACCATTGCAGAGTTCTTCACTTCAACCGTCAAAATTTAATGTTGATAACCCCACCTAATCACCAGGCTACAGCTTATGGCACTTATTGGAAAACCTCGCTGAACTTTAAAAAATAGTACGAGATGTGCCAAGAAATGTCTTTTTAAAATTTTGGTGACGGCAAGCAGCGGTAAGCCAACGCCTGAACTATGTTTCTTGCCGGGGCGGTTGAGGTGAACACTCTTCTCAAAGAGCGCTACGGCGATTCACTCAGTGACCGTGGATGGAACACACAACCCTCCGATTGAGAGGCGGAGTACAGCCATCGCCGTCCCAACGAAATGTTCGTCGCCAATGCCCAGGTGTCAGGTTATGCTATGATGTGCCGTTGGGGCGTTGCTAAGGAACCAACCACGTTGGACATGGCTGGTCTATACGCTCAACACCAGCAATTCACACATCATTAATAGCCCATTTCCGGTGATTGGACACTACAGCGTAGTCCTCAGTGATGATCAACTTCCGCCAGAGAGCTTTCTAAAGCGTCCATTGTTAAATACCAGCAAACCTCATTTCAAGTATTTGTCGCCGCAACGATGCTTCAACTACGTCAACAACTGTTGTGGTAAACAAACCTTTGCTGGAAACGAAGTCAATCCACTCTTTCACACCCCCACCAACTCCAAAATAATATGACTTGGAAGAAACGTAAACTCTGCCACCTGGCTTCAGGGCGTGCTGTAATAACCTGTGAAGTCTTTCGTAATAATCAGTAGAGTAGATAGTTTCAGCGGTTAAAATAACATCGAATTTTGTCTGTAGGGTTGCGTTTACAGCACTCCAGTCGCCAGCAACAAACTGATATTTATCAACCTCCACAAAACTTTGCTCTAATAGCGTTGCTAGCAAATCGCTTTGGGATAAAAGTTTTTGAGCACTATTTTCATCTCTTTTTTGGTCTTTCATCGCATGATTTAACAGCAGCGTTGGTGCAGTGGCTTGAATCAGGACAAAGTTATTAAAATCTTGAAACGTCACTCTTTCTGCTCCGCAAATCGAGGCACAAATTCCAGGCAGGCCGACGCCGCAGCCGAGTTCCAGGACATTACAGTTAGCAACAACGTTTTGGTTTTCCAACAGAAACCTTACCAAATCCACGGAAGCTTCCCAAACCTTCAACCCACCTTCGTAAACTTGGGTAATGATGTCGGCGTCATCATTCAAAATACTCTGGTTCCTTTCTGCATCTTGCTCATCAATCAGCATCGCTGCGCTTCGGCACGGCTGAATAAAATGCAAAGTGCAGTTTGCTGTCGGATTTACATCTCTGATGATGAACGATCCTTGCTTCAACTGACTCTTCCACAAATCCATTGCTTCCTCTATATTTAGGCATACCATCGATGAATGCTCATTCACAAGTTTGTCCATAGAGCAATTTGCCTGCCTAGTGTCAGCCAAGGCAGGTTCAGCACAATCGCTACCCATAAAATTAAATTTAAAACTCATGTTAGTCTTTAACTCGGCTGCAACGAATCAAACATTTGCAAAGTTACAAATGGACAGTCACGTTACATTTCGCAGTCAAGCACACTGCAGTTTTTCTCATACGCATATAGAAATAACCACAATACAAAAGTAAACTGACCAAGTAGCTTAATATTTGCCTAAATCAGAGATGGCCAACCAGTCAGAGACCAAGAGCCACATCATACGAGTACACATGAACATCACCCCATCTCTTCCTCACTCACTCACAAATATACCTTTGCTTAGCTACATTTAATGCATATATCACATACCAATATGACAATGACAGAACTTTACAAGCCATATGCATGTTATTTGGTGGGACATCTGGTAATTACTTCAGAGCCGCATGCGGCCGCGGGTTGGCCACCCCTCGCCTAGATGCTGTGAAACTCGGACCAATATCATTTATTGAAATCAAAATGCTTTAAGTTTCACGATAAAACAAAACTTCTCCAACAAAAAATTAAATCCAACACAATTGTAGATTGAATCTGCACGAAAAGGTTTATGAGAAAATTACATTTCGAAATTATGAACTGCGCGTCTGTTGGCTTTTAACTTCCCTCGGCAAGTATAGCTTATGGTATTTTCTTTTTGCACATGAGAACGTATTGTCTAACTAAAAAGTTATCCCGCACTAGTATTGGGTCAAAACTGCCAGATGTCTCTCCTGCTACAGGTTCGGAAAAACGGGATTCTTTCTGCTTACTATGACAGTGACAAGGATTTTATATCAGTATTTCAGTGATGTTACAATCTACTCAAAAGATTTTGTTTTAACCGTTTAAAATCTCATAAAATGACGTTTTGCCTAGAAGTCACTTCCAACATCAATAATAATACAGTATTACAAATTACTTTGTCATTTTCGTCCTGGTCGTAGCAGCACGCATCAAATTTTCAATAAATCTTGGGAGTATGGCAAAGATTTTTTGTGGACCTCGAGTAAGCATAGGACCTGGTTCCTCGTGAAACGTTTTGCGGAGAGGGAGTACGGTGTCGACGGCCCTCTGTTATTGATCGCCAAATCACTGTATTCCTACTCAGAAGTTTTTTTTCAGTGTCAACGGAGTTAAATCACAACGTTCACCGTGGGTGTTCGACTTCGACAAGAGTGTTTTCTTTCACCCCTCTTCTTCATAGTCTATATGAATTGGATAAACAGTAACAGTCGAGTCAACGAGGGTGCAACTGTTGGAAGCTGCAGGATTAACCGTTTGCCTTTTGCGGACGATTTAGTACTATTGCGTGTTTGCATCCTCTGAACAGGGTCTCCAACATACGCTTAATCGGTTTGCAGCTGCGTGCGACCAAGCGGGAAAGAAAAATAGCACAAAAAGACTGAGGCATTATGTCTCTCTACAAACCATGCCAATGCCGCTGCAAGTCAACGGCAATACACTGCAGCATGTCGAGAAGTTGAAGTACCTTGGGGTGACGGAATGCGGAACAAGGAGATTGTCACACGGATTGGTAAAGCAAACGCAGTTCTTCGTGAGCTTTACCGCTTTATGATAACAAGCTGGAGCCTTCAAACACCACAAAGCTGTCAGTTTTAAATCGGTCTTTCTTCCGATCTTCACACCTCACCTAGAGTCTTGAATCTTGTGTAATGACTGAAAGAGTGCAATCTCAGTACAAGCAGTAGAGATGGAATTTTTGCGAAGAGTTTCACGGTGTGACACTTCACGACAAAGTGTGCAGCTATGAAATTCGTTAAGCATTTAATGTTGACCCACTTCTTCGAATAGTAATTGCCAGTATCTGTGTGAGCGGTTTAAGTGAAAACATTAATGAAAGCTATCACACAAAATATTCCGCAACACCACAAAATGTTCATTTTTTAGATGAGGTTCTGCAATATTGCGCGTACCAACATCACCACGGGTAGCCAAGTAACCTGACAAACACCAAAGAACACAATACCTTTCAACAAAGACTGCTTTCATCATGATCAATACAATCACATGCTGCATTAAGACCTAAGGGAAACGCATAACACAAAGTTCTGGTGAGCGTGATCGTATTTTTGTCACAGCGCAACAACAATCTATCGTGGTCGCTAAAGAATAGTTCATAACATGTAAGTCATCCTGCTTTTTGCGCTATGAACAAGCCACTGTGAAATTAAATCACATTAAACGAGATTTTGATAAGGCAGCATCCATAACCGCAAGAGTATCTCTAACATTTGAATGTTCGCTGATAAAAGTGGAATCGTTCAGCATGAAATATTGTATAAACAACTGCAATCCTTGCGTGACCGGCTTCTGCTTAGCACAAGCAAGTTTGGTGAACACCTTTTGAAGCTGGTCCGATGATTCAGCCAGAGTTGCAACGTTAATGAGAACTTTACGAAGAAATGCGACCATTGGCTTTTCCATTTTAGTGAATTCAACTGCCTAAAAATTGTTTACATCATCAGTTAATGCTTGAAACGCCTTCGGGTAACGCAAAAGAATTACAAGCAGGCCCGTAACCAGGAGTGGGCGAAGCCCCCCCTAGAAAAATTTTCGCCCTCCCTGGAAAAATGTGTTGGACATAGTTTAAAACTATTGGACACAGTTCAAAAAATTTAGGCCCCTCTCAGAAAACTCTTCGCCCCTCCTGGTGTCCCAAGCTGGTTACGGGTCTGATTACAAGTCGATCAAGTTGACAAAACACTTGCCTTGAAACACGAAAGTGGAATGGTTTCAATCACAATAAGATGAGCCAAAAGCAACGCCGTGTTTCTCAGCTGTCGATCAGACATCGAGTTCAGTAATTTGAATTTGTCCCAAAACGAGCACTGGAGTGATAACACGAATTGCCTGCAAAGTAGTTTAGCAGGTGCAGATCTTATTGATAACTGCGCTACACCATTGTTGTAGTAGCTTTGACTTATGACATGTTTTACACTGCTTAGAAAAAGAACAAACCTCCGCGCATTCAGTGTAATAAGGAACTGTTTTTTTATCGGTCATAAACCGAAGTGTTTTTGAAATGACCGAAAAAAATTAAGTCATTTCGGTCAGAATGTCTGAAAATATAGGCTAATCAACACTGTTACGGCAAGTTTTCATACAACTGTGAGACAACTGACCGAATTGTTTCAGCAAAAATATGACCGAAATGTCTCAGCCAAAAAACAACAGATTAGGAGTGTTGAAAAAACACCCTATTGAACTAACCTGTCGTTGCTGCAAAACTTTCGAAGAAGATGAAAATAGAAAGGGTTGAAAGTCTTTTGTTGTAGACAGCACTCAACCAAAACGTGACAAACTTCACGAAACTGTTTGCCCTGCACACAGCATTAGTTATCTGTAAAGACCATCATTACAAGTTCTTTGTTTTGAATTGGGTTTCTACAACGAGTTCAACGTACATTACCTTCAAATTCAGTTTAAGTACTTTCCCGTAAGCTTCTACATAATCTTCTGAAGACATCACAGAGTAAAATATTTTCCGACGCACATCGGTATTCATTCGAAGATTCTTCGCAATTTGCATCATCTGTGAAGTCGCGCAATCATCAGCTGTAATACAAACCTAATTTTACGCAAGATATCATCAACAACCCAGCAATAATGCTTTCGATGAGCAGAGACAGGAGCACCAGACACCCATTTTTGACACATGGAATCATCGACTCGAGCTGTTATATCTCTGACCCTGGGTGACAACTCAACTACCATGGATGTTTCTTTTCGTGACTGGCTGCAGCTGTCTGGAAGCCAGCACGTATGATCAACGTTTCAATGATAACAGCTTTTTGCAAGTGATTACCACAAGCTTCAACTTTTTGCATGTAATCACCATAAGCTTCAAACCACACAAAATTGAAGTAATATATTTTCTCACTAATGATTACGGAGCGTTTCCCAGTTTTTAAGCTTCTACGAAAATTTGCGAAGCATGAAAATCGAAATAGTCAAATACTAATGCTGCATCGTTTCTAGGCAGTTTTGATTTGAAATCAAGTAGGTTTTGTTTAAACCAGCGTTTCTTAAACATTTCTGGGTCACAGGCACCTTGTACATCCTAACTAGGTTACGGATGCAAACGCTGCAATAAATATTTGAAATTAGGTCTTTGTCATCGTAGTAGTAATTGAAATATCAGAGCAAAGACTAGTAATCCTTTACATCACATTCATGGACCCTTAAAACACCTTCACGGACCATAGGTTAAGAACCCGTGTTTTAGAGCACTGATTCTTAACGGGGTCCCAGCGAAAAATCCGGGGGCCCCCCAGAACTAATGCCAAAATGTTTTTAGCCCTTCTACGTACAAACGACAACGACCACCACTTTGACTGATGACCTGTCTGCTCTAGTTAACATCACAACTATGTACCGTAATCGCATTAGAGTTGCAAATGACAAGAGAATTGCTCTCAGCAATATTAACTCCTATTCATGAGTTTGTTTAGTTTAGAAGGATTAAGAGCAGAGGTCGCACTGACTAATCATCAGTGCTTTGCTTTCCGAGTAAATCGTTGTGGTATTCCACTAACCATTTGTGTTGTGCTTTCATCAACAAAAGCTTCTCTTAATTGGAGTTCCAGTAGTGAACAACTTATCAGTCTTATCACAATAGTGTTTGCCCTTTCATCATGCAACTCCTTAGCAGGTTGCGCAGACCAGTGGTCCCCAAGCCAATATCATTAGGAACAGGGGTCCAAGGGGTTGGAAAGGTTTAGAACAGTGGTTCTTAACATTTTTTCCACCATGCCCTTCTTGAATAATTTTGCCTTGGTTCACACCCCCTTGACTTTAAATAAGTTGTAAAAGCAAGTGTATTTCTTGGTAAATTTATGTAATTTTTTAAATAAGTTGTAAAAGCAAGTGTATTTCTTGGTAAATTTATGTAATTTTTTTTTAAAACTTGGTAAATTTATGTAAGTTGTAAAAGCAAGTGTATTTCTTGGTAAATTTATGTAATTTTTTTAATTTCAAGTTTTTTATCAGACATTAAGCGCACAGAATACAAACACTCAGAGTCTGCACGTGTTGTACCAATACCAAGTATTACGGGTTAGCGAACAATGCAGATTGATAAAAACGAACACAACAAGAACAATTAATAGCGAGTTTGGAGGTAGAACAACAAGGTTGCAGATACTTTCTTAACACTATTGTTCGCTAACCTGTAATACTTGGTATTGGTACAACACTACATCCAGAGTAGTACACTGAGTCCAACCCTGGTGAAGGGCCAGGTAAAGTACGAAAGTACTGCAGTATGCACACACCCTTAAACAAACACTGTATTGCATGAGCACTCAGCCGCAAAGTAAAATGCGGTTGCAATGTTTAAACAATACGGACGAATATAAACAATCTGACTGCATCAAAGTGCACAACCATACGTTGCTAGACTTTTTGCATCGTTCAAGAAAGTGGTACATATATTTTCACAATAAGGTCTCAAAGGTAGGAATGTTGCATTGAACCTGATGACTACTAACACTCGCTCGCCACGGCAGGTTGTATAGATCCCTGCACCCAAAATCATCTGATTTATTTGAAATTTTTGTTGAATATTTGGTAGGGTGCATCAGCTCCCCCTTACTTTCTAGTTTCAAGCCAACTTTTTTTTACTGGTGAGGTTAGCTTAGAAAATAACTTCTGCAAAGTTTGGTGCTGATCGGACCAAATTTGACCCCCCCACACAGCCAGATTTTGCAGGGTTCGACAACATTTTTTCATGTTTTGTGCCACTAGAGAGCGCTGTGTTCAATAAACTAAAAAAATGTTGATATCTACAGATGCCTGTACTTCTTTCGCATATTTTGAAAAAAAAATTCCAAAATATGTTGAGGGGAAGCAAAAATATTGGCAATTTTGTATGTTTATTTTGCTCAAGAGCACCACTAGTGGTGATAAACAAACATGGAATATCTCACTAAGTACTAATGCAAATCAAAATGAAATTGATGCCTACCCCCCCTGTTTTCAGGGATGAGGAATTTGTTTTTGCTGTTACTTGTTCATATTTTTATCACTGGAGGGCACTACAAACAATTAAATACTATTTCGACCAAAATTTTAACTCATACCAAGTTTTTGGACTAGAAGTTGATAACCAGTTAGCTTGATTTTGACAAATCACAGTGAATAACATGTGCAAACTAACAATAAATCATGCAATTTGGAGTTAAAAATATACATTGTGTTTTCAATTCAGTTTGTTGTCTTACGGAGCAAGAAACCAAGATCATGACTTTGAAGTATGGTGAGAGTTTTCAGCTACTTGTAGAATGCATTGAAAATGTTTCTTTTTGTGCCGAACCATTTTTACCTTGCTTTCAGCCTAATTATCTGCAACATGAGTAGTGTCGACAATAAATTTTTCTTGCTGGTATGCATCATTTGCTTGACACTGAGTCACTGGAGAATTCAAAAAACTCGTAAAGACCAATAATGCAAAAAAAGCTCCAAGAATCATCTCATTTAATGCTGATAGGTCATCTGAAACAGTTGCAGATAACAGGTATTTTATAAAACCTGGTTTTCCAAAGCCAGAACCACGTCTTTTGGAGCTTTCATTTTCATTTTCTAATTTGTATTGTTGTCCACTTCATTGGTTTTTAATGTCAGTGGAGCCAGTTCCTCACTAACATACCACAAGTGGCACGTTATTTATCAATCACAGAGTCAAATGTCAGCAAATATATACTGTAAATGCATTATGAGCAAAAGATTATGTTTGGTGCAGAGGATCAGGTTGCTGCAGATAGCTACCATGGAAGATAACAGAATACTAAAAACTGACCAAAACCTCTCATTTCTGAGTTGTCCAGATGCAAATATTACTCCCTTGGGGAGTAGAGATGAAATTTGTGATCTTAGTAGTTCAATTTTAATCGCATGCAGCAACATTGACATCCACCATGCTAAGCAGAGTGCACCAGCTGTATTAATTGATGAAAACTCAAGATCTGCTTCACCTGGAAATGCAGAGATTTTGTGGTAGGGATGGTGTTTGGTTTACCCCAAACAGCAATACTGGATCCCAAACTGCTGCACGTGCAGCCATTCAAACTAGACAAATTATTGCTCTGGTTTTCAGTTAAAATCACATAGGTGAAGTCGTTTTGTTCAATGTCTGTGTTGCAATCGGAAAGCGCAAATGGCAATTGCACAAAGCTTCACACTGTGGCAGAGGGCAAAAATAGAGATCACATGCCATGATCACTCTATTCTTGCTTGTTCGCGCCACATATATATGGGTGTTATTCTTTGCGCACATCCCGTTCGTGGTGAATCGCACATTCAACGCAACGCCAACCGAGAGGTTGTAACATCTGGAATGCACTAGAACCTGCAACTTTCTGGAGTCTCGATAGTATTAGCCTTTTTCACAGGTGCAAGAATCACTTCCCCCTATTGGCTTATGATAATAACAACAACCTTCACTGTGCAGTTTTCCCAGGATATTCATTGGAGAGGAAAGCTGATATTGTGAATATGTGCAAAAGTTTCTTGAGTAATGACAACAAGTGCTATAGAGATGACAAGGAGCTTATGTTATTGGCACATTTTTACCTTCCACAAAGAAATGCAGTGTCTTGATTTTTCATCATTCCATAGACGTGGTTTCTAATCATTCAATTCAATAGATCTGTGTTTCTACAAGGCAAGGTGGATTGCAAAGTTGCTCTATGCCATTAAAATTGCTTTACTAATATCACAAATTTTTTCTCAGCACCACAAGGAAACAGTGCATCTGTACAATTCTGAAAAAAACATTGTTCAGTTTTCAGTATTCTGCTATCTTCCTTGGTGGGTATCTGCAGGAACCCTCATTCTCTGCACCAAACGTAATCTTTTGCTCATAATGCATTTGTAATATATGCTGACGTCGACGATGTGATTTATAAACAGCAAAGAGCTTTAACTGCCACTTGTGGTATATTACTGCGGAACTGGCTCCACTGGCATTAAAAACCAATGAAGTGAACTTAACAACACAAAACACAAAATGGTAACTCCAAAAAACATGGTTCTGGCTTTGGAAAACCAGGTTTTATAAAATGCCTGTTATCTGCAACTGTTTCAGATGACCTATCAGCATTAAATAACATGATTCTTGGAGCTTTTTGCATTATTGGTCTTTACGAGTTTTCTTTCACCAATTTTATTTTGATTTGCATTAGTACTTAGTGAGATATTCCATGTTTGTTTATCACCACTAGTGGCGCTCTTGAGCAAAATAAACATACAAAACTACCAATATTTTTGCTTCCCCTCAACATATTCTGGAAATTTTTTTTCAAAATATGTGAAAGAAGTACAGGCATCTGTTGATATCAACATTTTTTTAGTTTATTGAACACAGCACTCTTTAGTGGCAAAAAACATGAAAAAATGTTGTCGAACCTGCAAAAACTGGCCGTGTGGGGGGTCATATTTGGTCCGATCAGCACTAAACTTTGCAGAAGTTATTTTCTAAGCTAACCTCACCAGTAAAAAATTGTTAGGCTTGAAACTAGAAAGTAAGGGGGAGCTGATGCACCCTAATATTTGGTGCAACGTTTTTTTGCAGCATCAGATGGAAAACGTTTTCTTTTAAGCGACATTGCGCAAGATGTACCGGTACTCACATATATACACGTTCCTACTCTTGCCAGCATGCTTAATGTGTTGCAGTTGCTTATTTTAGACTTGATTAACTCTGCATAACTTTGCAACCGCACATTACTTTGCAGTGAATACAGATTACTCCGACTAATTGCATATCGGTTAAACCAGTGGTTCCCAAACTTTTTCGAGCCATTACCCAAATCAAGATAGTGATTATGTCTTATTACCCTCAATATTCCGCAGTGATCGCTCATAATACAGAATAACATCGCGGTTTTGGTTCTGCATTACCCCCAAACATCAGATATTATCCCCAGGGATAATTTTCCCCACTTTGGGAACCACTGGGTTAAACGCTATAACCACGTTTCCGCATAAGATTCCAGAATCTCAAACCAAAACCATTTTATTCGTGAAAAAAATAGTCCGGTTAATCGCATAAACTGGATATTCCAACGGAAATGTTGTTTGAACACTTACTCCGCAACTCCTTAATGTGAGTGAAAGACACAGTTCTGAGATTAAGCAGCTGAGTGTCGCCATTGACATGGTCATAAACAAAGTTACTATTTTTCTTTGGCCGAGAAGTCGATATCATATTGTGGCCTGTAGCTGCCAAGCCGCATTTAAAAACTTAGTCTCACATTCAACAAGAGTGTGGCCAAAGTTTATGAATCGTCATAAATATACATTGTCACATCACAAAAGAACACGGCTGGAGTACTGTAAAAAGTTAGTATCATGCAGGGTGTACGGCCACATTGCAGAAAGCTTGACGAATTACACAAAGCCATAGCGGTACCCCACGTTGCGTGGAGCTATGCAAAGCGTACGCATTCATGTTTAGCAATTAGGCAAGCCGCTCTGCAATGCAGCTGGCTACCTTGAAATTCTGTGCACCATGCTGTTCTCAAATGTGAGAACGGCACAGATGTTATTGTTACAGGGACTTGGCATGCCGACTAAGCAGTACCCCTAGTTGTGCCCCTGAATGTTTGCATGCAGGCTCAAATTCGGCCTGCAAAATTTCAAGAAATTTAACCCCAACTTCCATCTCTGCCAGGACTAAGCCAAATAACATGCAGCAGTGTAAAATTAGCACTGGCATCACCGTTCAAAACTTTCCATGCAGTAGAGCAGGGGTTCCCAAACTGGGGTACATTTGCCTATCTGATGGGGTACATTTAAGATTAGCAATAGAAGGGAAAAAATATGTTCATACATTATTCATTTCAAACTACTTATAGATATGAATTTGTCTGAACCGTTGCATGTTACTAATCAGGTTAGAAAAGGGGGAGTATTGAGTCCATACTTGTTTGCTGTATATTTAGATGATTTATTTCTTAAACTAAACAATATTAAAGCTGGGTGTTATATGCTTGAAATCTTATTGAACGACTTGATGTTTGCTGATGATATTTGTGTGTTTTGACCAAGCGTACGTGGGTTGCAAAATATACTAGATGTGTGTCAGGCTTAT
>JGI24022J15233_10002590_pt1 | contig 17108 bp, 11 predicted proteins | sample Ectturendosymbi2_FD_15233 | JGI IMG/M metagenome (IMG submission 15233)
AGCGAAAATGCGTGGTTTTTGTCAGGACAGCGAAAATGCGCAATTGTCAGGACAGCGAAAATGCGTGGTTGTGCCCCCAAGCGTTCAGTGGCGTCTTGTTTTCCGCTCTTGACGTATCCGACTAAATGGGGACATTTTTGAGTTGATTTCGAGCGGCGCGATGAGCGGTCGCGCAGCAGCTTCATCCGATTCAATTGCAAAAAACATCGACGTATCATTGCTAAACACCTCGCCAAGCCCCACAAACTGCAGTTGATTCGACAGCCGAAAGGTGTTTCCCCCACAAAGGAAAAGCTTTCTGCCTGCAATGAAGGAAGACAACGATTGGGGCGAGTTTGCGATTATTCCCGCGCTTACGACTGAGTGGTTCTGGCAAATTGGTATATTGCAGTAGTGCTTCCGGAGTTGCACTCATGTTTAGATCGGGTCTTGGAAAAAACTATTTTTTGAACGAAACCGAATCGCGGCCACAACTTCAAATGGCAACATTCATTACCAGTTGAACTTGCAAATCTTCCGTTTCATCGATCGAGGTACGGCGTATATCATCTTGTTGTCGTCCAGCGACACTGATTGCAATGCAGGTGATTTCCCGAGATCAAGAGGAAAATGAACCACGCTGCGAAGAACAGACGACAGGAACTATCAAAGAACACGAAAACGCCAACGGGGAAACGAAAAACAAAAACGTCACGACGCTAGCGCGAAAAGAAAATAGCATACAAAAGATCGTTTCATTATCGCGACAGACCTACTTGTTCGACGAAACATTCAGCTCTTCCAAGAACTTCAGAAAACAAACTTGCCGCGGCAAGAACGAAAGCCTGTTGCGATTCAGCCACAGCTTCTTCAGATGAATGCAACCGTCGATGCTGACTGGCAGGCGTCGAAGTTTGTTGAACGACACATCGAGACTGACCAGGTTCTTCAACAACGCAATTTCTGAAAATTTATCCGGAATACTTGACGAAAAGGGTGCAGCAGCGCTTCCAGAAACAACGAAAAAAACACGATTGTTCACTAAACGACCACTCCCAAATACATCTTGCAGCCAGGGCCGTACCGAGGGGGCAAAGGGGGGTCAATGCGGCGGGCGTTGAATCACTGGGGGCGCCGAAAAGTCCCAACAATGTCGCAAGTACTTTCTTCAATACATTACATTTTCTCCCGAAAGACCTCAGGTTCGAACATGGGGGCGCCAAACTTGATTCTTGCCCCGGGCGCCACCTAACCTCGTCACGTCCCTGCTTGCTGCACACACCACCGCAAAATTTGAATATAATCAATAATTATAACTGGACGACTGTCTGGGAAAAAAAACAACAGAAACAGGAATTAATAAGCTTCGAATGGGCGAAGAAGAAAAAGACCTAATACGACATTTCGATTCAATTCGATACTTTGGCATACTCGCCTTCAGGCAGAGTGTCGATGTCGTTGTTGCGGAGAACGACATGGGTGAGCGACGTCATGCAGCGTACGCCGGAAGTCACGTCACTTATCCTGTTGCTGTCTACGTTGAGCCGTTCGATTCGCGACAACTTCGTGAGGGTTTCCGGTATGGACGTAAGCCTGCGGAGCACCGTAATTGAGATGGACGGCGCGGGAAAACAGCTAAAGTGTCTGCGCATTAAGAATAACAGCTGCGCTGAACCTTGCAGCGCATTTCGACAAAGGAAACCAGGCAACCAAACCGTAAAATTTCCCCGATATGGAACAGCGAACTTTCGCTGCACTGTGTCTTCGCAGCGGCGGCATCCGCGACCGCACGAAAGCACAACAGGCCCAAGCAGCAGCACAAGGAAGGAACACAAACAGGAGGATAAAACGCTCTCTTTCAAGCTTTGTTTCGGAAAAAAAGCAAAGAAATGAAACAAACGCTGGAGATAATTGACTTTTTCCTTTTTTCCACAAATGAACTTTTGTTACTTTTCATCACGTGATCGCTGCGGTTTATCAACCTTTAAAATGTTGACAGGTTTTGGCTGCGATTATAATTCACGACTTCAAACTTACTTGTCTAGTTTTACTGACTGTCAATTCAGTTGGATTTTGTACGTGATTCTTCAAACAAAACATAGCTAGCTCAAGAAACAAGACCAAAAATGATAATCTTCTTACTTTTGAAGATGATCAAAATTTTACTTCTCAAATGCAGAAGCAAACATTAAAGTTTCTCTTGTTAGTGACCCCCAAAACGATCTCTTTTCGTTGAAAACCAGTTCAACTCTAACGAATACACACCTGTTCAGCGGTAAGTAAAGTTCCAGGACATTGCAGTATGTGAAATGAAAGTCTTGAGCAAACGAAGATATAAGGTTGCATTTGGCGTAGATCCTGCGCACTTTTGCTGCATGGCGTTTGCACAACAGTTTGACGGGAAACGATTTTAAACCCGAGTAGTTGAGAAGCAGGCACCCTTCAGACGTCCGCAAGGAGTTCAACTGTTCTTCATGGCAACCGCAAGGTTCCATATTCCTTTCGCAGTGAGAAATCGCCCACCCACCCTTTTTTCAGTTCAATCATACACCTATCATTTTGAGTGACTCGCCTAAGAAACTGGCAATGGCGTGCAGTAAGCTTAATTAAAAATCTGCAGAAGGCAAGATTGTCGCGAAACCATGATGGCAGAGCTACATGGATTACAGTCACATTGTCTGATATCGTTTTAAAAATTAAGACGATAAGTTCTGCTGACCATTTGAAGATGACTCTAAATGACATGGACTGCTTGAGAAAAATCACCAAAAATCAACCAAGACTACAAACTCATGCATAAAACACGCAATCGCGATCGTCCGGCATGACGCACTCAATCTAAAAACCTATCAAGCCAGGTGTTTTGGCTCTTAATCAACTAGTGAAACAAAGTAATATAACAATAACCTATGGCTACAAACATTGTTTCGAAGATGCACCGAAGTAACAAATAAAAAACAACTGCATTGCTTGAAATACAAAAGAGAGGACCAAAAAAACAATTTCACATAATTCTTGCACGAAACGTACAGAAAAGTTTTTCACAAAACATAAGTTGATATCAAATACCAGAATGACGCTACGAATAAGCAGCACACATTGGCTTAGTATCATATTCTATAATGATGATATGGAGGTCCTGACAATTTTAAACCTAGGTTAAGTATTTTGTTTCTCCAATAAATAGCAAAATACAAGCACAACATAATTGTGATGAACCGGCACGACGAACAATTCTTGAAATAAACCTTTTACTGCTTTCAGCCAATGACAATTTCAAATGGCGACATCATCATAGTTCATCATGCCTTTGTAAGAGGTGTCTTCCATAGTCAGTGGCATCACTTTCGAGCCAGAGTTCGTGATTGTTTAAAACTTCCGAAACCGACAGTTTGCCATCGCCGTTAGTATCACATTCCCCAATCAAATGGTCGGTTTCCTCGGCAGCTTCTTCCTTGTTGTTACTTGCTATCCACTGAACCACCTCGTCTCCTCTCAGCAATCCATCTCTGTCCTTATCTAACTCCTCGTTAAACTTGTCTTTTTCAACGATTTCCCACTCGGGATCACCGGCATCAGCATTTTTTTTGTTCTCACCCAGGAATTCTGTCAAGCTTATCGCCCCATCCTTATCAGCATCTGACGAAGACAGAATGTATTCTAAAAATACGACCTTGGTGGCAGGATGCATTCTGGGATGTTTCAAGTGTATGAATTCCTGCTTGTCCAACTTTCCGTCTTGATCGTGATCGGCAGCTTGAAAGAGCGCTTTGTCGCGCTTGAAATCCTTGGCAAATTCTCGCCACTCGTCTGTCTCCGGGTTTCGGAAATCTTCGGAGTCTTCGGTGAAGTCATCTCCGTACGATTCCGAAGAATATTCACCCCAAGTAACAAAACCGTCGCCGTCGCTGTCCACGCCGGAGAACTCCCCCCTGGTATCTTCTGTTTCGAAATCGTCCAAAGCCTTAAGTGTCCAAGCTTCTAATTCAGTGCGATCCACCAATCTGAAAAACATTACGTACATTCTTCAAACGTCTCCAAAAAATAATTTACCTTTTGTTCACTTTGCCATAACGAGTAAAAACGAGCGAATCTTCAGGGTTGTCACTTGCAAATCAATCACATTGAAAGCACTGAAAAAAAATTTTTGAAGTTATTTCTTACAGTCCAAACAAACACTGAGAAAAACAGGAAAAATACGCAAAATGACATATGAGTTAATATAAAAGCATGGCGAAACGAAGCCACAATTACCAAAAAAATGCAAAGGGCTGCTAAATAAATTGATCTTTAAGGATTTTTATACTTTCTTCAATTACTAATTCTTAATCTGTGTTTCTTTCATCCACCAAAGCTTCTGAAACAAAAACCTTCCTCAGCATCAACTTTCAGACACCGACAAACGTCGGGTAAAGAAAGGAAGTTTAATGTCCTCCCTTTGTAGTGTCATGATTGGTTTGCGGCTTTGGCTTTGGATTGTCATGATTGGTCTGCGGCGCCCATCTCCACTTACTCTGCGCCGTGAGCCCCGCGGACACTTTCACAGTGAATGCTGCACTGGAGGCTGGCCAATGGCAGTACCGCATATGAAACTTTCTCTTGCACTCATTCATTACAAAACACGAGGCTGGACAGGCCGCAAGTACCGTTTTTCATGTCTTCTGTGTGACCCGACCGGGATTCAAACCCAGCCTGCCAGCATCTGTGGCATGCTCGCCATCCCGTAGGCCACTTAGTCGGTCCATATGTCAGGTAGATACTTGTATTCCTTTGTTTTCAATGGTAATTCTTACACTTATAATGACAACTGACTAAAATCAATTCAAAAGCTTGTACTCATTTTCCATAGCTCCACCTCATTTGTTGGCATGTTAATTTGTTTCTTAATTTAGCACTATTCTCCAAGTTTTAGTGCCTTACTCTTTCTTTCAATAAGAGGAATCCTGGCTAAAGTTACAATCAGTATAATTGTTAACTGTATTGCAAAATTCGCAAAGATTAGGCTCTAGGTACAGATGGCTTTTCGCCCAAATATCTTCCATCTGCATAGTGTACAACCTTGCCAGAGCCAGTGTGAGGCTTGCTGTGCTTTTAAATGAGTAGTATGGAAGACTCTTTTGTACTGTGATGGCAGCAAAATACATATTTCAAGGTGGTTTCACTTGTTAAGTTAAAGCCAGATATTCAGAACATATTTTTTAAAAATCATTCCAAGGCAGATGTACAATCACTGCATTTACAAAAAATGCACATTAAATGTTTTATTTTTAGAATTTAAAGAAACTTAGTGTTTCATTTATTAAATACATGCAGTGCTGGACTGCTGGTCAATACCAAAAGTTTAAGGATATAAGTTGCCTGTTCTGCCATGAGACTATTTTCCTTTTATACACCATTTTACTTTTTTACGTATTATAAAGCGGGAAGTAAAAACTTTATGCTTGAAAACTTTCCACAAGTATTTCCCACTCATCACATTTACAGATCGATCGATATGTTTTTTTGGGGCTGATACCGATATATCGGTAAAACCCAAATATCGGCCCAATATATTAGTCTATCTCTAATCACAATACCACTTCATCTACTAGTAACGATGTTCCCTATGAAACAGAGAATGCTGAATTTAACACTGCCTTGCAGTTAGATTGCAAAAATGAAGCACTTTGTACTTAGTCACAAAAACATTAAGTTTGTGTGCAAAATTCATTTCCTGGTGATATGCCCTACACATCTGATGTAAATTGCAAACCTATCACTAATGGAAATGAAAATATAAATATGCAAACTTCACACCAAGTATGCACTAGGATAGTATCAACTTGAATGAATCATGAAGTGTTCCCTTTTTGTTTATTGTGCAGAACAAACAAAAATCAAAGTGGTTTTGAGAAATTGGACAAACAAAATAACATTCCATTATGTAATATTTTGTGAAAGATTTGCAAAACTATCAGAAAACAAGTATTTGGAAAGCAATATCTACTTAACATTAGGCAAAACAAAAGGGGCAACTGTCACTTGTTGAAAAAAGCTGTGTTGCAGTGAACACAACTTAAAAAATAGACCATTAAGGTACAAATTTAAAATGGCTTTACTTAACTAGTTACAACCCAGTCTCTGCTCACCCATCTGCATTGGTATCCACCTTTTTCTCAATTAACTCTTTCAGCCGACTCTTTTGTTCAGCAAGAGGTAATTTAAAAATTGCATCATCATCCACATCTTCATCATTAAACAAAACTTCACGATCAAAATCAGTCTGAGATTCTGTTTTCCGTTTAGAGGTTACTGTTTTTGCTTTTGCAAAGAATAACACCAAGCAGATATGAGCCATTATGGCAAAAATAGGCAAACGTAACATAGTTCATATAACACTCAGCAAACCTGTATAATTTGAAATTTAAAGCACGCTACTAACAGCTGAAACATAATAAATACAATTTTAAATATTCACATCAAAATCTAATTTGCAAATCTTTCACAAAATGATTGATAAGCCTAACTAAGTGTAGCTGGGTTTGAAGTAGAATTGACCAATTTAACAATTAGACCTTGAACAATTAACATGAGACCTCAATGAATTAAAAAACAATTAACATTACACCCTGGTGATACATCATTAGTTTGTATGTAGGTCAAGCATGCAGTGAGACATAAGACATGATAAAAGTAGTTGTGCCAATTTAATATCATCATCCATTTTGTTGGCACACACAGTACTTCATGTGCTTTATAATCATCTTAATAAAAACAAAAAGTATGTTTTAACACTGTGGTAAATCATGCAAACGGGACCTGCTGAAATGAAGAATCTATCTGAACGCATGTGGAGATCAACATTTCATCTGCCATGTATAAACATATGATATGTTGCATGTATATAAATCAACAAACAAGAAAGATCTGCTGGGCATAATCAACTACTGTAACAGATTTAAAAATAGTCAACATAAAGTTTGAACATCTAATTTGCTACAAATTAAAGTGATTCACACAAAAGCTTTCGATTGTTTACAATGCCCTGTCTAGAACTTGACTGACAAGACTTTTACAGGCTGATAACAATATTTTTCATTGCTGTTAACTGATGCTGACATTTTTGCATTCCGCAAACCAAAGTTGAAAAACATTACAATGTGTATCAAATCAACTTACAAAAAATGAGACTTGTTCACAACCGAAGATACCCACAGAAATGTTTACATTTTTCCATGCGATGATTTGATCTAATAAGTTTACCAATTTTAAGTTACAGTTCAGTGTTAATGAATCAAAGATGGAGTAACAAAATAGGCCTCTATATACTCCATGCAAAACAACAGTATATCATGAATAAATATTACCATAACATATTGAATTTTGCTAATACGATACACTGACATCACTATATCAACCAATTTATATTAGCTTGTCTTCTACCATTGTATTAGTTGAGCTCTAGTCATATCCTGTGTCACAGGACATGATGATACAAGCATAGCAGATGCAAAGGGATTTTTTTTCTGAAGCAGTAATCATATTAAACAACGTTTTGATTATGTAAAACCAATACATACCAAGTTACATAAATATATATATATATATATATATATATATATATACAAATATTTGTGGGGATCAAAGAATTATAGTACAGTATGCATGTCCCACCATTCACATTTACCAGTCACAACAATATTTCTTTTTTTTACACCAGGTAATAACCCATAATTTAGCAGGGTTAAGAAAAACCTAAGTTAAAAAAACAGCTAGTTTTTCTCGTCTTTTTGAAAAAAAATCATTTTTTAGGCTTTTTGAAAAGAAAAAGTTTTTTTTTCTTTTTTTAAGAACACAAAAATCCATTCTGAATTGTTTTTATTGCATCATGCAATATCATTATTTTTAGAATTACACAATAATAACTTGTTTTATCTATTATGGCATTCAAAATTGAAGGTTGGTCAGTGACGTCGGTACCACCAGCATAGGGATTGACTTGAAAATCAGCTGTTTGTACCAGCAGCTAGTGGGTGAGTTAAAAAGCTTTGTAAAATCCCTATGCTTGTGATACAAACAGTCACTTTTTATCTCGACCCCTTCACTGGTGGTACAAACAGCCACTTTTCAAGTCATTCCCTAAGTGACCTTTATTCAAGAAGAGTACCCTGCATCTTTGTTTTCAGAGTGTTGTTGGTCAGTTCACTCCATCAAGGTGGTGGCATTTAATAAGCATGCACACAGTAAATAGAGAAAAGCCATTCCCACACAACTTCTGCAGTTTCATATCAAGTTTATGTGCATATCCTGCTAGGCACAGCATCTACATATCATATTTTTTCAATATATGGTTTGATATGGTCCAACATCAGAAACAGGTTGGGTGCAAAGAAGGTAGAAATATTTGTCAAACTATACTGATTTTACAGAGTTGAAGAAGATAACCATTAGAATTTATACAACTGTTTGATAAATCCTTCTGTTTTGTTTGAAGTCCTTCAAATTTTGTTGCTTTTCATTTTGTTTGAATCAAAAAAATTTATAGTGAACTGTACAAGTGTGCTGCTTATTTTACTTTTTACTTTATTGTAGATTTTTAAAGGAAAAATGAAAAGTAGGTTTCTTGATGTGTTTTATTGGGTAATTTAAAAGTGTTTTTTTTCCTGAATGTTTCTTTGGGTCAGGTTCAATTACATCAACCCTGTAATTTAGATGTTTGTCCAATAGTCATAGGCAAAAAATGCAAAATAAATAAATAAAGACAAATCAAATACAGAACAACAAACACAAAAGTAGCAAAAAGCACGCAAAGGTACACAAACGTTGAATCATATACATAATATTCATTTTCATAATATAGATTATGATGGGCAAGTATTGCATAAAGAGTTCAAAGGGATATGCAGATGAATAAGCAAGTCATTCACATAACATAGGATAGGTGAGAGAAGTAGGTGACAATGGAGATTATGAAGCAGAAAGCCATGCAGCAGCTATGGCATAACAAAATAGACACATGTAGCAAAGGCAAAAAACAATTTTTATCAACACAGATCATGAAAAAGCAACACAGTGACCCATGGATTATATAGTACAACAGTTACCCAGGCTGGACTCTGTCCACGACAAGTGCACACACGATTTTTTTATTTGAACTTTAGTGTCGTGCTGAAAAATTATATTCAATGACCTTGTCAAGCTTCTGCATGAATTGTCACGCTCCATTCATTTTTCAACACAGTAAAGTATCTTTATTGTTAACGTTTTTCAGGTAGGTTTACCATGTGCAACATAGGGTATCTGAGCATTTAGTCAATTAAACTGACGAGAACTAGCAACAGATCAGCTTGACTTTTTTAGCTTCAATCGACTAAATTTTAACTATGAGGAATGAAGCGATAGTATAGCACAAACAAAATGGTGAATTTCAGGGTGGTGGATGTGCTAGATTTACCACACAGGTTGTTAATTCTGCAATATGTTGAAAATTCTCCACCTGAGATTTGCAAAGGTGCTTATATACAAATATTTTTTCCAGAATTTTGATTAAATTCAAAACACTTTCCCTAAAAAATATGTTTTAGAGTTGGATTTTTATTGAAATTAAATTTTTGAAATTCTAACAAGATTTAAATGCTTAAAATTTTTGCACGTCTATTCCGACTGCTGCTGTTGTTTTGTGTATAGATGCAAGTCAGTAATTATATCCCTTTCCATACATGAATTCAGGCTGATCAAGTTAGGGGTCGTATTCAACCATGGTATTCTACTCTGTACCACAATAATTTAAGTTACTATTCCACCATCCATTCAACTCTCTCATGACCAATCCAGCTTGGTTGAAAATCACAAAAATTCGACTTAACTTATACAAGCATCTCTGTACCCCTGTACTTTTTAACTGGGGTGACATGGACCTTGTGTCATAGCCAAACACACAAATAAATAAAACATTTTGTCATATATTCTTTAGTAAAGCTTTTACCCATTGCGCATAACTTGAGCTGAGATGCGTTTTATAATATTTGTGATCAAATTTTTATATTCTTCAGATATTATGTCAGGGCAGGAGTGTAAATATTTTAAAAACCTTTGTTTGGGAAGTGTCCATTTTACCATCAATGGCAAAAGCTCTGCTGGGACTATTTTGCCCTTCGAATTGTATCCAGCTTTGTCCACATATAATGTTGACTTTGTGACACTAGCAACACAGTCAATGTAGTCAAGTGATTAGTGTCTATGCCCGCTGTACAAGTGGTTGTCGATTTGGTTCTCACTATCTGCTTTGGCTTTGCCAGTACAGAGATGATGCTTTTGATGCGAGCAATTTTTGGTACAAAGTTTCAGGTTTAGCTTTTGCATTTAGGGTTAGGGTTTAGCTTTAAGGTTTAGGGTTTTGATGTGACAAAGACCATACACTAAGCCAAGCGTTTCATCCTTGTCACATGACTAATTCAAATAATGAGGTTTGCCTAAGAGCAAAATAGCTCCAGCAGTGCTTTTGCCTCCGATGACAAAATAGACACTGCCTTTTGTTTTACACACCCAAAATCTGCAAAATTGTTTCAGAAGTTGTTGACAGTGGCATAGCCTACATGCAACTTCATAGCAATCAAGAGTCAAAAAAGGTTACAGGTGTTCTCTTCAAGTCTTAGATTGCAACCATCGCACAACTACCGTTAAAGACCCGAATTTGCAGAGCTCTTCTTGTCTTGCAAAAACTGTTGAACAAGCTGAAGAGCCTTACCTGAAGAAAACTGCTCACCAGTGACAGTCTCAAGACTTGAGATCTTAGTGTCAATAACAGTAACTGCATATTATTGACCCCATGGATTAACAGATGCGTATTATGCATCTGTTATTATGCATAACGAAGCATCCATTATTACCATTTCATAACATTGTTTGCAGTATCTGTTCAGATATTTCACTTCATAATTTTCTCTGATTCTAGGGATCTGAATCGGGTCTATAAAACACCTTAAAAAACCTGGGCTAAACCCTAATTTTAACCTAACCCTAAATCAACCCTAACCTAACACTAATCCTAATATCCACAACCACATGCACTAAGATTGTGATTGTGCATATTTTTGTAAATTGTTACCAGCCGTAATGACTCAGCAGTTCAAGAGAGCATTACTGCCACCATGTTGTGGTCCTGCATTAGTAGGTGAAGGTACCATATAATGTGGGTTTGTGACTGTGCGTATCTTTGTAAAATCTTACCGCAGATAGCTTTAATGCATATGCTTTGTCAGTGCATAGCAACGAGTGGCCTAGATGTTTTTTAACACAACTTTTTGATTTGGTGTTCAGCAAGAAATTAACCAACAATTATTGTACTGTAGCCTAGTTCATTTTGGCACACTGGCAATGTTTTAACGATTTCAGTCAACAAGCAGAAGCACTATAAAAAGTCATCGCACACTAAGTAAACCAACCATCAATAAACATTAAAGCAAATGAAAATGCAATGGCATTTTAGCTGATCAGTGTAAAGAAAGAGGGGTGCTGTGTAATATAGGATTGATGAAGGACCTTGGCAGCCATCTAGTCAACCAACTCTGTTTATCACTTTTTGAAAAGTGTTGAAAAACAGCAGTTGAAGATCAAATAAGCACAATTAGGAAAACAAACAAATATAGAACATGATGAAGAAAATGTACAGATGAAAGCACATGCCTATGGTTGTACACAGATGAGTGGATCGAATTTAATTGAAGGAATTTGGTGTGGTTAAGAATACGTTTAAACAAAATCTAAAAACAAAAAAGCAAAAAAAGTAATGAAAACTGATGAGGTACAGAAGAAAAACAAAGCAAAACAGAAAAAATGGAGTGTATTTTCATGCCAAAAACAATGGAATGTGCACAGGAAAAAAAACAGACCAAAAAGCATACATACATACAAAATACACAGAATGAGAAAATATCAAAATTCACAGTATTTTTTTCTGGATAAGTGAAATGTTGCTAAAGTCCATAATTGTGTATTTTTTCGTGTAGGACTTATTTCTTAAGTTTCCATTTAAAGGTGAAAGTGGTTGAACACGTAATATCGTTTGGTATTGAAGACCACACTTTGGGCCAACAAATGTAAGAGAACAGGTTGTAAGAGGTTGATAGTCTTGGAGTAAGAATGAATTGAGCTGATTGGAATAAAATAGTCATTAAAATGGTTTGGAAGCACTTTGTCGTAATAAGAGTGCATGAATTTGCCTACTGATAAAGTATAAAGTTTGGAAAGCATAGAATGTTTAAGTGCTGGAAAGGTTCTTCTAAAGATCCTGTGTTAGTTGGTCTTATTATTTTTATAGCTTTATTTTGGAGCTTAATGAGAGGCTGAATGGTTGCGTTTGAAGCACGTCCCTATTTGAGGATTGAGTAACTAAGGTAGGGGTGGATTCATGAGTTGTAGGCAACTTTCAGTGCAGAGTGTGTTGTATAATGTTTATGTTTGGATAGAAATCCACAAGCTCTTGATCGTTGAGTTTTCATCTTTTGTATATGAGGTTTCCAGCTTAACTTAATACCAAGAAGAACACCTAGGTATTTCAGGTTATCACTAAGGAAAATGCCTAACTCTAAATGAAGTAAGATTGTGTCTTTGAGAATTTAATAACATAACATTTGTCTTATTGTAGTAAGAGAAAGCTTATTGGCTCCTAGCCAGTGGTCTATTTTGCATAGTTCAAGGTTAACAGTTATCTGAAAAACATCAAAACAGGAGTTTGACATATGAAGATTAATATCATCAGCAAATATAGTATGAAAAGAGGAAGCTTTTGTAATCTCGTTAATGTAAATAAGGAAAAGCAAAATAACGCTACCCTAAAGGACTCCGCAAGATATCCTTTTGTATTAAGCCCCTATTTTAGTGCACTGCATTCTATTATGCAAAAACTTGAGAATAGTTTATGATAAACACCTCTTATGCCACAGTGATAAAGTTTATCAAGTAAAATTTCATGGTTAAAACAGTCAAATGCTTTTGATAGGTCTAGAAACAAAGAATATGTTATTAATTTGTTATCAAAGTTTCTGAGCAGTTCATCATAAATACTTGTAATGGCTAGTTCCATTGAGTGACTTAGTGACTGTTCTGTCAAACAAGAGTATACTCTGTGATAAAGAGCTTTTTCAAATAACTTTGACAATCTTGGGAGAACAGATATTGGTCTATATTCAGACGAGAAACTTGGGCTGTTAACTTTAGGAACTGGAGTGATGTGGGCAATTCTCCAAGAATACGGGAATTCAACAATAGCCATGCATTTGTTGGAGAAATTGGACCACCATTCTGACAAAATGCGAGTAGCTAATTTAAAAAATTTGGATGGGATGTCATTGGGAGAAACTATTAGATTTCATTTTTCATATGCATCAGTAAGAGCAAAAAATAATGAATTCTTTGAATTTATTTGTTTAATAAAATGTCTATAGGTGGTAGGGGATGGCTTTATTTTTGCAGATAGGGATTTCCCAACTTCTGAGAAGAAATTGTTTAAATCTTCACGTTGTTTTTGGCATTTTCAGTCTTCAAAAGGCTTATTGTTTTGTTGAGATTTGGAAATTACATCTTACTCATCTAAATGCATTCACTGAAGATTCAAAACTTACTGCAAAAGTAAAAAAGTGAGACATAATTTCCAGTTTTAATTGTCGCAGTTGATGTTGTGTGATTTGTCACTACAGCCTTCAGGTTATTTACTTTCTCTGACTTTGTTTTAGTCTTTCAGCGTTTCACCTGTCAACATTGCTTGCAGATGCACGTAAGGATTGATGGTGCATAGTGTCACATGAAATCAATTTCCTATCAAAAATTTGCAATCGATTCCTTGCTTGTTTCACCTGTGGAGTAAAGTTACAGAAATTGTCACAGCTCCCTTAAAAATTCTGATTGGCTCTTGGACAGACCTTAAGGTTGACTTTGGATCCGGCTCCTAGCAGAATATAAATCTTTGACTTCTGCTCCAGCTCCAGTTTAAAATGCAAACTCCAGCAAGAATCCACTCTGGAATCCCACTCTATGATCATCTCTGGTTGACAGTTGTCCTATCAGCATTTGTCTGGTTGGCGGTCCAAGACCAGAGATGAATAAAAGGAATCAGCCCATATTAATAAGTGGCTATGTGTCCACCGCACATGATGTGGTTCAAATAAAATGCTGAGTTCGTCACGTCACCGGTATCGTTGTGGTAGCGTAGCGGATGCTTTTACATCTGCTGTGGAAATGGTTTCTAGTTCAACTTTCACCTTGACGTCTTTCGTTTTGGCAGTGGTGGTTGCATGTTTCATGAGAGTAAGACTTGTTTTTCTTTACTTTTTTCAAATGTTTTCAAACTTTTGTGTCACATTTACGGTTTAGCTTTATGGTTTAAAGGTTAGCTTCAGGGTTTAGAGGTTAGCTTCAGGGTTTAGAGGTTAGCTAAGTTAATGGGACCAGTTTTTCTTTACTTTTTCCTAAAGTTTCCAAACTTTTGTGTCCAGATTGGCAGTTTAGGCTGAGGTTAGCTTTATGGGTAAGGTTTAGGGATTAGGTTTTGTGGTTAGGTTTAGGGGTTAGGTTTCAGGATTAGGTTTTGTGGTTAGGCTTGGGGATTAGCTTTAGGTTTAGGGTTAGGTTAAGTATGTTTCTACCAAGCCTAGTGGCAGTGCAGTCTACTGCACACTCATCATGCATTACTGTCACATTACATGTGGTGGATGAATAACTTTCCAAATATGAAGGTCCACAGGCGAACCTATAACCATTGCCATTAAATAAAGGAAGTGGCTACGGAACCACCTCGCATGACATGGTTCAAATAAAATGCTGACTTTGTCACTCAAGCGGCACTGTTGTGGTAGCTCAGCAGATGAGCTCACATCTGCTATGCCAATGGTTTTCGGTTCGGCTCTCACCGTGGCGACTTTCGTTGTGGTAGTAGTGGTTGCACGTTTCAATTCATGGGACCAGTTTTTCTTTACTTTTTTCAAGCTTCCAAAGTTTAGGTTTAGAGGGGTTAGGTTTAGGGGTTAGAGTTAGAGTTAACCCTTTTACTACCGCTTGCACCACTTTTTTGGTAAACCTTTGCAACCCCATACCTCTCCAGTCGATTGTGCCAGAGAACTATTCAAATCCTCAACGGATTCAGCAAGTCTTGTAGTTCAGATTTTTTAAAAAATTTTTTCATTTTGAGTGGCAGTTCTCTGTGGCTGACGTAACAATGGGAAGATGTTTTCACCTTTTGGGCTAACTTTTCCTGGCCCTGGGCGCCAACCTAACGAGCCATTTTTCTGGTTCAAACTTTTTTTGGAATCTAGGCAATCCCCCGCGTCATTGGAGTCCTTGATTGACTTTCTAGCATACCTGGGACCAAAATCATGGCTCAAAACCAGTTTCTGACAAAAAACAAGAAGTTTTACAAATAAAATAATTCAGCTTTTCAGGCCTAGCTTTGTCCAGCCATTACTTGGCAGCAGATTAAGCTAGAGAGCTATTCAAACCCTCTGAAGATTCGTGAAGTCTTGCAGTTTGGAACTAGTTCACCAGGGGGTACTAATTGTAAAGTCCCTAGTACACCACGGGCAGAGGTGGGCAGTAGCGAGCTAATTTTCCAGGAGCGATAGCGCCACTCTTTTTTGAAAAAAATAATGTGGTAGTAAGCAATTGCACTTCACTGTTACCACTATTCACTACTTTGGCATGAGTGGTGGCCAAAGGAAAAAGTTTGCAAGAGCTTTTCCGTCTGCACACATAGGTAGTAACTGCTCTTCTCACTGTTTTGTGTTGGCTTAGGATGATTTTTTACAGTAATCTAACAGCATTAGGAAAGATTTAGCTCCAGTTGCTTTTCACCTAAAAAATCGGTTCCATTTTAGTTCGGAAAAACCAACGCCGTTAACAATCTTAAAGCAGTTCGGGCTTGGAATTATAGGCTGCTGCTGCTGCTAGTAAAGCTCCTCAAAAATGAGTTGAATGCTTGGAGTAAATGCTGCACTGGATTCAGACAGTACTTTACTGCATGTGTAGCTCCAGTTTTTTGTTTTTACGTATATGTCAATATGACATTTTCTTAGTTTGGTTTCACTTCAGCGCATTTGGCTGTGTGCATAACCCATTGCAAGTTTTTTTCTAAAGTTACAAAACAGGATATGGCTTTGACGCTCAGAAAAAATAGCACGTGATAATCACCACATTCAAGTTATTCAATTAAAGCAAAAAAAGATTGCGGTAGTGGCCAATTTTCAGTTTGTGAATGCCAACCAAGTGAGAGCTAACATTGTGAATACGTTGGCGTGATATTGTATTGCAGTTCTGAGTAGACTTTACCAAGTTCTTCAACACAGACCGTCAAATTTATTGGGAAAGCAAGTAAACAATTCTCATTTTTATTGTGAAACTGTTCCGTGTAATGTGAACTTACTAGTAGATCGAAGTTATGCAAATTATTTCCAATCTTGCAAATGTTCTGGTAGCATAACAGAAAATCGACGTTGGTAAAAGCAAGTCAAACGTTTGTGTAAAATTTTTTCCAACATGTCCGATTAGGCAAAACAGCATTTGCAAAACGGACCAGAATTACATTGACAGATTTGAAAAAAGTATGAGCTTTCAACAATTTAATCTGGAGTATAAAGCAACATGCAAATCCAATCACCAATGTGCTTTGATCACTCACTCCTATTTGGTGTTTAGGCATATGATGAAAGCCGTGACGGCAGCTCTTAGGGAAAAAGCTGTCTCACATGCTAAGGGTAGTTCATTCAAAAGGGCGTTTTTAGGTAATGCTGCTGAAACAAAGTTTTTCTTGCAAGTATCCGAGCATCAGGTGGTGCAGTGGAAAACCAGTGAGTCAGGACTGGAAATATTACGGCAAAAACAAACATGCTACATTTGCTCATTTGTAATAAAACCACAGGAGTGCTGAGTGTTGCAGCTAGCATTTGCTTATGTGTAATTCAATTTTCATTCGTTTGTTGTACTTTCACATAATCTTCAAGAACTTATGAAAACATGTCGCATTTGCCACTGTAATTTTCCAAAAAATTTTTCTGACGAGTTTTCGAAAAATAATATGCTGTTTTCGTATCAGGGCAAACATTTTTTTGAAATAATCTCTCACGGCGTTTTCAAAACTTTTTGCGAAAATTTCTTATCCTAGG
>JGI24022J15233_10002593_pt1 | contig 17103 bp, 11 predicted proteins | sample Ectturendosymbi2_FD_15233 | JGI IMG/M metagenome (IMG submission 15233)
TATATCATTAATTCAGAAAACGTTTGAAACGGGTCTCAAACAGTGGGCCTCATTTTTCACAAGCTACACAGATCTCGTATATCTACAAAATGTATTTGAAAAGTATAAACGCATGTTGCGCGAAAGCATTTCCCACTATTTTGTCTATCCATAGCGAAACCAGTGAAAAACAGTGCCTGAAACGCATTCCAGACCTGCAACCTATTCTAAGAAAGGAAAATCTATTTAGTTTATTCATGCTCTTCTCCCCACAAACATTTCCAAAGTGGAAATGGCGAAAAATGCTTGGTAATACAGCTTACAGTGGTCTTCGAACAAGCAAAAATGCTTGGCGTTGCAACGTAAAAGTGGTCCTAACAACAGGGACGTATAGACGTTAGATAGCGCTCGGGCAAGAAATAAGTCTGGCGCCACCATGTTCGAACCGAAGGTCCTTAGGGAGCAGATGTACTGCATTGAAGAAAGTACTTACGGATTGGTGGGACTTTTCGCCGCCCAGACATTGTGCCCTTTTGCCCCCTCGGTATGCCCTTGCATAAAATTTTGCATGTAAAAAAGAAAAAACTGCAATACAAAAGTCGCGGAACCAGCTTAAAACATTGTACTGCATAAATTCCGAGTATTTCGGAAGCTGTGGGAAGCTGTAAAAAGAGTTACAAAAGTTAAAAGAACTTGACCTGGTAATAAATTGCCAGCGTAGGCACAGCGGACTACTGTACCTGCTTCAGTGCCTTCTGTTCATCAAAAATGAAGTCTGGCTGACCTCTTAGTTTACAACGATATTGCCAAAGAAACTGCGAATGCTGAAAGGACTGCGTCTAGGGACATGGGTGGCGGAACCTTTTTCAAAGTGGGGGGGCACAAGTGCAAGTAAAAAAAACTAGAAAAATGTTCTAGTTTGAATTGTCAACTGTGACGTCACAAGCATTGAAATATGATATCATTAACTTTTGTCAGCATGTGTAAGCAATTTTATGCAATGTTTTATAAGCCCTTAACTACCTTTATCTACAGTAGCGCTCTTCAACCGGTGTGCACGGTGCACCCTAGGGTGCACCAAAATATGCGTGGGGTGCAGCACTACGAAAGGGTGAACAAGGATGCATTACAAACTTATCACGCTAAACAGATACTTTTTACAAAAACTCTCTGTTATCAAAATGAACCAATATAATCAACCAATGACTGTCAGGATTTGAACTAGACTTTGCACGTTATAACGTGTGGTGCGTAAGCATCAGACCATGTCAAGCTAATTGTTGTATTTAGTTGATTATTTGTAATTCATAAGCAACAGACAATGAGCCATTGTCAATTGAATCATGTACCTGAGTTACTGAATTAGGCTACTTACTTATTTAAGCCATGATACTTACAGACATGGGCGCAATTGGGTGGGGGACACGGGGGATGTTTCAGTAAATAGGGTGCATGAGTTTGACAAAACATCTTCGAGGGTGAACCATAACAAAAGGGGTTGATGAGCACTGATCTACAATACACCCTATCTATCTACGCTTCACTGACTTGAGCACATGGATGCAACCAGTTGTTCTTAATCTTACACAAAATTCATTCACAAGTAAGTACAAATACAACATGTACAAAGCTAAGGGAGCTTCTGCATAGTACATCATCAGATAGGTCTGAGAGGGGCTTTGTTGCCAGACTCACCTTCAGCTTGTACTACACCATATAAAGGTCAAAATTACACTGTTCCAGACAAAATTACACCACTACGTATCGAAAAACGTATTGGTGAACCACCTGAAATTTACAGGTGTGACTCAAGGCGAACAGCGCCACTCGGGTTCGTCACGCGATTTCTGCTGACTGATTGCCAGGAGCGTCGCCAGTGGTGTCCCGCCCTCCCTTATTTAAATTCCGTGCACCCCATTTCATGTTTGGTCTCCCGGTTGCTGCATACATCCAATATTGTATTAAAAGATGTGGCCCCTCGTTGTGATTTTGGCCCCCTGCTGCAAAACCCTGGCGACGGGCCTGCTGATTGCACCCTTTCAAGGGCTTGCATCACTGAAATTCCATTTGCTTTCATTCTGGCTGGCACTATCGTTGTTATGACGTTAGTTTCGCAACACTGAATTGGAAGTTCTCATGATAACTTCTCCACTGTTGAGTAATGTACGTCACAGAGCAACGGTAACGCCAGTTGGTCCGAAGCTCATTCATATTAGCCCGAGTTACTGGACAGTTTTTCGTTCGCTTGAAATTATTCTCGAAACGGGAGTTGTCCGTTGGATTGGATTTCAAATCCAATGTTCTATACCAGGGGTGGGTAAACTTGTTCAGTAGAAGAGTTTTTTGCAGAAAACCAAAAACACCAGTGAGCCGCAAATTCAGTTTGTAGCGTCAATACAAATACAGTTCGGTAAAGAATGGGAGTTTTACAGAAAATGTTTTACATGAAAAACTACATCAAATCGCGTGCACCCCCTGGCAAATAACCTTACGAATTCGTGTAAACACGCTGATAAATGACAAAAACATTAAATAGCGGCAACTCGCTATCAATTTGAGATATTGCTATTCAGCTAGAAGAGCCGCACCAACCATGTTGCCGAAACGTGACACCATTGTTCTATAATATATACAAATTCATTGCTTCAAAAAACATTTAAGTCTCATATCCATTATATTTTTGAAAATACCTGATTGCAGAGTGCAGCTCGGGCTCTAACGGATGAGCCCGACTAAAGCGCAAGCGAGAAAAGTCGAGAGAACACTTACTACGAACGATATTGTTTTATTCATGTCACCTGCAACATGCACACGAAAGGCTTGACATGGAACGAAAACATATGAACAGTGACAAGGCCCAAAGAAAATAACTCGAGTTAACAACTTAGTGAAGTGGGACCGTGGGTGGTGGCACAAATATACCAAGCAAGCTTGCGTTCTCCGATATAAATCGTAATCGAAGGTTCGGACTAAACCCGTGTAGCAAGTTGTCTGTAAAGGATGCCATTGCCCAATTGTGTTGCAGTGCAAAAATAAAATTTAGCTATTTTGTGTTGCTAATGCAAAAATAACAATACAGTTGAAATTGATCTGTCAAATATTTTATTTTGGGTATAAGATTCAGCAACATTTTACTATTTAGAATGGTGTTAAAACGCTTGTAATTACACCAAATTACAAGAATTTTTTGATGGAATGGCACCACATGTTTCTACACACATGCATATAAAATTACATGGTGTAGTATTACACCATCTGGCAACACTGTTGGACAACACCAATGCGGTAAGCAAACCCGAGCAGGGTAATCAGATTGTGACGGTGCATTCTGCCAAACATTTACGAAATTCTGCCAAATTCACTGACAAATTGCAAATAATGTAGTACAAACAATATTGCCAAAATACTGCCGAAATTCTGCAAAATCTTTTTAATTATAGTTTAAACGATTTCCATTACAATCATTTATTCACTACTTACAATCTGCTCTCATTCTTTTTTGTAGCTTGGAAACTCATGTGTACTATTACTGAGGGTTCATTCCGGCCAGAATTGGCATGTAATGCATTGCGAAGTCTAATACGCCAATTAATCCAAACTAGGAATAAGTAAACTTTATTGCAAAGGGACCACAGTTATAAATTTGCAATTTCGCAAGTACAGCATACAATCAGGTAAAATTAAAAAATTTCAAACTGTCAAAATGAACAGTTGTTTTCGTCTTGTTCGTTTGTAAAGATAAAGTTTTGTCAAAACCTTTCCTGTTGCTACAACTTTTTTGCCGATCAGCTACTTGGTTTTGCAGTTTTTGTTTTCATAACAAGTGTCAAAATTTAGCGTGCTTGTTTGGAAAGTGCCGTTTCAGATTGCATTTGTTGAATACAGCAACTGTTCCATGAAAGGACAAGCATATGACTGACACAACGATAAGAGGAAAACACCTTTCAGTCCACTACTAATTAAAAACGCTGCATTCGTCTTCAATTAATAACTTTTTACATAGCTTCGAACAACTCATCTTGGACAAATTTTAAGAAAATGAAAGTTATTCTGAAATTTAGGTTTGTAGGTCATACACCAGGGCTTCTCAAACTTGTTTGTTCATCAACCCCATTTTGAAACAGGATCACTGTGCGACCCCTTCATAGATAGTCTAGATCAGTGTTTCTCAACCTTTTTTACTCCATCGCCCCCAGTTCAATCTCGACACGTCGTTTTTGCCCCCAAGCCTTATAAAGCGAACACAAGGTAGTACATTTCAAGAGAAAGTATTAAATAGCTGAAACAAGCCATCAAATAGCTGAACCAAGCAACTGTATTACGAGGCTAATATTACGTTCAAAATTCTTATCCACACTGTAGCCGGGCACACAGACGATCCAGAGTAAAACTTTAACGGATAGGTCGCTTTAGCAACAACATCCAACGATTATATAGCAAACTAAAATTTGCAAGAAATTAACAAGTCATAATAGTAGGCTACTGAAGTTAACTCAATGACCGATTAGTGGTTGAGCGTTTTCGTCCCTTTTGTGTTGTTTACCCCCCTGTCTCTCCCTTTATTTTTTGCCCCCTTGTCCCTCAAAATCACCCCTGAAGGGACGATTCCGACCACTTTGAGAACCACTGGCCTAGATGTTATGATATGTGTAAACGTCTAATTACAACTTTCAAAAGACGTTTTTGTCTGTAGTGAAATCAGACAAATGCTCACAATCCACGAAAGTAACTATACAGTAACAAAACGACCACGTAATGGAAACAACAACACGAAAACGTTAACAAAAAAAATTCAATTTACAGAAGTTATCAAGCGCAACTATTGTGATGGAAGCACTTGATGACTTTTAGTGTAGATTGATACAAGACAATGGAGGACAAAGGACATCCGCAAAATTTTTCAGAAAGGATCGGTTTTTGGGCTTGATGATTATCAGTTTTGAGAATGCCTCTTCAAACAAATGTATGTTGTGCAAAAGGCTAATAGTTTATGAATGGCTAGATCAGAAATGACTGGATATTCATTTTTTGTTCTTACCCAAAAATCACAAACTCTGTTTTGAAAATTTCAGTTGCAAACTTTTGTCGTTTAACAACTCCGCAAACTCATCCCGGGCATGGCAGCTGTGTCGCTTCCTGAAATTTCAATTGTGCATGGTTTGCGGATCAAACTTTTCCTGAATCAAATTCCAAAGTATACTTCTGAAACTGGGCGTGAAGATTTTTAACTTTAGCCTAAACCTACTCAGAGTGCTCTCAAAGCAGTTAGTCTATAGTCCCTAGACTAGAGCTAGAGTTCAAGACACAAGTGTGCCCTCGTGCAGCGCCGGATTTAAGGGGGGGGCAAGGAAAGGGGCCCCCCACCATGTTTATGTGTTTAGCCGTATATACGATGTATGCGTGCCACTTAGGCATTTTTATTAGCGAGGAAAGTTTGTTTGCAGACGCTATTAAATTATCAGTGGTCCAGACGGCACTATTTCACTTGAATATTGTTTGATATTGCAACGAAACAACTGTAATGCTTACTCTTTTCCTGAAAGTCGATCAGGTACCTGAATCTAGTGAATGCAAGGTCAAGCCGCGTAGAACGCATTAGCTTAGGTCTCTACTCGTTACTGGTAGATTTTGCGTCTGCCTTACTTAGATTTGCACAGGTCGCATATGAGTAGCCTTGTAGTAAGGATACCATACGTCCTCTTTTTGGAGTACGTGTCCTTTTTTGTCATGAGAAATGGAATAATCTCCGAGGATATTAAAAAATGTCAAAACATCCTCCTTTTTACATTTCTTATTTTACATAGCTATATCAGTGGTGTAACTAGATCTTGAGCCAGGGTGCTAAACTTAGATGAAAGGGGCCCACTGGCTATTGTACGGGGTCCACTAGCCAACACTCAGAATAGACTTGAGAAATGATGGTGAATCCGCATGTGAACGGCTAAACTAAAATCCTGAATCGCCGGAAAATGATCCGCAAAACACATAAAAACAACAACGTAACAAAAGAATGCTAAAACCGAAACATAAGCTAAGTGGGTGACCGGTTTTTATGATTAGCTTGCCAGGGGGGCAATTCGCCACTCTGGACTCTGCCTCTCTTTAGTTACGCCACTGGCTATGATATATTGTATTTATATGCACTAAGTTGTCCCTACTCAACTGCAACAAGATACGAGTTGGTGGTGTAGCTTAGGTTATGGAAGGGCCTGCAAGTTGTGTAATTAATATGTGTTTTGGTTGAGTTAATTCTCGGCTGGGAAGGCGGGAATGCTTTCGCATTAATCGTTACATAACAGTGGTAAATTTTTTTCAACATCTCATTGACTTTGGCTTTAGAAGGCGGACTTCTGACTCCATTAAAGGTTCTGTACTAGTTTTGCTGATGAACCGTGATACGATGATAAGTGTATTTTGCATAGCTTAGTGTAGTACTTTGTAGAAATTATAGCTCATCAGCAATTCGAAAAAAACTTGTCAGAAGCATCCCATTTCAGAAAAGGACTAAATGATTTTGAAGCTGAGTGAATTACATGTGGTTGCATTTACAAAGTTCGCAAAAGAGAGTCAAAAGATTATTGTGACTTTGCGGATATTGAGTACCAAAAACTTACTGCTCACAGCGTAACCAGGTGGCTATCACTTTATCTTAGTTTGCCAAGCATGCTTCAAAGGCACCCAGCTTCACATTCGTACTTCATGTCCATCCAGAAGCCAACTGTTGTTCTGAAACGTTATTTTGGAAATTCTCTGAGCGAACTCTGTTTGAGATTTGCAGTCATTTCTGGTTGCTTTTAATGAGCAAGTTCAGAATATTGAGATGTCCAAAGCATCATTTGTTGAGGACAGAATATCGAAGAACATGTTGTGATAGACTTACTGTAGATCTACGTAACGATGAAAATAGACCTAGTGCCAGCAGTGCCGTAGCAGAAGAACATCAAGATGCATCATCGAAAAACACGATAGATGACATAGCTGACGCTATCACTGGAGGCAACGATATTGGTCTCCGGTCCCTCTGGCCAGTCAATGTACCGGAAAAAATGCGGGAAGATTGGTTGAAATATGAAACAGTTTCTTTTTGACATTGTAATCAAAATAATTTTTTAAGCATGATGTTCCACAACACAGAAAAGACAGAAACTTCTCACGGAAATGTACCACAAGTCTTATTCGTCGCCAGAACCACAATGGCGAAGTAGTTGACAGAAGCTGGCTTTGTTTTTCTCCTTCACAAACTTGTGTTAAATGTTTCAACTGTAGACTGATGTGCGCGATTAGGACTAAATGTGCGCATTTCCTTGTTAGAAAAGGGATCTTCGACTGGAAGTACACTCTTGAGCGCCTAAGGACCCACGAGCATTCAATGGAACGCATAGATGCCACCATTATATTTACTCGCAGATGTAATTCATCACTATTAGGAATTGATACAGAACTAGCCAGTTAACTCAATCAATGCAAACAATATCGAAAATCGCTTCTGCCTGCAACGTTTGGTTTATGTCGTAAAATATAGCTGAGCGAGGACTGGCGTTTGGAGATGATGAAAATGTTGGATCGCCCAGAACGTTTTTCCAAAATATTTTCGAAACTTTTTTAGAACAAATATTGAAAAAAAGAAGATACGATGCTTCTAGCGACTAGTTTTGCAACAGTTTCACAAATCGCTAATCCTTTTCAAATACCATGTTGCATCACAAAGTTTTGTTACAGTTGAGTTAACAAATGTGACGTCACAAGATTACGTCATAAATATTAATGATATGTGGATATACTGTTGATTTCATCGATCATCCCTACCTATATATTTTGTATCTGCACATGGGGCCTCCCACCACCACTAGGCCCCAGGTCCCCCACTATCTAAATCCGGCGCTGCCCTCGTGTCAGAATAAATGCAACAAGGTCAATATTGGTGAGTAGGCTACGTTAAAATAATCATGACGTACACCGCACGACTTGCTCTTAGTTGATCATTACTTTTTGATAGTTCAGGCAGACATCCTAGGCTAAATAACTGACAGCATGAAACACGGTATTGCCCATGAAAGTGCAGTAGAAATATATTCACTGCAGGTCTCCTTTTAAATTTCTTGCAAAGTTTGCAAAAACCTTTGTATCTGATTTGTCAAGCCAATTTCTTTCGCAATCCCAAAATTACATATAGCGACCCCATTTGGGGTCGCTACCATAGTTTGAGAAGCCCTGTCATACACAACTGAGAAGCTTAAAGGGCTTTTACGGACCTCCAATTTTGAAAACTTATTCGTCCGCCTCCTGTAACGTGACACTAACGCATGACGAGTGTGGCACACTAACGCATGACAGTAGACTGCACATACACTTAGAAGAAACACAACATGCCTAAACCTAACCCTTAAACCTAACCCAAACACCTAATCCACAAATCTGAGCACAAAATCTTGGAAACATTTGAAAAAAGTAAATAAAAACTGGTACCATGAAAAGTGCAACCACTACTACCAAAGCGAAAGGCGCCTGATGATGGGGAGAGTCGACGCGAAAACCATTTGCACAATAAGATACGTCTGCTTGACTACCATGACCGTGCTGCTAATGTGACAAATCAGCGTTTTATCCGTGTCGCTGCTGGCGGACCTATAGCCACATCCAAACAAAAACACCCTGTCATTTTGGATCTAATCCAAAAAAATAACATAACATGTTGTGCACTCATAACCGGAATTAAAGTCTGAAAAACGGAAAAGTAGTGTCAATTTTTCCGCCAGGGGTAAAGCTCTGCTGGGGTTATTTTGCCATTTGAACTGCAGTGTATCCGGCTTTGTCCACTCATAACACTGAGTTCGTGGCATTAGCGGTGGTACGATGAACCTAGTCGAGTGGGAATTCCTGCTGTGCGAGTGGTCGTCGGTTAGGTTCTCAGCAATTTTGTTTCGGCTTTGCAAATAAAGACAACTCCTTTTATGGGAGCGCTTTTTATGTAGGCTACTTTTGAACGAAGTTTTGAAAACCAGACACAGGTTTACAAATTAAGTTAGGGCTTTAGGTTATATGACAAAGACAATGTGCTAATGCAAGGATTTACTGTAGTCCTTGTCGTGTGACCAATTCAACCAATCTGGTTCAGTCAGGGGAAGGTGGGGCACAGTAGGACTAGGAGCACAATCGTCTTTTCTGATTTATTCAAAAAGTTCAAAATGTTGAACTTTAAAGTTTCCATGGTGATTTAGTCTCGTACCAGCCGTAGTACTGAAGTGAATTTTTCCTTGATAGCCAGCCGTTGTTGCGAGATACAGAGCAAGTTGTGTTTTTGCTACCCAAAAGTAATTTATATAATCGCATTTAGATTTGGGTTTTGCCCACGTTAATCAACATCTTCTGTTCTGAGTTTTTGTGACGTTGTAGTCAGGGGAGGGAAAAATTATTTGATAATGCCAGATTTTAAATTATTTTTAAGTTGAGTTGGTACTTCTTCATTTTATTTTTTAAATATGCATGTGAAACATCTGACAGAAAATGGGGCACACTCGACACATTGCCACTAGGTCAGTCCAAACAAAGTAAAACATGATGGGTTATATTGGAAAGCAGTACAGAATAATTTTAATCTATGAGCATTTTTAGGTTTGTTATGTGCTTAGAGGCACATTATTTTTGTATTGTAAAGCATGAATTTCAGCATACTGCTTTGGTTTCATTTAATGTTTGACAATCATACAAATTTGTTTTGCCATGCAGTGATAGTAGGTAATTAGAATGTGAAAAAAGTGGAGAGGCAGTCAGCAAGTGTCTATTTTACATGGGATATCACATGAATATTATGCAATACATGCAACCCAACTTTTTGTTGATCGGTCAGGTGTACCCCATGCTTGAACAATTCCACATTTCCTGCCTTCAACGAATGCTTAGACTACGCTGGTGGGACAAAATTCCCCACGTACAGATCCGTCACCGTGCCCACTGCCTCTCAATGGAGGCCACCATTGCTGAGCGCCAGCTCAGATGGACAGGGCATGTCATTCGAATGCCGGAACACCGACTGCCGCGCCGTGTGCTATATGGTGAATTAAAAGAGGGCCGAAGATCTGTTGGCGGACAGTACAAACGTTTTAAGGATTTTCTGAAGGCAACACTCAAGAAGAATGCTATTACCCCTGACCAACTGGAAACATTAGCAGCGGATCGCAAGGGCTGGCGAGACAATTTGTACCACTGGTATGCTCTTCATGCAAGCAACTCAGGATCAAGACTGAAGATGAGCGTCGTCGTCGACGGCATGAGCATGCTGCTCAGAACAGAGAAAACAACTTCGCTTATCTGTGTCCCAGCTGTGGCCGTACATGTCGCATAGAACTGTACAGTAACGCATAGGACTGTACAGTCACGAACAATCTCACCTCCAAAGATAAGATGATGGATCGGATTCGTCGTTTCGGCGTCCATCGAAGTGAGAGAGACCCCATGCTCATGTCAAGTGTGCTCCAGGCATGGGGCACACTCGACAGAAAAAGTGCCCTTTTGAAATTGATTGCAAAATTTTTTCTGAAGGGCGTTGTTTTCATGTTTTGGCATGATACTGTGTATATAGAGTTGCTTAGTTGTGTGACAAATTTTTAGCTTGTTTGGACATGAAATGAAGGAGCAGTGGTTGAAAATGCAAAAAAAGTGTCGACTATACTCCACCTTCCGCTAATTGCAAAATAGCTACAGCATTCAAGCAATCTGGTTCAGCTAAAGGCGAAAAAATCGAGCAGTACGTTTTGCTGCTGACGGCAAAATAGACGTTGGCAAACGCTGAAGCTGCTGCTTTATGATTTTTAACACATTTCATTCATACATCCTAATCATCTCGAAAAATGAAAAAAAAAACTACAGTTAGGTTAAATCATAACAGTAGGCTAAGCAAGCCTAATTGAGAGATGAAGAAAATACATTGCAGTTACTGCAAAGCATCATCACATGAAACAATCAATTTAACTGTCGAAAGTGAAACATCGCTCAAGGCTAGAGTACATACTGTAGAAAGTTTGAAAACGGCAAAGAAAGTTGATTTTGTAACACTGGGAGTAGATCACAGTATAGTACAACTATGTAGCCTACAAAAACTACAAACTGCCCTTTAGAAAAGGTTAAGTGCATAAATCTGAAGAAGAAAGTTCAAAAATGTAAACAAAAGAAACGTAGTGAAAACACTGAAATAAACTATTAACCTACACAACACACAGTGCCACTCAGCATAACAAAGGAGCATACCAGCATTATAAAAATAGCTTACTATTTTCACTTCGCTGGAACAAAATACACGACAAAGTATCACGAATATCAGTGATTATGATGAGTGCAGCACATACTGACAAAATAATTTTGATTTTTTGTGTGAATATAAAAACCATAGCAAAGAAAACACTACCACCATCATTTCTGACATCTTGAATCACTCGTAGAGAATAGAAGTCAAACAAATATACTGATCCTGTCCTGATCCAATTTTTTCAAAAAGATATATCCAAATGCAATCCTGAGCCCAAAAAATGGCAAATATCTTGCTGGATATCCAATCCTGATCCTGTCTATGATCACCTCTGATAAGCAATTAGGCAAGTTCTTGTTTGATCTAATACACACCGCTGATTTTATAAGAAATGCTCTTTGTCAAGTTTAGCCTTGGCAAACGAGGAGAAACGAAGAGACCTGTGTGCAATTATAATCAGCAACAGACAGCAAACATGTCGCCGAAATTACTTGTCCAGTAAGACCATTAAGTCTATCTTATACTGTATTTGCATGAGGCATACTGTCCGCTGTTGAAATAAGGAAAAGAGTTTGGCGTGAGCAGCAAGACAGCAGCTAGCTTTTCAAAACAAAACGGGCAGGAAGCAAATTGAGCTGCGTGTCCTGTACGTAGCGGTTTCCTTTCTTGCAGTTGAGAACCAAAAAACCAGACACGCACTTCACATTTTAGCAACAAAATCAGGAGCCTGTAGATCGTTTTCCAATCAGTTCAACGTCAACATTTTTTTATCTTTTATCTAGCCCTGCCGCAGGCAGTTTTGCCAGCCGATCAACCCCGCTGACATTGATCATAAGCAAATGCGATCCTTCTATCCCAGCTCGTATACTTCGACTTGGTGCGTTTCTACAATTCGCATATCAAAGATAAATCTGCGTCAACAACAACTTCAAGTGATGTGATTGAACAATATCCCGCCAAGACGCAACGCAAAAGGCACTACAATTTACAAAATCCAATCTTAAGAATACATGGAAGAAAATTCAAATTAGGAAATAACAATTTGAAGAACTTACAAAAATAACAGTTCTGGGCAAACACTTTTCAATAAGACTTGCGAATGACGAGTACAACCTCGAGGTAACTCACGGCAAAATTCCGACGGTGAAAGGAGCAGTGAGCAAATGCAGCTTTGGGTACAAAAAACGAATTGTAGCTTGGACGCCGCTGTCTTAATTGCTACTGACGAGCAACTTCAGTGGTGGAACTACGGTTGAGGGAGGCCCGAGGCAAGGCTAAAAAGGGGTCCTCTAATGACGTCATCATATTCAGCCAACAGGATAAGACCTATTGATCAAGCCTAGGAAAAAGACATGTGAGCAACCCAAGGCTACGTTCCTGAGACTACGACATGACTGACATAACAGAAAATGCAAAAGGGTATTCATGATACACAACTTTAGAAACACTGAAAGTTGGGAAGTCAAAACCAGCAACGCATAAAAGTAAAGCGATAGCAAGCTGGCATCGCCTCCCACTTCTCTAGTTTTACAGCTGCTGTTAGGGGCAGGATCAAATTAAGGAGAGGGCAATTGGGGCGATCGCCCCCCCTAAAACCTACGAAAGTAAATTCATTAAACATTATTTTGTACAATTCGGAAAACAACATATCAAAACCGATTCCAAGTAAGTCTTTCATCTTCTTCGAATTATCTCACTGATCGCGATATAAGGTCATTCTGCCGTCGATTATTTTGGCACAACAGTGTTGTGAAGTATATTGCATCCCTCTTATAGTGGCGAAGCCGTTATGAGACTTGACTACAATTACCAAATAATACCGAAATCGCTACCCTAACGCAACCAACTGGATCCATCCACGGTTGGGCGCCTCTTGGAGATAAAGGTACTTATAGGCTTCACATTACAGTGGCTGTTGGGGACCCCTTCAAAAGCAGAATACTTACACATTACAGTTGCTGTTGGGGGCCCCTTTGAATACAGACTACTTGCTTATGATCTGCTTCGGAGTAGCCTATATTACATGAGTGGATAATAATTTTGTAACCAAAAATAAGAAAATTTACACGCGAAACACCTCGGGAGGGCTTAAAAAGGGGGTGCCCGAGGCAAGTACCTCGCTCGCCTCCCCTTAAACACACCACTACAAGCAATTATATTGTCCATTATAACATTGTCCGACTACTTACCAATTTCGAAATTATATCATATGCATGTTTGCAATATGTATTGGCTAAAGAAGCAGATGTCAACTCCTCCAATGCAAACATCCCGAGAAGACCTGTGACGAATCAGTCCTTCATGATGTTAGTCTGCCAATTGGATACCAAGTGATAGTTGCCGCGTTCTTCATGCGTTTTCTCTGATTGAAAATGCGAGTGATTGGTTTGTAGCTGTATTGATGCTATTTCCTATACGACATTTTAAACAGTGCTAAGCAACTGGTTATGTGTTCGTTGGAAAGTATAACGAGCGTTTCCTCCAGTTATGTCTGTGTGTACCTTGAGGTCTACATCACTTTCTCGGTGCGAAAATGTACATGCTGTTGCATGTTTCTAACCTTACCTTATTTCTCTCTAAGAGTTTCTCGTTTTTGGCGCAGAATATACTGTATTTGAAGTCAAAATCGGAAATGTCATTTTTTCAATGCAATTTGCTTTTGACCTGGGGAAGCGGTGTGAAGCTGTCATGCAAAAACCTTTGCGTTTCTGGTTGGTGAGTTATGGCCAAAAAAACAAAATTTTAGTAAAATATAAAATAACTACTAGATGTGCTGCAAATTTTGTGCACCCTACTACCTTAAAATTTCAATGTGATTCTATGTGCAAAACGTTTTGCGCCAGATACGACCTCGAAAATCGCATAGGCTATGTGAAGAGCAAACTTACACCATGGCATGATATGAAGAAAAAACGGATCTAAAACGCGCGTGACGTTTTATACGCACCAATAAAAATTCCCCTCTAATAAAACGGTTTATTAGGGGCATAATGTATACAATATGTATGCTATGTGTTTCGCTGTGCAGATGCGATTTGTTTGTGAAATTGATTACAAATGGACGTCGGGAAGTCAAAAATAGTTTGAACCGAAAAAAACGGGTGTCACATGTCCCAGGCAATTGTAATGAAATTTGGATTGCATTACACCTTTCATTTCCCGGCTCGTATAGTGTTGAGAGGTTTCCTGAGCAGGGTTTTAATAATAACATAAGGCAATTGAAACACAACTAGCAACCCTTCGCATTAATCGATATCCAAGAAGCAGCTCTCATGAGTTTCGCAAGGGTTGGTGAACCTGCTGCAAAAGAATGTCTGAGCGTCCATACCTCACTCGATCCACAATTTGGAGTATGCTTCAAACGCAACCGTTCAACCTCTCACTTAAACATCTTATGCCTCCCCAATCTTTATAGCTTTTCAGTAAGTAAATTGCAAATGTACACTCTCATCACAACAAACTGCTTTTAAACCCCGTTTGATGACTATTTTATTCCAATCAGCTCTATTCATTCTCACTCCACAAGACTATCCACTTATATTAACCTGCTTTTATCAAGAGTTAATCCTTTTTCAGGAAAACATTCCCTTAAATTTGTTGGCATAAAGGGGTGGTCTGCAATACCAGACTGTATTTAAACAAGCGTTTACAAATACATTTCTGCTGCAGGCCTATATGTAAAGCAAAACTTTTGACATCCAATGAAAGCAACTACCAAGGAGCAGGAAGGTATTGCTAACAAAAGAGGTGTGAGAACGCACCAAAAAAAACTAGCCATTTTGAAATAGTTTCGAACTCATTTGAAAGCAAAACATGAAAAAGGTGTGTGAACGCCGTTCCCACGCGTTCCCGCCCCACTACACCCCTGCCAAGGAGAGAAGAAACGTATTCAACACGCCATCAAGAACAATGTTCATCCGCCCGCATTGAAGACTTGTTCACAAGGTTCGCCCAATGCTGAGAAACTGTTAGAGAGCCGATCTTCATTGGTGCCACTACCACCATACTATCGTGGCTTATCTGAAAAACTTCTAAAGGACCACAAAAAACAAATCGTTCCTGAAACCCATGCGAACTATTGCAATTTGATATTTTTCGAAAAGGAGATAATTGAAATATATCAGGTTCCTGTCGGTGGTGGTGATACTAAAAAGCTTAAGAACTACTGCACTTGCCTGCTCCGGAAAATAGGCCTTTTTCGAGATTCAAAAGATTTAAAAATGAATTAAACGGTCACAATGTCCCCGAGAGGTCCACACTGAGCATTCTGTGCATTAAAATGACAAACCTGGCAATCAAAATTTGATTAATTCCTAGATGATTTTATTATGAAGAACAAAACCTTTGTAAATTTTTAATGAGCTATGTTCAGTATTACTAGATTCGATTGATTGTAGCTTTTTATTTCTCATAATACGTATTTCAATAATGACAAAATAAAGGAATTCTTTGAACATCACAACTCATCGCGCGACGGTTTCATTATGGTCGATACTTCGCAGTCTGAAAGTGTAACAAACGTGCGAATCGTGAATACAGCAGTTGCAACCATATGGGTGAGTTTTACTTCACGTAGGCCTACTTTGCTGATGATCAAAGGCATAAGTGCGAGATTTTCACAGCCAAGCGAGTCGCATCGTGGTCCTCACTCCCTTGTTCTTTAACGCCATTTTCCAGCCACAGATATGCACATGGGCGTCGCAAGGATTTGATGAAATTTGATTTTACCAAGTCGAAGCTAGGAGAAAAGCGTTATTCTACTAAAACATTTGTTTTGAAAATATCCAATTCCAAAATTCAGGGAGGCCCCTCTGCACCCTCTTCCGACGCCCATGTGTGTGCATTGTGATGTTTCGCTTCAGGAAATCGTATATCGTGGACACCACTGCACCGGCATGCAACAGATGCTACTGTTCAGCACAGATAAGAAAAACAGATGCTAGACTTTTAAAATGCGTAGGCTATGTGTTTGGTCAACCATGTAACTGTGGCGTTAGACATTTTCTATCGAGCGCACTTGGAGAGCGTCAATATCGTCATTTTCGTGTTTGCGCGTAGTGATTAACGCTTTCCCGCGTAATAGTGCGAGAGGGGGCCTCACAAGTGGATTAGCCTAGGGCCTGCCATCAGCTAAATATAGCCCTGGTTACATGTAAGTAGCTCGAAAGTCCTAAGTGCTTTCAACATAAGCGTTGCATGGTTCATGGAACCAGTTGTTGCAGCTGCAGCTTTGCATCCAGTTTTCGTTAATGAGTTGCTTTAATATTTTTACCGCATAGAAAACAGCATTAATCCTATATTCTTGCCCCGACTTCCATTTTTTCGTGGAGAAAAGCCTTCCTTTTATTTTTGCTTGGGAATTATAGAGCTGAAGTCTGTTATGACCCTTACTCTGGTTTTGATAGGAGTAATTAGTGAGAACTTGTTGCTTCAATGTGAGAACTTTTTGCTATTTTATCAAAGCACTAAAATAATCAAGTTTCGTAAAATTTTGGTTTTGAGTAGTTTTGGGGTTCAGATGTTCAGCATTTTAGAAAAACTTAGATGCTTTGGTGTTAAGATTTTTGGAAAGTTTGGTGTTTTGCACAGTTCACAAACTGTCACAGAAATTCATTACGCAAGTAGATTGGCGAATCCAAACCTCAGCCGGTAGTAGAAGGAACGTTTGGTTCGGCTCAAAATCCTCACCGCGCAAAAGTAGCAAAAGGCCTTTGACACTGAAAGAAGTTCTAAGTCAGGTCCTTAGACCAGACGCTGTTTTCCTTGCTTGTGTAGGGTCTGAGGTTGTTGGTTACTGCGGAGATCCCTACTGGTTGAGGGGTTAACCTAGTTGTTACAGGAGCACAGGTCGGTCTCCCAACTAAGCAACCTGACGTCTTGAA
>JGI24022J15233_10002594_pt1 | contig 17097 bp, 10 predicted proteins | sample Ectturendosymbi2_FD_15233 | JGI IMG/M metagenome (IMG submission 15233)
TTATGACAGATGATTTACAACGCTAAATAATGACAAAGTATTGATAGAACAAACCAAGAATCAAAGTACTTACAGTTTTGCAGGTCAAAAACTGACTATGTTGTTTCAGCATTACATTGCTTACTAAATCCTTGCTTTTAACTTTTGCTCTACAAGACCTCCTCCAGCTATTGTACGTCCTTTGCAAGTCAAGTTCGAGCAACTAATCAGAATGAATTCAAGTCCGAAATGCAAGGTATTTATGCTAAAACTTTTTACTTTATTTCTTTACGGTGAAAATTTCACCACATTTGTTGCAAATTTCATCGATAGTCTTTATGTTTTTATGGGGAAATTTCCCCACCCAAGTTTGTTGCCACCTCTCCATGGATGGTGAGACTCTCACCTTCGCCAATGAGTATTTCAACAGCTGCATTTATTCTTTTTTAGGGCCATTTCACCAATTATTATGAAACACTCACCAGATGGTAATGCTGCCTTTTCTTGGCTTGTTCTTGCAATTTACACAGGTTACGACATATCTACTTCACAAAATCAAATGACATGCTTCATTACACATGACTGAATTCAATTGCATGCCCTGATGCTATGGCATAACAAAGGCATATATTTTGTTTATTCTTTCTTAAACATTCAAAAATTCTCCAATAAGATTTCTTTCTTCTTCTGTCAAGACTACATTCCAACAGTTTCTTTCTGTTTGTGCCAGACTAATTTATTGATATTCCACTTGTTGTTGCTGTTCCAATTCAATCTATTCTTCTTCTTCTGCATTAAGATTGACCAAACCTGGTATTTGTTGTGCAGATATGAAACTTCCTTCTTGAGTTTTTGTCAGATTGATGGCATCTGCTCTTTTTGTCTCAAGTCAATGCTGTGAAGCAGTGGCAACTTATTCAGAGTCCAATTCACTAAAGCACTAAACTCTTCTTCTTCGTTTAATTCTCTTAGTGTTTTGTTAAATCTTGTTATCTCCAACTGAAAGAAAGCTTGCTTGAAGGACCTATTCCTTATATTGCATTCTTGCAGTCTTTTTCAAGTTTTCCATGCTTACTGATCTCTCCGGCTGTAAGGCACTGTAGTCATTTTGCTATGGTTTGTTTTTGTTAACTTGTTATTGCTTCCTGTTGTTTTGTGTCTTGACAGTTTCTTAATTTGGATATTTTCTGAGTCCGTTTTGCTTCAATGATTTTTTACACAATTAATACTAGTTTTTGCCCTTGTTATGTCATTACATTTAGTAAACAATATGTACACTGATTACAATCATTAGTTAAACATGATTGTCACTTATTGTTGACAATTGTCTTTTCAGTTTTGTTCAGGAGTCTCATATTCATGATTTCCTCATGAAAAGATATTCAGCACGTGTTAAGGTCAAACTGAACCTTAACAGCAGACATCTTGGCAGGTAGCCTAATGCAGAGAGACAGTGACTGCAGATAGTTGTAAGCCACGTAGTACTAGCCTATAGCCTACTGTGTGAAATAAAGCATGAATTTGTAACAATGCTTCCACAAGTCTGAATATCCATTGCTAGTGTGAGCAGTGGTGTAAATCCCGGTTTTTACATTCAGCTTGCCGGGGAGAGGGCGAATGGCCCCTCTGTCCCTCCGTCAGTTGCGCCACTGGGTGTGAGACTGGTGACGAATTTGCCTGAGTGAATAGCTTAATCAAACTACGCTTATGCATTCTTCTTTTTACGCAGTTTAAAACTACATGACTTGTTAGTATATGTCTATGCAGGCTTGTGGGAATACGTCTGTCTTAATCGTTAAGGTTTAGTTCTGGTTTCTTGGTGAGTTCCCAATCATTTGCAGCTCTGGTTTCGAAGTAACGCTGACAAGTCTTGCTAAGTAAAATAAAGCCACAATTTGTGGTTAAGTTGTAGACCATGACAATGCTTCTTTGTAAAGAAGTGTCCTGCTTTGAAAATCTGCAGATAGGCTATTGTGTGAATTATCGCAATATATCTGACTATTTCTGCCAACGATGCGCATTTTTGACTGTTGCCGTAACATGGGTCATTTTCTTTGTGAAGTAGAAAGGGTATTGCATTTTTTAAAACCCATTTGCTTTGCATCGTCAGAAACCTGTAAGGGATAAGCAAAATGTCGACATTGCCCCCCTTGGAAATATTTCTGCGGACGCCCATGGTCATAGCACGTCGGGTGCACAGCGAATCTGCAACACACAGGCGTATCAGTCATAAACACACAGCCGCCAACTACGATTCGGCCCACCGACGTTGGTAAGTATCCAAGCAAGTAGGTTACGACAGCCTACTCACAAATAACTGGGCATTAGGAAGAAAGGAACATCACAGCATTTTGACTCACCGTAAACTGTTTCTCAAACACACTTGATAACAGAATTTCACACAGACTAGTCCGCTGCACTTCTATCAGCCCACTTGCTATACCCGTTTACAAGTTAACAACTCTTATCGCTTAAAAATAAAGAACTCAGATGTCAATCTTAACAGCCACGCAACTTCCTGCTTCAAGCGTTACGCCTTTGAAAAGCCACATGCAGCTCTAAGATATTCCTCCACGTAGACCACATCACGTAATCGAAATGTCTGTCGCGAAACATTCTACGTTATGGCGCGCCAATGTATTAATGCTAGGAACATGGCGGAGCGTAGAGAACAGAAAATTCTACAGTCTGGTTTTATACTTTTATATCGTACACGATTTGATGAGTTCAACAGTGCCTCTGATTGCATTGCTGCTAATAGTGATTATTGCGAAGTCTCTGCAGTGTCAACTGTTATAATGTTGTGAAGCAAAGGTAAAGCATAAGTTAACTTGAATTAGTTTCCAAGCTGTTTATTTGTCTTTGAATCTCTGAGTCGCATTAAAGCAGTGCAGGCCCGTAACTACGGGGTGGCATTCGGGGACAATGTCCCCCCAAGTTTTTGTGGCCCCACAGTTTGTTGTGCCCAGAAAATATTTTATTAAAACATATAATAAAAACAAAAATCTTGTTCTCCTAAAAATGTTTTGTGCCTCCCCAACCCTTAAAACCTGGCTACGGGCCTGAATCAGTGGTTTTCAACGAGGGAGAATTTGCCCCCCAGGGTGCGATTTTATACGTTATGGGGGCGATTTTGTGGTTTACCCGATTTGAGGGTGATTTCAGTTTCCAGGGGGGCGATTTTAACAGGTTAGAATATTCTAAAACTCTGAGTTTGTTCCAAAACTAAAAACTATATTTGCCACTTTGCAACCAAATTATTTGATGCATTTTTGATTGAACGTGGTCCGTAACAAAGGTTGTAAAGCACAAAATATAGGTCAGGTGAGGTAACAATCAAAAGAACATTGACCTGTGTAACGCGTTACTGCACCAACTAATAACTATCGAAGACCACGCGGAGAGTGTTACTGGTTGAAAACGATGTTTCGTTGGCAAGACACGTCATAATCCGTTATCACGTGTTTTGTAAACTTTGGATCGTAACCAGGGGCGTACCGAGGTTGGATGACGCCCGGGGCAAGAAACAAGTTTGGCGCCCCAATCTTCAAACCTAAGGTTTTTCGGGAGCAAAAGCATTGTATTGAAGAAGATACTTGCATACTTGTTGGGAGTTTTGGCGCCCTGGGCATTTTTCCCCTTCGTTACGCCCCTGTTCGCAACTTGAGTAAAATTATGGAACTACTGTAAGTGAATTCTATTGAAAAAATACGTGGAAATGTCTGTTGCGAGACGACTTACGTAGCAGTTTTGCCGACGTAATTACGCTATATAAGGATGAGTTCGTAACAGCAACATCAGAGTGAACCTGGTTGACCAGGGAATCTCTGTGGCTGTTGTGTCGGTGCGACTCACTCATTAGTTGGCTCAGGGCGACGAGTAAAATTATTTACAGTTAGCTGTAAATTATGAAACGAGCTTATCGTGTTTTTCAGTCAGTTCGAGAGTTTCGCTGTGCTTGTGGATATAGCTGCTCTGTGTTCATATTAGTAATGACAGAGTACAACATAACAATAGGCTGGGTAAGCGGTAACCTAAACCGGCCAGTAAGTCCAACCACCCCAATCTTGCTAAACTAAGAATTCCAAAAAATCTTTTTCGCCACCTGTAGTTTGAGGCTTGCTAAGAAGTAATTCTGTTGTGGATATTACTCCGAAAGTTGGATTGCGTAGGCCGTAGAAAGTGACTGGGTGAAATGCCTTTTTTCCAGTTGACTAACATCAACGAATGCTATTCCACATACTAGATTTTCATCGTTCAGTCGATGAGAGTAAGTCATGAACATACGCCGATCATCGAGTTGTAACCTTAGTTTTAGTGTAACACGTCATATTTCGTGACTAAACTCATGGGTGAGCTTCCTGTTGAATGGGTATTTTATTATTGCAAAGGGTTCATTTGTATGCTAATGTGGTAACGAGTCGTTACCAAACGACTTACACGGTTCTTTGTTCCGCATGGCGTTAATCATCGACATGACTTTCAGATGTAAGAAGATAGCCTTAGGACAGTTATGTGGATGCTTCCAAGCATCTCTTGCACAAAATACTTCAAAAAATGTGTTAGAAAGGCAGCACACGTCAGAAAACTGTTTTCCAGCTAATCACCAAAAACAGCGAAGTATCAGATATCAACGAAGAGTCAGAAATATTACGAAGTGGCTGAGATGAAGGGAAAGTATTTTCCTGCGTTTGCTATCTCTTTGGCCTAAGCACCTAATCTATTGTCCAAAGTAAGGTTAACTTTGATTCACTCCGCCTCAGGCGTTCAATTGGAAAAAGGAAATTGAAATTTTGCAAAAGGACACTGTCAACGAATAGACAATTCACAAACTCGCCATTGCTTTGCTGGATTTCATTTGCTAGAAGGTATATCTAGCTTAACTTTAAGCAGCTGTGGAGCGCTACAGAAGAATGCGGGACATGTTAATATAATTACCAGCGTCACTTATACAGTAGATTTAATTAAATAGCAATTGGTGCCCTCGGGGTCACTGCAGCTGTATATAGATGAAAAACTAAAGTTTTTACGGGTTTTATAGCTGTGCAAAATATTGCTGACTAATTTAACAACAAAACAAACATTTTTACAAACCGTGGGCTTTTGTTGCTTCCACGAATTTTGTCCCTTAGTCTAGGAACACTTCTAAGCAGCAGTTGCTACCTCAATGTGCAATGCATTCCAAGTGGCCCATTTGAAACAGCATTGCTTCATTGCGGGTATACAGTCGGTCTTAGAAGATTTCTTCGAATGAACCCAAGGAACCGCATAACAAGACATTGTTGTGAAAAACAAAGGGCAGTTTTGATGCAATCGTTCAACCTGGAAGAGTGGCAGTAATTACTTTTGCAGTGACAGTAATGTCTCCAACTTTTGTGCCACTCATGAATGCGCAAAAGATAACTTTCGTGAAAATCATCCTTTTATTTTATTACGATTTCAGTTGACAGCCAGGGTTTTATCAAAAACACTGACGATGTCGCTCCAGCCATTGTTTACGTAGAACAGACTGTTTTCCTTTAAAAATAATGATAAGTACATGTATTGAAAGTTTTAAGCGGATTTCTCTGTGAAAAACATGTATCTTGCAACTGATACTACCACGTCACTCAAACCAAAAACAATGTGGGATGTGAAAAATGGCAAAATGATAAAATTACGTGAAAACTGTAAAAATCAAATATATCAGGTGAAGTTTGGCCCTTACCAAGAGCAGAGTTAACTAATCAGATGACTCATACAATAAACTTACAACTGCACAAGCGCTGCTTCCAACGTTTTTACTGGTCTGAGGAGTCGAGAATACATTTTCGTTGATAGATTAAATATATGATTCCGGTACTGTAAAATGCAGCGCGCATGTTTTCTTTAACAAACAGAGGTGTGTATTCCAATTACAAAACCTAAACTACTGCTTCGTACTACTTTTGCATAACATTTATTTATGCTTGCACAGTTGGGTATAGGCATCGTATTTGTTTTGACGGGTTTTATGACTCAAGATTTAACGATGACGGCAACGTTGAATCACTGCTGGCCGGTTGCGAAGAAAAGCTTTGGAAAATTTATGCTCCGTGTCTTTTTGATTTATGTAATGATCGCAGCTGGTGAGTTCAAGAACTGTGGACTGGTAGCAATAACCAAAGTATCTTTTAAAATTGCGCAATTCCCGGTTTAACTTCTGTCAAGGCGTTTTTACCGAATCCACACTCCCTGAATCAGCCTAGAAGAGTGTTTCTCAAACTTTTTTGTTCTATAGACGCTTTTCAGTCTCGACACATCGTTGTCGCCCCCCAAGTTTGATAAGGCAAACGCAAGGTAGTATTTTCAAAGAATTTATATTTGATCGTTTTCTTCCCCTTTGTGTTGTTTTGCCCCCTATCGCCCCTTTGCTTGTTCGACCCCTTGAGCCTCAAAAGCACCCCAAGGGGGCGATTCCGCCCACTTTCGGATACACTGGCCTAGAACATGTACCTTTCTCAGGTAATCACAAACGCAGTCGCTTTCGTCAACTTGCCGCTGGGTTTTTCAAAATTGGTCTTAATAATTTTTTTTGTTAACACGTTTATTTCTTTAATGCCTGATAGCAGGGGTGTGCAGAGGTCTAGTGATACCGGGACAACTGCTTGATTAATGTCCCCATCTAAAATTCTAGTACAGAGGAATGTGATAAATACAGGCATTTGGAATACGTGAAAACTACTATTGACAAAAATGCAAGTCTCGAAAAATTAAATAAGAATGTTTCAAAGAACATCATATGTTTTCATAATGTGTTAGTTTTTATTAATTTGTTTTATTCTGTTGGTCTTAGGCATATGTTTATAAGCAAAGTTATCTTAGTGATGGGTGGCTTATGCATTGAGGAAGTAGCCATTGCGTTTATGCATGCAAATAAGCATCAAATATAGGCTTACGAAAAAGACGATAGCACTTCTATGGCATGATAGGAGATAGAGTTGCCTATTTTGTTTTCTTTATAAATAGTATATGACATTGTACAACGATGCAGTTTGATGCATCGCTACCCTTTATGTCTCACTGAACTATAAACAAATTGCTAAGGATGTTGTTTAGTAAAAGCCGATTAAGTAGTAATTTCTTTTATTCATCTAGATTCTGGAACATTTCAACATTTCAGTGACACACTTACAATTATTAATTGTATTTTTACCAAAAGAGCTTTTCTGTCGGAAATTATTTGCACTAAAGTAGGCTTACCTCATGTTTTACATCGACTAAACGAATTTTTTTTTCAATGCCGATTAAAACCAAGTTTATTAGGCGTTAACAGAGAGGATATTAGACATGTTTCAGTCAATTTCAACTTTGAAAAGCACCTCTCACAACTTGTACTTTCTGACAAATTTACTGCATTATTTTGATCTTTTTTACATCAATCGAAAGCAAAGAATCTATCACCCAACTGACAGGCACGATATAGCGCTGAGACGCAATTTGCAGTGCCAGGGGCGGATTAAGCTTATNTAGGGCCCGTGGCTGAAACTTAAAAAGGGGCCCTTTCTATATACATAAAACTGTCGTTAATAGNGCAAAAACACTGAATAAACGTACTGAAGTATTTGTATTATATAAGCTTGAGCAAAAAAAAAAAAGATTCATTAACTGTAATAAGAACGTCACAATATGAAGGAAACTCATTGATTCCAAGTCTCCATTCCTTGCTAGAGACTTGAAACCATATCGATAAATGTTAACAAAACACCGGTGGAATGTTTTGAAAATGCAGTGGAACCCGGTCGACGACCACCCCGCTATCCCGACCACTTTGACGCGGTTTTCCTTGTGCTAATGCGTTGCATTTTGTTTCACTATCGCGACCACCCCGGTATCCAGACCGTGACCACAGTACAGCTGTTTCAAAACTGCTATCGAACACCGCGTAACACCGCATATTCTGTGGGTATCATTACGCTGGAAAACTGTCAGCAGTGCTGCCACAGGCTTCTCTGCACAAATCACTAGTTTCACGAAAGTAATCCACTCGATCGGCAAAAACACTAGATTTAACAGTTTTGGGTCGAAATTCGCAGTTTTGCTTGAAATGATTTAGTTATTTACTTTATTGCCCAAAAACCTTTACATCAATTGCAAGTTTTTAAAATAGATGATGCTGAGGCCAGGAAAATTTCATACCAACCATGTTCAGACTTTTCTCAAGAGCTGAAAACGACACCACTTACGGAGTATTTTAACATTTAATAAATTATTTCTAATGCAGTGTGCCTGCAAAGAAATGAAAATACCGTCATGGCCAGTAAACAGCACGGATGTGAAAACAATGAGAAACTCAAATTGGAAAGACTTGTTTGTTCTGTTGATGAAAAATGGAAATCGTCAAACAGCAATTCACATAATCATTGTTTACGGATTTGAAAAAGGATGAAAATATTTGAAAAAGGTCTGAAAAGTTGAAAAGTTAGAAAAAAGACATCCGATCTTCTTCAAACACACACTTCGTAAATATCACCAGACTGCAGGGAAAAATCACCAAGTCAGTTTAAAAATCACTAGATCTAGTGAAAAATCACTAGGTATGGCACCAGTGATTCTCAGCAGCAATTTGCTCTGCTGGATCACGTTGTTCTGAAGCATCGTGGATACAAGGATTTATTCGTGTGTGCATGCGCAGTAAGTGCTAATGTGACAAAACAAACTCGTACTGTGAAGTCCTCTGGAATTTGTACTGCCGACAACGTTTTCCTTCGTGTGGTTTTATAGTACAGTAACCATAGGCTATGACAGCACGTAAGAAAAAGCTAAATAACATTCAATCAAGGAAAGAATTGTAGAAATGAAGTGATCGTGATAATATATGAAACCTTTAGGAATGCAAGTGACGCAACCACGCCAGCCCCGCTAACACGACCAGTTGAGTACCGTTCAGTGGGTGTTCATGCTAGCGGAGTTCCACTGTATATATATCTATATATATATCCAAATGACATTTTTGGGGAAGACAAAATTTTCTTTAAAAATTATTTTCTGAAAAATCAGCGTTCCATACCAGATTCCAGACCAAAATAACACTAACCTAATCTTACTTACTATCATGGGCGCAATTTTGTTGTAAAATGTGGGGGAACAGCTTGGTGTGAAACCAATATACCGGTAGTCATCGGGTCGATGCAGAAGTGACGTTTCATATACACCGATTCCCAATCTTATTTTTAGAGGTGTTTTGAGAGCAACACTAATCACGCATTGCTTTATCCTTGCAGATGATTTACGTATTAATATACTTAAATTTGTTGTTGGACATGGTGCTGTAGTTCAGCCTGCTTCCATTAATATCGTATTTGGATACAAACAAGCACAGCAATATAGTAAAAAACATCAGTTGGGTTTTATCAGAGCTGTCAGTTGGAGTGCACAAAATGCTGAATCACATTGGTCGCACATGCATATCACTCTTACACAAGAACACTTCAACTGTCATGTGCTTTATAAGAAGTGTGGGTTACAGCGCGATTTGATGTCTTGTTCGAGTCGCTTAACGTTACAAAGACGATAAGCATTTTTCTTGCACATTTCCATTTTTTGGAAAAGCTACAAATATTTTTAATGCTACTGGGCATCATGCATGCATCATTGCATCCTCACCCCTCCCCTACCAAAATCTCCATTGATATCCTCTTACCAGCACCAAAAACATTTGGCCTAAAATCAGCGTAGCTTACTTCACAAAAAGATTTCAATCTGTATTTACTGATGGTGAGTGGAGGATGCATCCTTTCAATCTCCCCTTGTTGGCTCCTGCATACATACCCACACGGAGTTGTAAAAGGGCCTCATTTTGAAGCCTGAACCCGGCCGGAGCCCGAAATCACAAGCCCGAACATGGTTCGAGACCGACATGTATTTTTGAAGCCCGATTTAGGCCCAAAAAACAAATTTACCGAGAGAGTTAAGATATGCGCAACTGTAGAGTAACAGAAAACGTTGTGTTCGGGTATAGCTGCAGGCACGCGGTTTATCACACCCAAAATAACAACCACCTCGACCAAAATATTGACATAATCTGGCACAAACGCAGCATGTTAGTAAACGATAATACTGCGGAGTGCGGAATATAATGTTTCTCAGGAAAAAAAGAAACTATCACGAAACTATCCACAATGGCGCTACAGGCATGACAAGCCGGCTTGTAGGTTTCTTAAAACAAACTAGGAATCGCGTGAGTGATTGATCTTTTTGAGGCAAAGCCATCGCGTGCTAATTTCCTCATCGCTGTCGCATTCTCAAAAAGAGTGTGAGACTAATCCGAGCAGAGAAGAAAACAACTCAGCTGTGTTTTTAAGCAGGATTAGCTGAAAAAAGTCACAATCACTTCACTCACAGAAGTTACCGCGGTGAGCACAACAAATCTACGTCACGAAAGAAAAAAATCGTTACCGGTACTCCTAATGCTACAAAAAAGTTTTGTATGCAGGCCCGAAATATTTTGACAAACTTTGAAGCCAGAGCCCGTCCCGATAATCTCGGCCTCACTTACAACTCTGCACCATGTCAAAAGTTTCGTTCTAAGAGTTCGACTGCACTTGCATAACGACACGCAAATGTATTTGAGGTTAAATCAAAATGCGCAACGGTAAATTGGCAAAAAAGTACCAAGTTTCACCTTTGACACGAAAAGAATCTCCAACAAAACTAGGTGTGATGTAGGCTACTTGTAAAGCATATGTTTCGCACTTGGATGAAAACGTTGCTGCATTGTGGGTTTGGTTAAACTCAAGTAAATAGGATGACTTACGAAACAACGCATTCAGCACAAGCACAAAGTGTAAGAGTCAAAGAAAAAATATCATTTTTATTGGTTGGTTACCATTGTTGCGACATTACAAGAAGTGAGGATAAATGTATATTTTATCCTTATTTCCAAGTCAAGTCCATACGTTTTGAGCTATAGGTCAATATACAGCTAGGTAGATACTCTAGGCTACTTCTCCAACGTTTTGATTGAAATCCTGTTCACTAATAGTTGAAGACAGTCTTTTGCAAAACTGCCCATCCCAAAACTAAGTCTCCACAATAGTGCTGCTTTTTTATCTTCGACAAAAGCTTCGCAGAGATTTTCCTGAAAATCTAACTTTCTGAAATACACACTAGCATCACAATGTCTGTTTCTGAATACGTGACAACCAACGTTAAAGCAAAGCCCGTTAAATTTCTGCGCGAAACAAATAATGGCTGTACTGTGGTCTCTCACATGTGCAGCTGTAACACTCTTACTGTCACAAGAAAATAACCTTTCTAACAGAGAGAAAATAACCCACACGGGGCAAAATGTCGGACAGAAGCACTCAACCATCTTTCACGGTCACTAAAAACTTGAAAAATACTAAAAATTATTTTATCGAAGCTAAAATTTATAAACTAACAGCATCAGTGATACCACACCAAGCTCTGTTTCAACATGAACTTGGCAATGTGTAACCTACCATCTAACATGAAAAGCTCTTCACACAAAACGTGACAAACATCGCTTTTATTTTTGAAACCTCTCCAAATACAAAACCTCAAAAGAAAAAAAGTGGGGGAACAAGGCATATTATATCCCCCAACCTGAAAAAGTGGGGGGACACGTCCCCCATGTTCCCCACCAAATTGCGCCCATGCTTACTATAATAGCCCAGTTTGATATGTCCTAAATTTATATGGAAAAAAAATAATTCTACTCATTGCAATTGAGTATTTCATGTTTCTATTCCCATTCAAGGACAAATCAGTAAGACTATTAACAAGAACAAGAGCATGCACTCACTTATCAATAACTGTTGTGAAACTCACTGTCACTTATTATGTATGGTTTTACGTTCATTCATAAGACATAAAGCTACTGATTTGTTTTTATTTTTCTACAGCACTTAGAATACAAAATGGCACTCAACAAAATTCCTAACTAAAAGCACATCTTACGATACACTAAAATCGAACGAGTCATTGAGTTTAGCGTAAACAAGTTCAGAGTTACTGAACGATATGCAAACAGAACTAAGATGTTCTTGATACCGTTTAATTCTTGTTATCAGTTAACGTTTTAAGTAACTCGATATCTGTCGACTTTTCTTGGTATTATTGCTTTTATTCTGTTTTAAGTCAGTTATCAAGAATTGTACCCAATAATGGCGGTTCACATAAAAGTAGTTATGTACCAAAATGTCCAAACGTGCATCTTGCAAGTAAATAGTACCAGAATTGGTGTTAAAGTACCAGCTCTGGTAGTCCTGGTTTATAACACCATGATCTATCATCCTAAGCTAAAATCTACTTACTTTCACCATTGTTGAGACGCTTGGCACCACTTACGAATTCACAACTTCCTTCGGGGCTGTCTGCAGGGCAGATGTTCAAATGACGTGGATACCACATGTGCATCGGAAACCAAAATAAGACAAGCGGATGGAATACCTCAATTTTTTAGGCCTTGGTGTACTAACTTGCTAGTGACTGTTGGCCAAACCACACACCAAAGAATCAACTACTTTTATGTTGACGAAGCAATTTCAATGAGAGAGCACAGAACGCCTACTTATCAGTTCCAGTTCGCGATGGTATCTTTGACAGTGTATTCTGTATTGTTCGCATATTACACTTTTTTACCGACTTAGGGATTGGGGGCCTTTTTTTGGCTGTAGCCCAGTCAGCCCCCCCTTAATCCGCCATTGCGCAGTGCCACTGAAAATGAAACCAAGCAGACAAGATAGCACTGTAACAAGAAGCATTCTTTAGTCATAAATCGAACTTTGAATAAGCAAGTTTAGAGGTCTCGATTTTTTTTCTTTGTACTGTCCCTTTTGTTTTGATTATGGCGTTTATAGTGAAATGGTATTAAATTTATTAACGATAAAACAATATTTCGTTGCGATACTCGTGCCCTCCCGCGAGCCTTTCACACCAGTTTCGGTTTTGAACGGAAGGTACAGCGCATTTTTATCCCACCCGGGCTTTCACATGGGTCTGATTCGTACGTGGGTTACAAATGAAGCGAATAAATACACGTACAAGTGTTCAGACAACCGTTAGGAGGATTTAACGTTAACCAAGTGTGCTTACCTCAAACGGTTTCCAAAACAATGTCCTGTACCTGTTACTTTGGCGAACTGGTTCCGCAGCTAATGTGTAACCGTGCATGTCTTCAATGAACTTTGTGTCTGACTTGTCCAATAAACTAAAACAACCCGTCTTTAGAACCCTTGCTTCTTCTGGCCTGGTGAGCCTTCTTGACCCCCGAAGTGGTTTATTAGTACAAAAAAGTGCCCACCCCCTGTGTACTGTTTACCCAACTGCGTAAGCAATGTCCAATGATACAATTTTTCAAGAAAAGTTTCGAAATCATCGCGTCAAGAATTTTAACATCTGTGAGTGTGTTGCTTGGGGATAATGATAAAATTATGAAACTGCAATATTTTAGATGTATTGAAAGCTAAACATTCATAAAAGCCACATTTATTGTAAAACTGCGTTATTTGAACATTTTTGAAGACAGGTGGCAGTGTCTTATACACTTAAAACTACTGAGAAGGAATGAAATAGGTCCGGATGTTAAGCGGCTACTGGCATCAGCAGAGAGCCATGAAAGCAAGGACGACCGATTTCGCTGCAGCGAAAACTAGGCGCACAAGTTGATGACGACTGAGAAAAGGCAGACGTATCCCCAGAATTCAAACTTTGGTAGCACCTGGAAAGGAATGCTATTAAAACGCAGTCACGTGCTTTGAAAGACATTCCACGCACATGCCAACGTTTTTTTCCACATCATTGCGAGAAAACACATGATTAGGGTGTCAAATTGCGAAATAATCCTTGCGATCTTTTTGCTGTTTATATGGAGTTGCTTTTTTGACCAATAGCACGTTGACCACAGGTTCATCCGCGTTACGGCAGTTCTTATAACAACGCTTGATGCAACCGTTAACTTCAACTACTTCGGAGTCTTGAAAATGTGACTCCGCTCATGTCTGCTACTTTCACGTGTCAGCAAATGCCAGTTTTATGCACACAAAATGCGCCTAACAAACATCTGCTGTATACTGTACCTGGTAATTTGTTTGTCTCATTTGATATATTACGCTTTATAACTAAGCTTTTCATTGCAGTTGATGCAAATAGTGCGTACTAAAGATGTCACGGGCTCACATTTTTGTGACCTGTACCGACCCATACCCATCACAACAAACCCATAACCCAACCCGTACCTGCTCCTGAATTTTGGCCCGTACCCAGCCCAGTTCATAAAAATGGCAGTGTCTATTTTGCCTTTTAAGGCAAAAATACCACTGTGTCTATTTTGCCTCATGAGGCAAAAGCACTGTTTTGCCATTATACTTATACATAAGATAAAATTTGCCAAATTGATTTGGTGTCAATGAACATGCTATGAAAATTTTAAATATTTTAAAATACTGTTTGAACTTGATCTTCTATGAGTAAACGTGATTTTTTTCAAAATTCGGTTTTGTAGCACTTGCATTGGTTGGACCGCAGCATTGTATGCTCCTACCAATCAATTATACAGTACTATAAACGCGAACTAATCTATATTGCACTTTCAACGATTCAATTTCAGAGAACCTAGCTTCCTAAGACCTCTGCGCGCACTACAAAAGATTGTTACCACTCCCACACCAGCTGAGAGCCTAGGCTTACGCTTGACAGCAAACGAGCACACAACACAAGCACACAGCATATACATTAAGGCAATGAGTTGTTCGCTCACATAACGCCTCACAAAGGTCAGAAAAATCCTGAAGGTCTGACGGAAATGCCACCAGTGGGCGACGCTACTAACAACTTGTGTTTTTGAAAATAATTTTACTCTTCATCCTTGTTAGTACTTCAAAAATGCTTGCGGACCGTAGCAGTACCCAAAAAAAGTATAAAAGTGCTTCGGCAGTTAACCGGCCCATGAAAACGTACCGTCAATCGTCATTTTATCCGCCAATACGCGACTCATGTCATCTTTCATAAGCGTACCGCATGGGGATGCATGGGATGCAGTCGCATCCCCAAAGCTGGAAAATTGGCCATAATTCGGACAATAATTTTGAAGATTTGGGCAAATTAGACATCTACATTCACATTTAAGTGGGGCAGTGTCTGTGTTGCCATAGTTCATGTTCGTGGATAACAAAGATGCATCACCCAACATACCTTTTGGCAACAAGAAGAAATTCCCCAAATACTCTGAAGTTACTCTGAGTGGGTTTCTTGCAAATGGGATAAAAGCGTTTTGGTTTTGGTAAGTAACATGCAATACTTCACCTATCATGGGCAAAGGTAAAAGTTGCTTTTGATTTTGGGGTACTTTTCCAAATAAATTACCTCAATTCTTAAAAAACTAACTCACTTTTTCACAGTGCATCAGTGGCAAAAGCTTTGTTGAGACTATTTTGCCATTGCTTTTGGCCTCTAATGGCAAAATAGACACTGCCTGATGGCAAAATCATCACTTCCTTCAAGTGAACTAGAATCAGTCGGTAATTCCAACAGCCTTCATCAAATTTGGGCCAATTAAAAAAATGTGATTCAAGTTTTGGGTAGAATTAGAAACATTTGGGTAAATCAGGAGCATTTGAGTACGGTCCAATAGCTTCAATTATATCTGAGCAAATGAGAAAAGCTTTATACAAATTTGGGTGAAATTAAAAACATTTGCCTAACTGGAAACATTTGGTTAACGTCCATCAGCCAAATCGAATTTTGCAATTTATAACAGCTTCATTAATTTGTGGGTAACTTCAAACAGTCATTGTCAAAGTTGGGCTATGTAGAAAAGCTCCATTGAAATTCGAATACATTTAGAAACATCTACGTCATTGGTTCTCAAAGTGGTCGATATCGACTCCCATGGGTCAATTGGACAATCCAACGGGTCGGTAAATAGTCACAGGGTCGAATGGGGGTCACTAAATGGCCAGGGGTCGATGAAAAACTGCTTGGCTCCACTGGAGCAATGAAGCCTCTACTTCAAAATTACTGTTAATCGGGCAAGGAATGCAAACGGCGTTTTTCAACAAATCAAACAAAATTAAGAGGGCTGATCAAATCTCAGCTACAGTAGTTCAGAAGTACTTTCCATTCTTATAGTTTTTTATTAAATCATCCATTGTGATGACATAATCAAAACTGTTCTGTTTCATGTTTCTTACTTCACAAACAATAGCCTATTGTAGTGCATGTGTTGCAGCTTGGCAGTTAGTATTAAACAGTGCAGGGTTGCCAGGTGGTGCCAAATTTGGCAAATATTGCCAAAAATCACTGTTTTCCAAAACATTTGCCAATTTTATGTGGCAATATTTTTAATGCCAAATATTTTCCATTTTTGAAATGCCAATTGTGACTTCATGATAACAAAATTTATCAAATTAATACCAAAACGTTAGAAAGTACAGCTCAGATAGTACGTCTGAATATGATTTACTGCTTGAGGAATTGCTTTAATTGTTGTAGTGATTCATTTGATTAACAACCAATCATGGCTGTGAATTTATTTCAAAACTGACTTGCTGTTATTTACTGTGTTTCAGGTCTCGCTGTGCATAGGTTTGTGTGCACTTAAGTTGAAGTAATGAATGGTAACGGTTTATTGTTTTATATGACTCAGCCAACAAGCAGAAGCACCATAAGAGCCATCGCATGCAGTAAACCAACCATTAGCAAAAATTAGAGCCAATGAAAACACAATGGCACAATAGCTGATCAGTGTAAACAAAGACGGGTGCTGTGGCATTTAGGATTGGCGAAGGACCGTGGCGGTCATCTAGTCAACCAAACCCGTTTATCACTTTTTGACAAGTGTTGAGAAACAACAGTTGGAGATCGAATAGGCATAATGAATAGAAAAACAAAAAACGAATGAATACAGAACATGGTGAAGAAAATGCACAGGTGAAAGCGCATGCCTATGTACATAGATGAGTAGATCGAATTTAAGTGAAGGAATTTGGTGTGGTTAGAGTATTTTTAGCAATGCAAAGAAATTAAAAAATAGCAATAAAAAAAAGTAAAAAAGTTACAAAAACTAATTAATGAGGTACAAAAGAAAACAAAGCAAAACAGAAAAAACAAAAAGTGTACTTCATGCCGAAAAGCATA
>JGI24022J15233_10002595_pt1 | contig 17097 bp, 7 predicted proteins | sample Ectturendosymbi2_FD_15233 | JGI IMG/M metagenome (IMG submission 15233)
AAATTCAACCATGCATCATCCAACCAACGCAGGCGTTATAACGACTCCCAAACCTAAGGCGGCTGCTTCGCGAACACACTTTTACCTGGGAGCTCACGAACCAAGCAACTACGAGCGTGCTGTGCTCACTTTCCCGGGAGCTCATTCGATCACTCAAGCAATTGGTGATTCAGCAGTAATCGTGTCACGTGACCAGGAAAGTGAGCTGATGAGCTCACTTAAAGCGCAATGTAAAAAGCCCTAAAGACGCACTCACTTATCTTCTCTTTTCAATTTCAAATGTCGTGAAACTGTCGTTTTACACATCAGTTTGTTGGAAGTTGCCCGCAAGTTTTCATGTTTTTGTAAAATGGCCCGCAGGTCAAACCTGGTTGGACCACGCTGTGCTAAAAGTTATTCTCATACAAGCCTCAACCGAAAAATTCATGTGCAAAATTAATGCAGCTGAATACAAGCAGAGTTTGAGTGATTGCATAACAGCTTTTTTGCAGTGTTTATTTTTAGAATGGTTAGAATTCATTTTTTGAGGAAAAATATTTGTGGTACTTTGACTGTATACCCATGTCGCTAAATGAAGACATAGAGTTTTTCCTGTCAAACAGTTATGTCGATTTCAGAGACGAACACAGCGATAATCACCACGTTGAGTGCCTGCCTTTCAACTTCAAAGCGTCCAGCAACCCGATAAATCTCGCCGAAAGACAATACGTGCGAGAGGGAAGGGTGCTTCTGGCAACTGGCATGCATACCCAAGAGCGCTACCTCTTCCTTTTCACCGATCTTCTCTTGATAGCTAAATCAAAGTAAGTTCCGTTGTTCTTTTCATTCTAACTTCATGAAATTCTCTTATGCGACAAATATGCAAAGCTATTCACAACCAATTACGTCACGGTGACTCAGCTTTAGCAAAATGCCGCTTGTGAAAACAGGAAGACGTCAGTCAAAAACCTAAGCTTCGTGTGTGTAAATATTTTGTGATCACGAGGGCCACTCAGCTAAAACGGATAAAGATTTTCTGGTTCTCTGTTCAGTCTATTGCCTCCAATTGAGATGCTTGCTTGGCATGCACGCGTTTATCGAGCGTTCTTTTCGTCCTACGTCATCACACCGAGTTGCCGACTTTTATTAACATCGCTCTGTTCCAAAAATACGCGACCAATTGTTTTCTTCAGACGTATCATGTCCGCTGAGCTACAGTTCCTCTTGTAATGGCAAAATGTGGTAGCAATCGATTTTCGATAGTTTCCCTGAACCAGGTCTCTAAATTGGTTTGCATTGGAACACGAAAATCTTATTTCGCTGTGGAGAGTTATGGGTACGCCTCGCTATAGTTACTCGTTAACACAACGTTTCGTAGCAAGTCTTTGGGTAAGGAAAGACGAACAAGGTAATGCTTCTGCGATTTTATTTTCACATTGATGTAGAGGACGTCATTATAAAACACCTTTACTAAAGTTAAATCCGTTTTGCAGGTGTATTTAAATAGAGATGACTGACAGTTGATTATCAGGTACACTGTGCAATATGAATCACTATTAGGCAACTCAGCATGGACCGTTCTACATGGACATAAAACAAGAAATGTCATTTCGTGCAGGATCTGCACGTCTGCAGACCATTTCCTTTCGCGGCAATGGCGTACGCCCGCCGTGCCTTTCAACGTATAGGCAACTATGCGTTTTGAAATACAAGTGACTTGCTTAAACAAATGGATGAAAATAAGCGCTTCAGGTGACAGTTTAAACGACTCAATGGAGTGCAATATCATGTTTTTGCGACCTTCCAACTTGTGCGATTTCGTTGGTCTCCTCCCGAGATCGAATCCGTTGATACGATAAGGCCATATCTTAATTTTCTAATTGATACAAGTGTTTTGGCAATTTTCGCAAGTACAACCAAGACCACATTAGTCAAAGTTGTCGCGGTTAAAATAAGACAAGCATAGCAGTGTTCAACATGACTGTACTTTTATTGTCAGTTTTGCTTCGTCGACATTTTTGCGATTTCGTGTAAATAACTTGTTGTTTGCGTAGAAGTTCGAAGTATATTTTTTATTTATTCAAAGCATCCATGCCAAACGGTGCCGAATGAGGTTTTCATGCAATTATTAAAGTTGTTTTTGTTTTCAAAAATGAATTTTCGTTGAAGTATCGTTTCGGTTAATTTAGGCGGTTTATATCCAACTATAATCAAACAGGAAGGGCAAAGCTGCCCGTCGCGCTAACCCTTGGTGCAAATCAACTTTTGTTGTTACGAACGAGCTATGTATACCGAATGCCAGTGTCTTCTTGCCAAGGTCTACCTCAAATTACAAGCTGAAGCATCGGGTGAAGCTGAGTGATTTGTGGCTCACCGCCTGTTGTACAGACGAAGTGAGCGAAGTGGCGGAAGCTTCCGACCGGTCTTTCACGATCGGCTGGCCGACGACGAACACTGTTGCCACTTTCAGGTGGGGGCAAATAATGGTATTCAGATCGGCTTGTGATTCATTGGATCGCAATGTTCAGGACGCGTTCGGATGCTTTGAAAGATGGCTGTAATGAATTGAAATGAATTGTAGAGACTGTGGTTGTTTTTCTAACGTTTTGTGATTTGTAATGTGAAGGAGAATAGACTCGCGTTGGCTAAAAGCATCAAACAAAAATTATGTTGAATAATTCAACAATGACACAACTTTGTTGCCGACTACTTATCCCTGGTAAGTAAGGAAAAGTTAAATCTCAGCGCACTTTAGTCGAAAATTGAAATGCAGGGCGGAGTTGCCTTTGTCCCTGCTACATACTTTCCTGAACGAGATACTTCTTGTAGGTAAACAATGCGTGACAGCGAAAACTGTTCTGAACAGCTGGTGGAGCATCTTTCTTTTGAAAAAGGCTTGATTTTCTTCTTTCTATGTTGCAAAACATGAATTGATGTAAAGAGCAGTAGTTCAACCAAAAGGATCATCTCATTTTTCCATCGGTATCTCGAACTTTGGTGGAATGCCTTGTTAGTTTAGCATACTATAAAAATAACTAGTTCGACAAATTTCATAAATTCAAACACTTGTAGGATACCATTTTATTTGTATTTCTGTTGCATTTTTAGTTCCGTCGACGTGAAACAATTGTGGTGGAACGATTTCAACAGGTATGCTTTATTCGGTGTCCGCAACGAATCGTCTTTATGGCGAACCCGTCCAGGGTTTCGTCGATCATTTTTTCGGTGCTGAGCGTTAAACTAGTCCGCAACGGACCGCAGGAATGTGCACTGCTTCAAGTAATTGCAGAACATGACTCTGTAAACGTTTTCTTTGCGTTATTTTGGGCAAGGCTCATGGTTGCAATTACGGTTGACGTTTGCAGGAAAGGTCTACTTTGTGTTTAATTACTGAATGATTTAAGCCTGGACTAAAAGTCTCTGGTGATGTCATCCGCAAAAAAAACTAAAGATAGGCAATGAACACTTCTGCTCCGCTGGTTAATTAACACAAGCACCTTCCACTACCGATTAAGACTGTTAAAGAGTGATATCATAACATGAGATTGCCACAAGTAAAGTTGGGGTCTCAAGTGTGTTGTTCGCGTGCGGCTTTCCGCACCTTTTTCTACGCAACGCGTACAGGGTGTTGCCGGATATGGATATACAGCAATTATTAGGTGTTGCCTATGTATATGGCATTTTTTCTGAGGACTTTGAAAACACTTCGAGATTTTCTTAGTCGTTGGCGGATAGGCTGCATTCATCAAGGAACGCTTTTTTTGAATGGTCACAGGTCTTCTCGCCGATTCATTACTGGTGTAACAACAAAGCCTTCTTTTCTGAGCAACGTTTGACTTTTGACGTCTAACAACCACGACACCGTATAACAACATCTGTGCACAAACAGTAGGAGATGAAGCAGAAGAATTGCTGTAATTGTATGCAAAAAGCTCACACTATCTCAACTAACGATATTGTTAATTTCTCAAAAGCTTTATACAACCCCATTAGTCGGGTATTAAAACTTCGTGCAAACGAAAAGCTGAGATTAAATCGAGGTTCTGTTTTTTCGGCATAACGTTGCGTACTGTTTCAGAAAACACGCATCCTCTAACACCTAGTCGCATAGGCGATAATGTTGCTCAGGGGTCCAGGTAGGTCACGCTAGAGTTCAGTTTCAAGTGGTTGCAACCTGTTGCTCGGCGTTCGTTTACACATGCACAGGACAAAATGCTGCAAAACTTCCGGGTTCAAGCACAAAATACCTATTGGTGCAGACGTGCCCTCTAGACTCAAAGGAGGCAGTCGCGACCTTCGGGACTTCCGTGTGGTTGTGACACTAATGGCAAGCTGCTTAGGACAATGATTTGCCCTTCGACACGATCAGCGGGTCGAATTCAGTGCAGCGAATTGTCGACTTGGCCCGGAGTCGGATTAATAAGTTGTGACAAAACAGACGTTCAAAGAGTTTAGACACTCGACATCTACACAACCCACGTTTCTGCTTGTGTAAGTTACAAGGTACTAGGACGTCAAACCACTGTGCCACTTGCTGCCCATATATAGACTGGCGCAGGACAGTAAGCTGTTTACTACCTCTTTGTTGCTATTGTAAGACTTCTTATAGTTTATTTTTAAGATCCGCGCAACTTGTGAAGAAACTTATGTTTCATTTTGCGCCCTGGATGATAGGTAAGAAAAATATCATATTCTAGCCTGTTATCAGAAAGTAAGGTTCACAGACATAAAGGAAGTGTTTGCCTCAGGTAGCACAAGCAGTGGCATATTTCCAATTTTTTTTTGGGAATTACTCGGGAGCTGAAGCCCGTTTGACTCTCATGGTCAACCACTGGTTGGTAATCCCAGACACTCGAAGAGGTGGACGGCGGTTTTCCGTGAAGAAAGCAAAACAACGAACATGTTAAGCTTAAGTGAACTTAATGCATTAAAATCACGACAGCACCATTCAAGCAGCTTGAAGGTAACTAAACGACAGTTGACTGAACTGCTTGAGCACAATTGCCCGGGTCGAACGGAGATAGTTTCTGATACCGCAGCGGGTGGCGTAAGCACGTCCTCATCTGACCCAACAAGTCCGGCGCGCTTGGCGTCTTCGCCGGTCACTAACAAACGCAGCCACTGTCGCACCAATGAAATTCTGCTTAGATTCTTGTTGCCGGTCACTACCGTCGTTGTCTCAGTGATGGACGGCGCAGGTGTGTCGCGTCAAAAAGAAATAATTAACGTGTTTCGTAAGTTGGAGGCCAGCAGTCGGCTGCTTCCCTACAAGCCGAGTATTTTAGCCTGCGCGTGAAATTTCACGTTTTTGTAGTTGGCTTGGCTCACCGTACATCGCACAATGCTTGCATCATTTTAGTACTTCAGATAGCGACACTTATCACCTACATTTAGTCTAATCGCTAAAGTGTAGCCAAGTCTTTGTGAGGCAATCTTTTTGTGGAAAGCAATTGCAACAAAATTTTGTTTTCTGTGAACCTGGCATTTGACTCACGAACTTTTGTTCAAATGTACTGGAATTTTGCTTGCACAATAACTCGTATGATGTTTCACCATTTAGTTGCAAAAAAAGCGGTCGTGCAATTTATGTAAAAACAAATGTTTTCACTAGTAATTTAGTTCATATTTTTTGCTCTTAAATGTTCCTTAAAATGCTACCAAATCAATAAAAGTCGATGAAGTGAACTAAGTTTATATGTTCGTCATAGAAACATACTATATTTTTCAGTCTTTTTCATGCTCTAAACGTACTGCTTACTAATATTTTCATAGCGAGTGGAATTTTAAAACCCTTTGAAACTCTTTAAATGGAATGTGTGAATAATCCAGTGATAAAACAAAAGACCTAACAATTTCGACGTCACTGCAGAGTGACCTTGTGGATGACCTCATTTCTGGCTAATTAACTGCAGTACGGCTTATTCTTGAAAACATGTACGCGTAATGATTTGTGTACGAAAGCTACTGAGACGTCGGCCTATTACCCAGCGTATATATTGTCCAAATGGAAGTCTACACGATTAAGTATCGCTGAACCTTGACATCTCGTTTCATGTATCATAACAGGTTGGCTCCTGTTCTTATAAATCGGGGGTGTATTCTACGCTTGTGCGAGCCTAAGTGCCTGCTGTGATTCGACTGGTTTTGGCAAAATTCGTTTGTACATTCAAGTGTAGATGAAGAAACCCCAGCAATTTTTCGGACTTTGTGGTATTAAAGGCCCTTGGAAGACGCAGACAGNGGTNATTTTGATACNCTCATTTGGGTATGCGGTTGAAACGATGTAACAATGTCACACTTGNGGAACGAAAATGATCGACATACGAGTTATTTGCGTNGTCGCAATTTTCAACAAACCATTTATATTTTGAGATTCCGAGCAGCAATTGAATGAAATTATTTTTCCACGAACTCGATGCTGAAAATGTATGACTAGACGCCAGGAACTTTTAAAAGGGAGCATAAAACGTAATAAGTTCAGTTTAAACTGTATCTTTAAGGTGTGTTACAACTATAGGTGAAAAGCATAGTGCTGAAATGCGCTTACAAAGTGAGAATGGATACCCTGCTGAATTCCACTCGAGAAGGAGTTTTAAAATAGCAAGAAATGTTTTTTTTTTAAGTTGGGCGCACGTCTCAACCCATCCGCATTCGTTCAACAGAGAAAACGTTTTTATTTAATCTGTCGCACATGCTTCTTTCCCAACTCAGTAAAGCATATGTGTGTTTGTTACAAGCAAGGATCNTGATAGGCAATACTCTAGATTAGAGCTAGATCATTTAGGCGCTTGTGCATGGTCGGATGCTCCAACTCAGATCTTTTCCTGCGCTTATCTGCGAGGCAAACCTTGGCTCAAGCAACGGCGCCTATATCACTGGTAGCTGAAATGCAAGCACTCTTATATAGTCGCAACAACAAAAGTATTTCAACGCGGTGCCTGTTCGCTTTGAAGTGCATTGTGGCGTGGCATTTGCTGCGTCACGAAGTCGTAGGCTCGTAGGCAGGAACAGCGTTTCACGAAATTTGGTGCTTCTTACCAGCAGGAACTTTTTAAAAAACGGTCTTGTATTTGATCATAGGTCGAACAAAAAACTTTTAGAAATCTTTTCTCGAAGTGTTGCGACCACTGTGCTGTGTACATTACAAATTCTGTTGAAAAGTGGACTTCTTTGTAACTTGTTTCTATATCGAACTTCCAAGAAATTAATCTCATGTATATAGCTCTGAATTTGCTGACTTTCCCTTAGGTTGCTGAACGAAAGTCAGGAAGCTGAAGAACCGAAGTGCGTCAATATTCGAATCGTCTATCAGCACGCTGAGGGTTCATCGGTATGTGTAGCCCACTTGTTACACCATTATGTTTCAAATTAGTGGTTTGTGATTGCGGTTTGCGGTGTGTGTATCACTTTGTTCGAGGTTATGAAGCACTGTCCCGCCCATCGCTTTCGAAACACGTGATCACACGCAACGAATATAGGCGTCTGGGTTTTTACGTACTGTACCTAGCGTACGTGTGGACTGCTGACTGAAATGTTTTCATAGAGAACAATTGCGAGTTAACGCTATTTTGTGATGTGTCTGTCTACTAAGCTCGAGCAAACGAGATTGAAAGGATGTAACATGTTTTCATTGCTGCATTGTAACTTAACACGTTTAACTGAGATTGCAGTTTCGAAAGTAACAAATCTGTCGTTTCATTTTATTTTATGTTTTGCGTTTTGTTTTTGCTGATAGTGCTCGGCTGCTCGCGCTAACGTCCGTCGGCCCTGCAGTGTAACAAGCATCGCTTTCGACAAACTGGATGCATTTTTTCATGTGTGGTAGAGTGTAATTAAAAATACCGACAAAATTCTCATGCGGCAGGAAGCCACAACAAATGCTAAACACGTTACCGCACAGTTTGCTTTTCCACCGGCGTTTTGCAAATTACCAAAGCGGAAACGTGCAGCTTGTTTGTGTAGCTTCCCGCAAAATGGCATTTACGAGTGTGTCTTGACCACACAAGCAAATTTGCAGTGCTCGGTTTCAACCAGATTAATGTCTTTATTGCTTTGTTTGCGCAAGCTGTTTGTTGCTGCAAAGTCGAAAGTATTTTGGTTTCGCTGTGAATTTATTCATCTTTTTTGCATTAGAGGGCTTGACGTTTTTACGAAACGATCGAATGCTGAGCGCAGTAAACAACCTCATTCCGGTTTGTTCTGTAGGCAAAAGTCTTCAGTGTCCACACGAAACAGACTGCGAAGGATGTAATTGATAATTCACTACAAGCCTTTGGAATTGAGGTGAGTACTGGTGCGTTGGAGTTGGTGCCACATGTCATAGCGTTAACTGTCGTTCACAGAAGTGAGACTATGAAACCTCGTAATGCAATGCCTTTCAGTAAATTTGATGTGCTGTTCTGTTCATGACTGCGCCGTATTTCGCTTCAGGAAAACAGCGATAATTATCAGCTGTGGGTTTCAAGCGGAAGAGACGGTACTCCGTGCCCTTTAATCGGTAAGTGCCTGGTTCCGCCATTCTCGTAACGTGATTGCTACGGTAGTTTAAAGAAAAAATGGCAAACCTGCAATCAGTGGCGACAAAAACAACAAATGGTGGCACACTTGCTATGCTACCTTTGTTTTTCAGTGCGACTGCTTTATTTATGAACGTCTGGTATTTCTCGTGTGTTGATAGTTGGCTTTGTTTAGAATATACGGTACATGTAAGGAAAAACTGAAACACAAGCGTAAAATTGTAAGCTCTTCTGCTACATACTTCTGCACTGTAAGCGTTTTAAGCGATATAAGTTAAGCAACCGATGATTTAGGACAGATTATCCAATTATGTCGAATTCCGACTCCAATCGTTCGTAGAATTTGAAACCCCATATAACGTTGTTAGACAGTGATACACTGAAAAGCTATCGCTCAACAAACAGTTACCGGTTATGCCGTCTGGCGCAAAAATCACAAGAAATGCTTTCTTCGCGGTACTCCACTTTCTTGGGTGCTTAAATGCTTTTTGCAAATAGCGAATCAAGCCCATGAAGCTCGCCCGCGGTGGACATCGACCGCCTCGGCTCAGCACTTGTTTTATAAAAACGAAGAAAGCGTTATAAAATTATTTTGTTTGCGATGTTTAGCCTGTCACTGGTGCGTTGCTCTGAAGCGCGTGTGTTGGTTTTTCGGGCCCCACTTTCCACAGGCAAGCTGTCGCGTGTGACGCGGAATCGCAGGAATGCTTTTTGCGAACCAATGTTTTCGGTCTCGCAACTTTAATTTGACGCTCGCGGCGTCTTCCTCTCGGCGCAGTTCTAGCGACAAAACGTTTCACTGTTGCAGCAAATCGCTGGACTGGCCAAACAAAGTTCGGTCTTCCATTGCAAGATGATGACCTGAAACCTGTCATTACTTAAGTTCAAGCCCGTCAGTCTGTCATTCCGCTTCCCTCAACGTCGCAATCGGAGAGGCCAGGCAGCACTGACAGCACCAACGACACCGTGCTCGCAACTGCTGGCATTAGTTGTTGTACCAAATGCAACGGTGTTGAGTTTTGTCGGTTGTTGCGCTGATTGCAAACATTTTCTGTTAGCAATGGCAATTTGTCTCGTGCAGGACAAGAGCGTCCCCATGCGATCAAGATGTGCTGTTTTCGAGAAGCATTAGCTGCAAAAGCATACGCGTCTTACGACATTGCAACGGATGATTTGCTCGTAAATGCATCGGCCAAAAGCGGTTCGAAGTTCGACTGTAATTTCGTGCTGAGACAAAAGCAAACCGTGAGTTCGGGTAAGCCAGTTCGAGTTTAAACAGAGTATTTTGTTACTCGTGTGCTGTGTAATGTTTTCAGAAAATTTTGATTAGCACGTCGTAAATTGAAACCGTGTTGCCTTTTTCTGGAGAGTAAATCTCGATGTCATCTTAAAACAAGTCAGTAGACATTTTTTTAATTAGCAAAACGTGAAGGTGAAGTTGGAGGTAACTGGCTCCTTTCCAACTGCAGCCATTGTGGATTTCGAAGGCACATCATGCTTTCCATCACGTGATCTTGTTTTTTTAAATTAGATCACAACTTTAAACGTTCCTCCCGACTAAAAGCGAAAACTCCCTCCTCGCTTTTTGGCTGGGCGCGAAAGCGAAGCCTGTCGCGTGGCAACGACTGCCGGCACGACGGAGTGGACTCGCCCGGCAGCACGCGCACCTACAGCGACCCGTGCGAGTCCTGCGGCATGATCACGACATTGAACGCAACCTCGGATGCATCGCTGCTTTGCTCGCCCACGTCTTCTTGCTCTTCTCCTGAAAGCCCGAAGCTCTTCGCTCAGCCGCTTTCATGTCTGTGCGCGGACGGTTTTTTACCGCAACCTATAATGGTGAGAAAGCGTTTGACGCTGTTGTGAGGCACATGAATCATTTTTTGTGAGTTTACCTGACGTGGACAAAAATTCTCACTCATTTCTTTAAAGCTCAGTCAATTTCTTCAGGAGAAGCCGGTCGTTGGTGGTTGCTTTTTTATCAGCTGAATAGTTTTTCGTAAATGCAGATTTTGACCGGTCGCATTTACTTGATCATTTTGCTCGCTCGTTGACGTAGTCTCGGACAAAGTACTCTGCAAATTTCATGACCTGGCAATATGGTTCTTGCTTTTTTCAGTCGATGTTGGAGATTCTATATCATAAAGGCCCTTCAACAAACGGAATCTTCCGAAAATCGGGCAACGTCAGAATGACCCGTCTTTTGAAAGAAAAGATTAATCAAGGTAGTGTTGTCTGTTGTTGAATGAGATCGATGTCACAACACTGGTAGCTGCTGAAATTCTTGTTCGTATCTAACACTTGCTACCGTTGATAAAAGTTAAAAGCTGTATCTATTTTAGTGGCAATGCAAAAAGTGGGCTTAAACGATAGAATAAAACTTTACAGCTAGAGCACTTTCTGAAACAACAAACTGCATATCGTTTTTTGTTTAATCCTGCTAGAACTCTGCTGATTTGACGTTTGAAATATTGATGTGTTTTTAAGACAAGAACAAAAGTTTTCTGTGCAAAGTTACGATTTGCCATAGTACAGGCGTGTATTTGTCTCTGTCGCAAAGCGTGGGCGTCGTCAGGAAACTTTTTAGCGGAGGACGAAAAAGTTCAACAAATGTCAAATGTAATGAAGCGTAAAAATCGGGGTAACGCGTCATTTCAGGTGCCAAAAGGAAACAATATCACTATTCTGGCAAAATTGGCCACGTGACCATTTAATTCCAAACCAAATGTTTCTGATGTGAGGAAGTGAAATTAATTTGCTTAGTGGCACACGTGTGACTTTAACATTCTCGAAAACATCGAAAAATTATATTTGAATGAGAGCAGAAATAATATACTTTGATAAGTTCGTGGTGTGTGATTCTTGGCTGTGAAGGATTTTGAGAGACAGTGCTCGAAAACATGTTAGATATTTCTTTGTGTGATACAGAGCCGGATTACGACATGACCAACGTTCACGTTCACGTGATCGCTGCTTTGATTAAAGACTTTTTACGAAGCGTGCCTGGGTCCGTGCTTGGTTTCCACAATCATCGCAGTTGGACAAAAGTTTGCGAGCTGTTGGAACCTGAGCAAAAAATACAAGAAATAAAAAGGTCCGTATTTAAGTTCTTGACAAGCTTCTTTCACTTATTTTTGACTCGTCAACTTAATTTCTGGCAGGAGAACTCAGTTTGTTTTTTTGGTCCTGTGCAGTGCAACACTTTGTCATCTGTTGTGGGGCGGAATTTTGCAAGATAGATTTAGCAATTCCCACGGCTGGGCTCGTAGCTTGACCTGCGGCAAACACCGGTTATCATCACTAACTCACAGAAGCGTGTACAGACGGAGACTAACGAGTTTTGACCAACTACGCAATTAGAACAGCAGCAGACACCCTCCGTGCGACCTTTAGGGAAAGGACTCAGCGCTCCGCGATGAGTTCCACTAAACTATTTTTTCTCTGCTACTGGTCCAAATCAAACTGTGCTGCCAGCATGACTGTTGTAATTCATCAGGGAAATGGCAAGGCACGAGCGTGACTTTCTCGACGACGGCAGTGTACATAGAAGCCCCGGTCTTAACTTGAAAATACCTTGAGCTGATAGCCGGTATACACGTAGACAAATATCAACACTGCCGCTCAATTTATTTGCCGAAAACGTATTTTGTCAAGGTTGCTGGGCGAGGCTGACGGAGGCACACGAGCGGTCCTGCGATACTTTTTCTGCGTTCTGCACAACATCGCAAAAAACAGCGACCACAACAATATGACGTCTTACAACTTGGCAGTTTGCATCGCGCCGAGCCTGTTGTGGGTTGACAAGTCGAACGATCTGAATTTACAAGCCGAGTGCTCTAAAGCAGTAAGTATAACGCAAGTCGATCCGTACGATTATCTTGGATTTGATTCTAAACCTCACTGCACTCCAGGAACGTCCTTTAATTCTTATTCACCCAAAATCCTTCAGTACCTAATAGTTCTGAGAAACGACGCTGCTGGTAAATGGACTCCGTTTGAAATTCCTTGCTGTGGCATTTTAAGTTGCTGTTACATAACAGCGATTTTTATTTATGGTGCGTCTTGCCGCAAATTTCGTGTTTAAAGTTTCTTCCGGATGCAACAGAAAAGTTGGTTGAAGGCAGCTACAATTGCGTTCAGCACGGTTACACTGGCTGTTTACACAGATTGCTATCTCGTCATAAGCTCTAGTCAAGTTTGTTGTTAGAAATTATCTCCTGTGTACGCACAGCAGCTGCAAATTCCAGCACAGTAGATCGTATCAGCTGTTCTAGGCCTTGATGGCCTCTTTGAGAAACGCAGCACTTAAGTGTCTAAAAGGGTGACTGGTTTCTGTTTTGCCGATGGTTTTTTTTTTTTGCCAAATGTGTAGTGAGCCATGCAACGAGTTGCAAACTCNACGGTGGACTCTACTTTATTCCTGACAATTTGTACATTGCTTTTGAAGAAATGTTTTTCTGCTTATACAGTGGAAAGTTTATTGCTGCGCTGCGGGGTTGGTCCCCTTAACAAAGCACTTGCTACTGCACGTTACATTAACGCATCCATACTCTATCCGCAGGAAACAAGTGTGAGCAGGTTATGGTCGAGAAAAGTAGATAGCCATAAATTTTCAATGAAATTGATGAAGCTTACCTTTGTTGCTGATGCTGAGCTGGTTTTCTGTTTCGCAGGTACAAGAATTGGCAGAATTTATGATTGACAACTGCTTGGTAATTTTTGGAGAAGAAAGCCTTCTAAAGTTCCATACAACTCGTGATCATCTTGATGACGAACCACCTAAACAAGGTATATTGTGATAACAGCCTGTTTTTTCTGCCTGTACTTCTAAAAATCAACAGTAAATCCAGCTCAGACAGTAAAACTTCACGTCTTGGAGCAACATAAATTTGTCGCTGCCTTATTTGAAGTCTCAGCCAATGACGGGTTTCTGCACATTAGCGATTCCAAATTGAAATTTGTGGCATTCATTACTTTATCATCGAGTTTGTGATAAAAATTTAACATTTTTTATTTTCTGATATTGGAATCAACACCATGTAGTTTGAAGCTATCGTCATTTCGTATGCACTAGCGATGCAGAGTTAACTAGAAACTTGTCAAGCCAGAAAAGACGGCCGCATGAGCCGAATGCCCTAGCTAGATCTAACAATTTTGGCTTTAGGTGTTCAATGGTGCGTCGCCAGCATAAAATACTGACCTTGCACTGTGGTTACTGTGGTATTTTTAGACGGTTCAGGGGAAACATCCGGGGAAGAGTCTTGTTCGCTTAACGGTGAAGCTGATGACGTGACAGAATACGACAGCAAGGATGACAAGGAAGATGAAGATAGAAAGATTCTCTTGGAAAGCTTTGATCGCAGCAGAGTTGGAAGACGACAAATACAACGCAAGAGGCATTCGAAGAAGCTTAGCAGCTCTGCTGTAAGTACTGCAACTCTCTGTATGTCATAACCGCAATTCTTGTAATCTGTTCATATTCTGCAGTGCCGGTGTACAATCAAGATTGTTACAGAAAAAGCTTCAAAGGTTTATCTTTCTCATTTTCTCGGTAAAAAGCACTCAAAGCTGTGATTTAACATATCTTCCTTGTTTGATGAAATTTGCGTTTTCTATGTGATCGTTTTATTATAATTCGTTTTTTTATGCGTGAACGGTTTCAGCATTGCGTAGCTCAAGGTTCTTTGTTTGCATTTTTAAATTCAAAAATCTATTTCGCAATGATTTGTTGCTCTTTGGTTGAGACGGCACTGGCGCAAAATTTTTATTGGCAATGTTTTTTTTTTATTTAAGAGCATTGAAGCTTCGTCAATGGACAGTCTGGATCAAGACTTTATGGAGGCGCAAATGCTGGTAAACGAGGCACAGCTAGAATTGAAGCCGTTGATGGACAAATATGATTGCAAGACAGGATTCACTGACAGCACCTGTCCCACTCACAGGCGGCTCAGTGCTGACGTATGTAGCCTCAGCAACGACTCCGGTTTCACGACACTAAGTGGCGACGACGAAGACGGAAGGAGAAACCGCAGCTTTGAAAACATGGTCGGTGCATCGACTTCTTCTGTGGAAGACTTGATGATCGCAAGCTACGACAAGGATGCAGCGGAACTCGAGAAACTGCTGCAGTCGGCTATATTTGCCACAATCGACAGACAGATTACCAAAAGGAGTATTAACTCTGAGAGAGGCGTTTCTTCAGCTGACAGAACGTGCATTGATGGTCATTCAGTACACACCAAAGACACATCGTGTCGAGAACGTCGTTGTTCTGAGCCCGCCTTTACCAAGAGTTCGACGCAAACAGGTGATCCACAACTGTTCTTTGCAATCAGCGTTCCTTTGCGTTAGTGTTAAAAGTGTGGTGGAAAATAGATTACGTGAGCGGAAATAGGTAATGCCTTATCCCTTTTTCCCGCATTTGAGATATTTCAGAGCATAAAAGCTGCGACACGGGCATTCCCAAATTAAAAAAATAATCGCCTACACACCATACAACAGTTTTTGTAGCGTTACTGTTGCAAAAGGTAAGCTTTTCTGAAAGGTCAGGTCGTAATCCCGTATTACCTGCTAAATTCGAGCATCGTTTTTAAAAGGATTTAGTTCCTCCAAAGCATAACCAGCATAATTGTGCCGCCTGTCTTTCGTAGAACAAAGTGGTCCAACTTGTATTTTTTCGTTTATAAAAAATTCATACTGTTCTGTATTTCTCATGTCGAAATGCACTGGATCATAAGTGGTTAAAATTGCTACCTTTAAATTTCTAGAACCGAAAAAAACTCCTGATCTCACCACCTTCCCTCTGTCACCTTCGAAAACTGGAAAAATTTCCCTGAACAGCGTAAAGCCTGAGAAAGAAGCAGTGCTGCAGTCAAGTTTTGCCGAAGAGAAAAGGGTTAATGAAAATGGGAAACGCTACGGAAGTTACAATTGCAACGACAACAACAACAACAACAACAACAAATCAATTCCTCCAAAGTTCGAAGAGAACTGTGATGCACCTGATGCCTTCAACTACCTTCAAAGCATAAGACTTACTAGCGTGGACAACATGGTGCACCTTGCTGGTGCCAATGGAAATAATCAAAAAGAAGGTAGTAAACATGGGGTTGAAGACACAACTGACAAAAAAACAAACCCCTCCTCTAAGCAGTATACCGCCTCCCCACTTTCTGATAGCAGAGTGGCGGCAGCCGGTATTGACGTTCCATTGAATCAGCTTAATTTGCTTCACAGCGCTATGGCCAAAGAAGGCTGCCGTCACACGGTACGCCGTTCCAGTTTTACCCACGGGCCTAGCATCGAACGAATGTCTAACCGCCGTTGCTCCGATAGAGCCTGGCGTAAGAAGACAGCNAACGAAATATTTTACTTTGATGGAAAGTCGATGACAACTGCGGCCACATCCAACGAGCGCGACTTAACAGCAAAGGATAAAATCGGTCAAACAAACGAAATACGTCAACCAAACGATTCCCCAACAACTGTTGATACGAAGTTGAAGACGGACTACGAAAAGCCGAAGTCAGCATTTATTCCGTTCACAGCCAGCTTTTCTGGTGGTGTCTCCAGAAAACCAGTTTCATTTGATACCGCGCCACTGCCCTCGGTCGGAAACCGTAGAATCCGAGAACGGCATACCAGCGCCGAGGCAAAGCCGTCTCTTGACACGGATTCTGACACTTCCCAACGTCGGCGTCGCAGGCACCGACCAAAGATTAGCTCGCTCGGAGAGGCACTTGGATCCAGAAGTGTTCCTGCGGACGGGGCAAGTTTATTTAGTTCAAGCTTGCCATCGAGAGGTTTGAGGCATGGTCGAGGCGACGCGATTGGGAGTAACGCGACCACACCTGACTGTTGTGACAGCGACGAAACGAAACGTGCGAACTTAAATAAACTGCTCTCGTTCGACGAACGGCTTAGGGCGTCAAGCTCCCTTCCCGGCTTGCCAGATCTTTCAAACAAGAACCGCGCTGTCGAAGATCCCTCGTTCGACCGCTGCATGAACGGTTCGGTTCGCGCTAAAATTAACGCGTTCAATCAGGGCCTTGTTCANANCTTGTCAAAACCGCGTTCAAGCAACCGAGACCTATCGGTTTCCAGTCATCAGGACTCGTTAATAACAGATGCTTTGCTGTTTCAACACCAGCAGAGTCGCAAAACGTCCATGCCGGCGTCGTATGTCAACCTCGACACGATTTTACAAGACTTCGATGACAAGGAAATGCCTTCCCATGTTGAAGTCGGTCATGCTTCTGAAACAGAGACTAAACTTCATCGCGGTCGTGTTCGAACCGAAAAAAAGGAATCCGAGAGTAACAGCGAGAGAGTGAACAATCATTTTGAATTCTCTAAAATCTGTGTTTCATCGACAACAGATAACGAAACAGCGCTGGACGAAAATAAAACGGTGTCGCGTCTTTCCGACGAGACCTTGCAGAATTTGTCCGCCATTGTCGCGTTCGGCAACCTCAAGATGCCACGGAGTATGTTTGCCGAGCCAAGCTCAGCTGCTCTGTGCAGCAAACACGAACCGCAAGCGACAGGGGCCGCATCACCTCCTCCTCGTCGCCGGTCAAGGCGAAAACGGGGTTTGAAGAAC
>JGI24022J15233_10002598_pt1 | contig 17089 bp, 10 predicted proteins | sample Ectturendosymbi2_FD_15233 | JGI IMG/M metagenome (IMG submission 15233)
CCNACTTGCTATTGCCTAACTTTTAGCCATGTCTTCCCAACTTTCAATGTTTTCAAAGTTGTGTATCATGAACACCCTTTTGCATTTTCTCCTTCTGCTATTTCAGTTTACACTTGGGTGACCATATCTTAGGCAAATCAAAAGTGATTATCACGGTTGGCTGATTATGACGACGTCATCAGAGGGCCCCCCTTTTTAATCTTGCCTTGAGCCCCCCAACCCTAAACCCACGACTGGATACAGGAATCGTGAAGGAATGTTTCTTAGATTGAGCCGAAATGCTGTATGCTGACTTCACAAAAACAGCCTGTCATCAAAAAAATATTGTGATGCCTTGTTAACGATTTTTTCGCAAGTTAACCGAGTTGTGCTGCAATAATTGTTTATTTACAAGATTTTGGCATCAGCAATGAGAAACCTGGTGAGGATCTGCAAAATAATTTTAAAATGTGCTAAAATTACCTTAAATCAGTGGTTCTTAACTGGGAGGCACGCCCCCCAGGAGGGCCGTCAATAAATTTCCAGGGGGAAATTTATTGGGGGGAAATTTACCCTACGCCCCCTGCAACATGGAACGTTTGATCATTAAATTTACCAATAAATAAATTTGTTTTCACAACTTATTCAATGTCAAGGGGGCTTGAAACGAAAGACAATTACTTAAGCGTGGCGTGGTAGAAAAAGGGCTAAGAACCACTGCCTTAAATGGTAGCAACCGGAGGTGACAAAGCAGCCAATGAATTGTTATTCCAAAACAGGGTTGCAGTCCATGGATTATTATTCTAAAGCGAAATGACCCGCAGGTGAAAAATATAGAGTTCGCCGCAATATGCATTGTACGGTAAAACGCAAAATAAGAAAATAAATTATTCAATCCACAGCAGCATAAACTTGCTGATAATTTTGGATAAACTAATTGCAATTAGACCATGTAGCTACATCTTAAGTCACCATGCAGTTAGTAACCACATTATAAGCGCAACAGCTGAACATTATCGTCGGTTTATCAACAAAGCATTTACCTTATTTAATGGCGGACTAAAAACATATGACTATATCAGGCACAAAGAAAACCTTGCAAAGACAATTAGCTGATAACGATAACATGCCCAGTGGGAAAAAACACATTCTCAGACACATCATCATGTGAAGAGCATGAACTTTATACCGAAGGAACGGACAATTTTATACTCTTGTTGACGGTTGTCACAAAGCTAATGTAAAATATTATTTGGTCAGTACACAGTGTTTTACTCTGATAAAACCACACCAACCGCCAGTTGTATGCACTGAATAAATCAGGTAGAGTGAAAACAGTTCGGGTGTTATTTCTTATGATGCTGTGAAGAGCTTTCTATGTTAGGGGTGGCAATGGCTTAAATCTGGTTTTCAACCTGTGGAAGACGTACCACTTTTGTGCTACGCGAGTGCTTTTCAGGTGGGGTGCACGAGCAGCTTTCGGATGATATGCAATGTTTAGTGCCAGATAAATTTATGATTCTGATATTGCACCTGTCGCAAACTACCTTAGTCTCTTCGCAAGGTTGAATCACCCAAGCAACACACCGTAGAAACAACAAGACTATAGATGATTTCGGCTATATTAGATGAAAAACTGCAGAAAATAACGAACATGCAACATCCGAAGTTACAACATGGTTTATTGGTAAATTTCAATGGGTAACATTGGTTGGCGCAGCTGGGTGCAGTAAAGACAAACATACTTCGTCATGAAATTTTTTTCTTGGGAAAGATTTTGCCGTTGGGAAAAAATTTCAGTTTCAAAGAATTTGTCAATTAAAGTAACTTTTTCAAAAATGAAAGTTTTATGTTACAAAATATTTAGTAGTTGTTATTTTTAAATGTGACAAAATGTTTACATGGCGCCAACTGTCCGCCATTCAGCTGTTGTATTGAATAAATTTAGTAAGTAAATCGTCAATACCCGTGATGCCCAACAAGTCCAAATGCCCGAACCACCTTTCTGCACCTGGACATGATTTTTGATACGTCGTAAACGAGGTTCTGACCAACATAGACCAGCAGTTTACAGAGAAAAATTATTGCAGCTTTCGCAATAAATTGTTTTTGTTGATGCATTTGCGTTTTAGTACTGATAGCTGCATTGAGCAAATTAAATTCGTTTTGGAACAAGCGCTACGCAGCGTATAATGAAACAACACCAGGTGGCACTGGATCAGAAAACGCTTGAATACCATTCGCTTACCGTAGCTACGACTACCAGGCTACGTCACCCGAATGGATTGTAAAGACAAACCAGTGTACAAAACAGTATTTTAACGTTAATATCGCTAAAAACATTATAAACTGTGGCTCGATTTTCCCTCGATTCAGTTCGAAAGCACCCTAACAGATATAGGCTAGCGGACATGTTTGCTACAGTTCACTCTTATTAAAATCGATCCACAACCACCGAGTAAATACCTGTAACGCTCCTTTAAGTAATAGCGGCAACCTCGAAGTACAATTAGCAGGTTTCGATCTGCTGACAATTGCTGTGAAAAATTGAGACATATAGGCCTACGTAGGCTATCTACTTTTTACCAACTTTGTGCAGTTTTTCGCTGAAAGCAACTTGGTCTTGGATTGTGCGAATGCTCGTTGGGACGAACCAGAAACAAACATTTGCGTACTGAGGCTGAAAAGAAGAAAAAAACTTTAATTCCATCTTCTAGCTTAGCGTGGTCCAATTGCTTTTGACCTACGGACCATTTTACAATAACGTGAAAACTTGTGGGCCACTTCAAACAAAACGATGTATAAAACAACAGATTAACAAGATTTTAAAAGTAAAAATGGAAGATAAGTGAGTGTGTCATTGAATTTATTGCACAATAGCAAAGAGCAGTTGATTCCAAATCTCTAAGACGTCCTTGATCGAGCAAAATGGAGAAATAGTATAAAGTTAATTCATAGTAGAAATGAGGTACATCTGGCCATCCCCGTGTAACGATGACAAAACCGGATTAAAACTGGAACACTACTATCAGTGACACGCCTCTGGTCGAGGCTTCTCAGACACTATCGTTCCTTTGTCAATACCAGTGTTAGTGGTAGCAAGTCGGAGACCATATCTTCCTGTGTTTCGTCCGCCATTCGGTTTCTGTTTTTAGACTTGACTTGCTTCATCGTCGAAAATGTGCTCTCATACACGTATGTATTTCCAAACGCTAAGCGCGTATTTAGTGCGATATCTTCTTGAGAAATCTATCTTTGCTGACTAATTTCCAGAGGCTCTCTATACAGTCTGTTCCAAAGCCATTAATATTGTACATTTTTTATTAAAAGATGTAATGCTCGTTCTAATTAAAATTACCTACTGTAACACACACACAGCATTAAAGCAATACAGAAAAAGCCCGCTGGCCTTAAAAATTCGGTCCGCGGGACATATGCGGCCCGCAGGCTTGTAGTTGGACCACACTGTTCCAGCAAAGCAATGCGCATTTTTACACCAAGACTGTAAAAGTGCCGTTTACAATGTAGATACAGCAGCGTTTGCTCTGAATAAAGTCTCATTTTCAGTTTATCAGAATCTTCATCAAGTACTTTCAGAAGTAGTTTTTTCGTGATATTTGTGAATAGCCTACCTCAAGAAGACAATTAATTTTAAACAAAAGAGAATACTTTTCAGCTTATTTGCCGCAGAATCAAACATTCGGTTTCCAAACACTCAATGAAATTTCGTATTTATATTTTCGATTTATTGTTCGAAAATTAGGCATTTCGGTCACTGCCAGACTTCCAACTACTCTTTTTTCATACTTACATTATCAAGGACAACTTCAAATCCTTCCGTCTTCTTGATGATTTTTAACAAATACCTATAAAAGCAAAAGTGCGGTACAAAACTGCACTCGGTGCCTAAGAGGTTGCCCTAGCTAGAATATGTAAGGCAATTGTGTCAAAAGCACCCTACAAGCAGCAAGATCTAAGCAGAGCTGAAAGTCATGTATTTTTTGCAAAAACATCCTGATAAACAACTTCTTTTTTCATAAAATTTTGACATAGCACAAGATTTAGTTTAAATGCTCTCGATTTTGGGTCTGAACCGCAAAAAAGAACCAAGCTTAATTACATGATTTTTATTGGAGAGGTAAGGTAATAAAAATAAATAACTTGGACTTGTTTTCGGCAAAAATCTAATATTTGCTGACTTTACTGAAATTCTACGATTTTCTCCGAAAACGACCTGTTGTTTACGATCTTATTTTTTGCAAAGTCGATGGCTTCAAATCTTTTGCTAATGGCAATAGGTAATCAAAATGGGTTTCTGTTTCTTCTGAAAATGGTAAGCACTTGGTTACATCACACGGTGCCTTGCAAAGGTTATTTGAAAGCAAAGTCAAACTATTGTACTATGAGTGCCAAGGATCTTCCACCACTATTTAAAATACCTGAAAATCAGTAAAAAGAAATAAAGTATGAATCTGTTTGAACCAGTCAGGTCTGTAAACCGTATTTTTTTTATGAAGTAGTTGCAGTTTCTATTTTTCATATAGCTTTAAGCACATAGAAAAGGTACATTTTTCATTGCTAACCTTGATAGTTCGATGCACTTGTCCACGTGCTGCTCAAATCCCTTGTCCCCCTGCGAAATGTGAAACAATGCCTCTTCCTACCTGTTTGCACTATTGTTGTTTTCTAAAATTAAGGTGTTTCAAACGTTAAAATATCAAACACTAGCAGTTATTTCAAAGCTAAGTAATTTGTGTTTTTTTACAAAACGAAGAAATTGCATTTCAGTATAACTTTTTTATCAAACTTAGGCAGCCTCCTCATCAGTTCACCTGTAGAGTCGGAACATGATTTTTCTTGCAAAACCACACAACGGTGCTTGACAACATTTAAAAGCGCTCTGGGTCAAACATTGTTTAATTTCAAAATAGATTGAAGTTACACGTATTAGGAAATACAGGAAAGTTACACTACCTTTGCCTGTTGTAAAGTGGTTTAGAAAGCAACGTTTTCAAAATTTGACTTCTGTTTAAAAAAACTCTTGATGTTTCAACCACCGAAAGCGATTTTCTTTCAAATAAAACCTTACTTTTGCCCGCCATGCCAACCACAGTTTAAATACATCCACATGACGACCGCATTGGATTGTACTGTCTCCGGTGTCGAAGCTCAGGTCGTAATGTTTATCTTGTTGGAACAGATAATCAGCTTTCATGCCATTGCAGTTTTTCAGTGCATTCTGTAAAAAATCACCACAAATAGCTGCATTCGCTTTGGTATACGACCTCGGTCATGGTGTTAATTTTGTTTAGAGTTGTGCTGTATATTTTTACCATGTCTGTGATTCTTTAAACAATGCGAAAACTTATCCGCCCTCCTCAGCGCTTGATCACCTGGCGCGTTACGTTAGCAAATCAAATTGTGTTTATGTTTGAGAAGTTTGTCAATCAGTTTTTCTTCGGACCATTTTTGTATCACATAAAACGAAATTGGACATCTGCGTTTTGTACAAGCAGTGCACTGGTTTAGAGTTTTTACAAATACACTGTTTGGTAGCAAGGCAAGACTGTTGGTCTTTTGGATCATTTGACCTTATTCCAGGTGTTTTTAATCTATTCCGTTGCACGTATTCGTTGCAGTGTAATTCGCGTTTTCCTGTGCAACGAAAATAGAAGCATGCATGAACCTTTCAGGTTTCAACAAATCTTGTATTTCACCAGGTCAGTGTCAGGCAGCCAGGTTTTGTTCATTGTTGAATTTCAAGATACTTTTTATATGCAAGTCTAGATACTTTTTATATGCAAGTCTGCTCAAAATTTACCTTGTGCTTTGTAAGAAATGCAGAACACTGCAAAACTACGCCCATCATTTTATGCGGGTTCCACGTGACAGAGTCGGCAAGGTGAATGCCCTCCATAAGATGGCGGTGTTTCTGCGACAACAGAACTGCGCCTCCCCATGCCGCCTTAAAGTACACACATATAGATAAGCACAGTTTATATCACAATAGAGGTGAGTCAAGAGTTAGTGCTATTTCATAATTACCTATACATCGAAAAATGCTATTCTTTTTGCAATTCATGTTGTTGCGTAGCATTTGCCACCAGGTTCAAAATCGAGCAGCTAAGTTCGTTCTTCAGGCAATTTGCCCTGAGGAAGCCTACTTGAATAGTTGGGCGAAACGCCGGCTAACTAATAGCATAAAATCGCCCGAAGAATATACTTATCTACCTATACAGTATACATCTTTAAAAAAAACAGTTGGCTTTTACTGCTTTGTTAACTCACGCGGCATATATAAAATTTTTGTTTGTATGACATGAAAAAACTCCAACGCACGGAAAGAACAAAACCCTCACGTCAACGTGTAGCCATAATCTAGTTTTTCTGCAAATCGCAGAAATCTCCGGGATCCGATCAAACGCTCCGAGAACAGTTGTTCCAGCAGTGACTGAAACGTAAAACGGGAGTTTTCCCTCGCTGGAGGCTTTTGCTATCTTCCGCTGCAGATCATTTGGGTCCATTCGACCACTGCAACAAATGACAACACTCCATCAGCTTGATCGTGATGGATACAGGTAAGGACGTTGCTATTTTTTCAAGCATATCGATTACAAAATATCATGCAATAGCTATTGGTAAGTATTGAACCGACGGTGCAAATGGCAGTATTCACATTTTTTATGCTTGAAATACCTTTCGTCAACTTCAACGTCTATACAGTTTTCCGATCCTATCCCCAGAAGAACAGCCGGTCTTCTGTTTGAGTAATGAGCCTAAAAATCGCAATCAGCATATCAGCCTTTGCCCATTGTAGTGGTTTCCCAGACAAATTGCTTTTGTTTCTCTAAGCACCTGAACTGATAGATCAATGTGCAGTCTCTTTGCTGCATGCAAACGATAGGTTTGCAGTTGCTTTTGTACTTATGCACCGCATTGACGTTGTGATTACGCTTTTATATGATGGATTAAAGTCCTTTTCTGATCGATTCTCTTGAAGTTGGGTTTGCAAGACTTGATGTCAAAGCAATTGCCCTATTGCCATCATCGATCCAGCTTCCATAAAAATTGTTTCAACTTTTTTCAAGTGAACAATTTGTACAGATTCGTTATTTGCGGTCATATGAAAATGTAACAAATAAAATGTATAGTTTTATACTGTTTTTGGTGAGATGCTGGAAGGTAAAATGCCAAAACACACTTAATATCTGTTTGCCTGGGATTTGATTTGTGATACCTAATTGATTAATTTACCGCTTCGTTTTTTTGAAAGCCATTGACTCACGTGTTTTGATTGAAACATCACCAGCTGTCTTTCTTGTCGAAGACCCTTTTCTTTGACTTGAGGAAGTGCGCATTGTCTAGCCAACATAGCGCCGTACAAGTTGCTTATTGTACCACCTAAAAATAAATTGCGTTTTAAAAAATGAGCTTAAGATATTTCAGTCGATTTGTCTGCATGTTCGATAGCATTGCTGCAACAAAGACAAGATTAAATTTCTGTGTTCTTTAACTTCTTTCTCTCACTGCTTTGGGCTGGAAAAAAACAAAAATTATCCCACCAAAATACACACATCGGCAAACATCAAATTCAAAAGTGCCAATGTGTGGGAAAAAGTAGAATTAACCAAGTAGACTTTTGTACACCAATTAGCCGTTGCCTTTCTAATTGTACTGTGCCCGTTAAAAATGCACCATGGGAACCCGATGTTTGCTAAATAAGTCAGCGTCTCAAAACTACTGCAATATCGCTCGCAAAGGGTCGCCTCAAGGTCACCATGAACGATTGGGGGAACATTTTTCGCCTGGAACCGTCACTGGCCACATGTCTGCTAACAAGATAAGTATCATTTTTCAAGTATAGCTGACATCTACCAATTACTGTCTTCCCAAAGTGTTCAACTTAATCCCTGCGAAAAACTTATAAAAACAACCAGATATAACTTTTTTTCTATACTTCCGTCAACCACCACTATGATATTGTTGTTAATATGGTATACGCTATAGATTACCAAGTATGCTACAAGCAGTAAAAACCAACGTCATACCAGGAGAGAATGTGCCATCGCCTTCTTCCCATCCAATTATTTCGCGCATTTTGCGCAGCACCATGTCCTCCATCAAAACGAAAACCGGAGCAATCTCGAAAGTAAACCTAAAAAATTTACTTTAAAATTACTGTTTCCTTTTTGTAGCCGTCGCAGTACAACGTAAGCCGAGTAGTTGTAATAGTGAAAAAAACACACATCAAGTAGTGTGAAGCCAACAGCTAAAAAATAATTACAGCCTGAGCGTAGTATAGGTCGTAAAGGGTAAACAAGAGATGAGAAATATGGAATTTGCAGCGCTGTATAAATTGTCTGGACCAGAAATGACAAAAATGCGCAAGAATCTAGGAAATATTGGCAAGACTTCGTAGTTCGTAGTGTGTTGGTGTTCAGTTGAGAATCACTGCTAAATTGTCGTCGACCCACCTGGCCTCTCCCACCAAAACTGCAAAAGTAATATGCTTAGCTGAATTCTACATGCCCCGTTTAGGCAAGATCAGCGTTAACGGATTCTTTAATCAAATCGAACGATTGCATGCTGGAGAAAGCATTCAAGCCACACCCAAACAACTGCAATAATGAAGCAATGGGATTACCGATTAGTCTAGCAAAACAGCACGCTTCGTCATCAAATACCTGTCCGTTCACAATAGATTTCTCATTAATCTTTCAGGACTAGTCGGTGTTTTAATTACGCTTTTCGTACGCACGTCGCTTTTAATGCTAAGAATCCTGCCTGAACTTATTTAAGCTTTATCTTTAAGACTTAGGGTAGAGACCAAGCTTCCTACAGATACCAAATCTTTTCCCATTAAAACCCGAAATATCGATTTATGATGAACAGCTTTTAGCGTATGCTGCAATTGTGTTTTCCTTCGAAGTGGTTCCAGGTGAGGCGTTGGGTTGCTTTAAGGTTAACTTGCATGCAGGCGTTGCTACGATTTGTGAAAAGGTAAACAAAAATTTCAAAGGATAACGAGACGAACAGACCTACAGGATAGCACAATTTTTGGAAAAAATGTAACTCTTCCGAAGTTAGTTTTCCCCAGTAAAACACTCTTCACCGATATAAGCAATCCAACCAACCACTAGGCCTTGCAGTTTACCACGCTGATGTACCCCTAATCGTTTTTTCACTTGATTTCACAGTCATATCTACATTTTAATATTTTCTGTCTACATTTTAAATAGACTTTTCCTGCGTTTGATGTAAATACTAACAAAGCAGTGCTGAAGCTGGTTAGTCAATCCATTACGAAACGTTTTTGCGATTTGCGTTCAAGTAAAACGTGACAAGACATGATAAGAGACTGAATTATTTTCCGATCTTGCACCGCCAAATGGAAGCAAACGCCCCTAACCCGATATTTCCGTAACTTCCGTGCAATCTATCCTGTGCCATTCGATGGCAATCCTTTGACCCACCGTATAGATTTCAGGCTATTACAATCAAAAATACAAAAAAACGAGGAAAAAGGCATAGTCTGAGCGCTTGTCGTCCTAGAAATTGCACATATTGCTATGCAAAAACAATTTTGTAATTGCTTACATGTTTGTGTTAGCAGTTGCAGTCAGCCATTCTGCAGCGAGAGACACAAGATCAAGTCCACTGCTTAGTTGATTGAAATAACGCGGATGACCTGTCAAAGTTCCAAACGCTTATGATCTCACAGAATTTACCCCTTTATAGTTTTGTTTACACTCTCTTCTTCTTACCGAAATTGTAGGTTGGTTTTGAGTTGTGGACACGGAAACTTCACGGAATAAAAAACGACATCAATTTTACCTGTTTTGACTCCGTATTTCAGAGTATCTCTGCAGTCTACCAACAGTTGTTCCAAAGATTCTTGTTCGCCAGTTAGCTCCAAAGAAAATCCTGAGAAAAAGCAGCTGAAATTCATTCGAAGGCAGAAAAAATGTTTACAAAGATTTTTAATTCATATTATTACTTTACACTTGGTGATGTTTTTTCACAGAGAACAATGGGCCCGTTTTTGCTATTGCTAAATCTCCCAAATACATTAAAAAACATTGCCTTCAAAAAAGAGTGGAATGAGGTAAGTTGTTACCTTCAACATCTTGGAGTAACTGGTGAGGGTGATGAAAGTCCACAACTTTTGACCTGCGGTCATTGGTTTGGCAAATGTACCGAAACAACATTTCAAAAATATCTTTCAGGAAAGCCTGTGTTGTTTGATATTCCCCGGTGTAAGGTAATAAATCTGAAATGCATTTGATAAAATGTTGCGTCGCTCTATATTGACATTTTTAGGCTCTCACGAAGCATGCCAGAATTAATGAAAAGATTTTATCAAAATGGTGTTGTTGAATATTTTTTGTATATTTTTAATTTTTAAAGTTTACTAAGAGCTCTAATGCATTATTCGCAAACAATGCAATAATGATTTTGCTTTTCGTGATGCACTCTTATTCAAACCTAATTTCGTGCTACTCGACATAATGCAAAATAACAATCAGTTGTCATTAGGCATGGAAACATTATGACAATCTACATGATTTAATGGACAATTTACTGCAAAGGAACTTTGAAAATAAAAAAAAGCAATAAAAATATCATGACGACCATATTCAGAAACCTAAATAAAAATCACATGAAAGATTACTAGTATATTTCCGGAAAAGATCTAGAAAGTTTTTTGATATAAAATGTCGTTTCAGTTTGCCAATCGTTTGTTTCAGTATTTTAAAATGGATCCTTTAGTTTTAAAAAATAAGCAAGTTTTATTCTCTTTTTCTTTAAAACGTTTGTGGAATACTTCTTTTGTTGAGAAAACAATTGTTAAACCAGAAGTTTCTCTCTTTGGAAGAAAAGTTTTTTCAACGTACAAAATATACTAAGTGAATGTGTTGAACAGTTTGTTTTTCAATATGTTTTCACAAATGCAACATGATTTAATGGATTTTGTATCCAGCACTGCAAACTATTCGTTGCGATCCGTCAAGATTTGTTCTTTAAATAATTGGCTGCTTCATTAAAGTTAAAAAGAGGTGTGAGCTAGGCGGGCATAACTTAGCTTAAGGGGGACCACTGGTCACCGTAGGGGGGCCGCTAACCAACTCTTGGGAAAAAAGTTAAAAAATGATAGTGAATCCGGATGTCGTGGATGTCTATATCAGCTAAAAAATGACAACTCCCCGAAAAACGCAGAAACAGCAACCTACTCAAAACCAAAATAATATTAACAGCAGAATGTCAGCTAAAGGGGGTCCAGTTTTTACATTTTGCTTCCCAGGGGAAGCGGTTCGCCCCCCTGCCACCCTCGTCAGTTATGCCACCGGGCAATACATTAACAAACACAGAGTGAAAAAGTTTTCGTTAAAGATTTTTGGTTTAAAAAAATGTTTTAAAAAGAATAACCACCTAGGAACCCACTACGGTTGTTTCTAAATTTCAAAAGATGAATGACCAGAAAACTGAGTGGCGTTACAGATTTATTAGAGACTTCTACGTAAAATAGAAGTCATCCTTTGAATTTCATCCAGATTACAACATTAGGTTGACTTATCCTCAGGTAATAGACATTCAAATTTCCACTTGGACGCAATCCCGCCTCGACGTGCACCATCAGTTTCTCTAATTAACACTGTAACTTTGCTGATAGGCACTTAGCAACAAATCAAGGCAAGTACAGATGCACTGCACATGGTAAATCACGTTGTACTCACGTTTCATGTCATCTCATTTATAGCTAATAAAATAAAAAATTTCCTCAACTTTGCAAATGATCCGCTAAAGTTTATTTGCTGTATCAAGCGTGTTTTGAATGCAATTAAAGCTTTGCACTGAATCTAATAAATTTCAAGTCGAACAAACGTTTCATTACCTTCAGTCTGAATGCCTACGTTAAGGTAAACGATACCATTTGTAAAATTCATACATTACAACGCAATTACAATTTCATCGTAATTAAATAACAACGCATTATTGACGTAGTATTCGGTAAATGTAAGTATTTTCCAGTGACATACTATTTTCATTACCGCATCACAAGAATCTGTCGACAAAGTTGTATAGATTTCTTCTTTTGGAATGTCCGTTGGGTTTACAATACATACCATTTTTTGACTGAAGGAAATGCAGATATATGATCAGTTTGCTCACTTATACTTAGACACCACACATCGTCAAGCAATGTGTCTCTTGGTGGTACCAACTTGCTAACTAAGTAGCACAACTTTGCTCACCACAATTAACACAATTTTTGCACCAGTCAACCCATGAAAAAAGCGCAATGTAGTGCCATTTTGCTTCAGTTTTTGTCATGTTTCTACATCCTTTTTGTTCACTGCTAATTTTTATGCAGAAAAATCATAAAATGCGATTATTTCATTTAGCGCTGCAAGAAAGATAAACACCGTTCGATTGACTACCATATTCCACAAAAGCGTCTGCAGCCGAAAACGAAAACTATCGCTTATTTTCACAAGAGTCTTATTAGTTTTGGAAAGAACGGCTACTGAGATAACCAAATTTCTTCGACTATATCAAGCGTTTTAGGTAAAATGTAAGATATCAACTGTCAGCCATCGACCAGGGACATCTGGGCAAGTCTGAAATGCCTCCAAGAAGTTTCAAGGTCGATGACATATACCATCTTCTATAGGCTCTTTACCCAACTGTTAAAAAGGGCATTGTCTTATGCGTTTTTTTCAGCCTTTGTTGCAAGCCGAGAAAAATAATATAGAAGTAAAGACTGCTGTGTTTACGAAGGACTTAGAAAAATACCGAGTTCGTGAAGATTAGGTGGTTCAAACGAAACGCTACCAGACTCTTCAGATGATTTTTGGGGATTTGAGACTCAATCTTACCTCTTCTGGCTGTTTCAAGTTCATCCGGTGGTGAAACGCAGCTACGCGGTATGTATGCAACCACGCATTACACGGCAAAAAACTCACCTTGGTAGTGTGCTCTGCCCAAATCGACATCATCTTTTACTTCGTGCAGACACTCCGGAGTCTTTTTTATTTTGTGGGCATCAGCTGTCAAAAAAGTTTTTACTTCGTACTTCGAAAGGTTTCGTATTTCAATTGACATGTTAAAATTTGGCGACATGATCATTAGGCGCCATCACTGATTGATGAAACGTCGTATTTTACAACCAGTGTGGACTGTTTCTTCTTTAAACTGCTTGGTAACCAAAACTGCCACAAAGGCTAATGACTCTCACCATGTCGTTCTCAAAAGATGTAAAAAATGAGAATGTTGGGATTGACTTTGCTTGCAAAAGAAACTGTGCAAATTTTTCAAAGGACGTAGTTGTAGGTTAATCGTGCTGGTGTTAATTATTTGTCTGCGTAAAAAGTATTGTAATTTGTAAGCAAGTGACTTGTTGATAGGAATAAGCTTATGTGTCATAATTTTCTGTACAATGTGATGCTGTTCAAGCCAAGGATATGGGCTTTATACAGTATTTACAAGTTTAGAAATTAAATACAAAATGAATCATACACGTCTGTACCACACAAGCGCCAACCTATTAATAAAAAATGACTACAAGGGAATTTTCTGGGAACATACTGAACAAAAAATGTGGTAGTCTAAGGATTGGTAAATAACGTAAAATAGCAGTTGCATGCACACCAAAGTTGATTTTATGGATACTGTTATGGCTTGAAAATAACTTTTACTCCAACATTTATACGCTACTTTTGTTGAGTCCAACGCTGCTCTCTTTCAGCCACTGCTTCTTCATTATCCTTGCGTATCCGTAAAAATTAAAAACAGCTGTGAAAAACTGAACGTCTGTAAAATTGTTACAATGACCGCCGCACTCGCCTACGAAAATACAACAGATACTTAACTACTTCTCGTGTGGTATCATCAAAATGTTTAAAACATGGTATTTCCCTCACTGCGTTATTTTTTTCTCCCAGCTTTGATGCCCCATTCGAAGCTTTACCTCAGATATTATGCTGTAGCAGGCTACGTGATAACCAAAGGTTTACTGACAGTGTGATGAAAAACGCGATTCAACTGTACAATTTCTTCAATCGATTTCGCATCTGGTGAGCTCCACAGCTAACCATTATATATCGGACTGCTGATGCAAATTGGAACCAGATCGAAGAAGGCTGTCAAAAGCGTGGTTTGAAGTCAGAAAGTTTTGATCGTGCAGTAAACCTCAGCTGCTTCCACGCCGCCTAGACTAAACTCCACAAAGTTATGAATACTAGCCTACTTTAAAAATATAGGCATCTTTATTGAAAACTGAAACTCCTCTTTTTGGAGTCTTCTCCGCACAGTCAGTAACTCTGCTTTTTGCCCATCTCTGGTCGGTTGTAAATCATCACGTTAAAAACAGCAGTTTGGAGACTTGCACTGGTTGGTTGCTCCATTTGCAAATACAGTGTGTGTTTTTAGTCGTTTCCTTTAAACTGCGTTGCTCCCTTTTACCAAAGACTAAGTTTCACAGCATTTCTGTTTGTGACATTGGTAATTTGTGAGAACAAACACACTCCCTATTGAAAAACATTTTCAATGTGAAAATCACCAGTGAAATCAACTTTCAAGTGCTTCTTGCAAAGTTCCAAAACTTTTGCAATATCCCAATGTGCGCAAAAGACATTTGCATCCCTACACTTTAAAAGCGAACGACTTTTTTTGCATGTACACGGCGTACAGTTTGCCCACCAGATCGTTTCAACGTGCTCATGAAATTGTTCTTGACATATCATCTTCCTATTGTGACTGCGCGGTTTCAAACTTCCCAGGAGACAAATATGACGCATGTCCAATTAAGGGGAGCAAGAAATTAATATTTCCTATTCCGTTTTGTATCGACGTTTCGATTGCCTATCTCTCCGTCTTCTGCAGGTAAACAAACTACGCAAATAAGTCGATGCTTCGTCACAAGCTTTTGTAACGTTCTTTGTGCCGCTTATTTTCTTTGCATGGCCCCGCTGCTTCGCCAAGCGTATCTGCCAAAACTATTTGATTTTCCGTATTTCGATTTCCTCATCTTTACAATACACTTTTTCATTACAAAGAATGTTTCAACTATTCACTGCGATAGTTCAGCAGGACATAAAGTTCGCACGTCAGCACCAAACCATTACATCTGAAAGCGATATTTCGTGATGAAACCGCAATTACCTGGTAATATGTATTGTCCCATAAGTGTTTGTCATTTTCAGTGTGTTTAAAAAAGGACGGCAAGCATTGCATGAAAACATTTTCTGATTTGTAAATGATCAATAATACATGGTTGTGATGCTTGTTGCTTCCCGTGCCTTTCAGATGTTGTTTGTAAATGTGGAAATAGATGACCATAAACATTCCACGTACACCACTCCATTTCTTTGATAAGTTTTGTTTGCGTGGACACTCCCTGTTTCTTTTGTAAATTCTCTTTCGATAGCAACCTTTATGGATTTCTCCGTTCGAAATATGCTAAAAGCTCCATCACTATGGCTCTTGGATTTGTTCTAATTTGAAACAAATAGTGTTTTTCAAATTTAATCGATCCACAAGATTTGAGAATTTCTGTTGTATTCATATTTGCCTGCTTTTTTTGGAAAAAGGGGGAAGGATCGAAATGTTTCTCTCGAAAAATTCATATCGAGGGAAGCAGCCATTCACGCACTGCACAGACACATGTCAACGGTTTCAGCATTACAGGCTTGTACCAAGGATTTAAATGACATGTTGCGTTACAAAAATAATTGCAAATGCATGCGGTCAAACATTTCCCAAGGTTGTTACTTCTCAGGAAGTGGTTTTGTTGCTGTATACAGGAAGTGGTTTTGTTGCTGTATATAAGTGGTTTTGTTGCACACAAGCTCCAAATAAGGGTTGCAGCGGAATAATCGCGTCTTTTAAAAATGAAAAATTAGTTATCCCTTTTCAAAACTGAATATTGTGATCTAAACGATGTTGACCGTTATAAGATGGGGGCACTGCTATGAAAAAAGCGGGCAACATTGGCCACAATCATTACCAAAACATGCAGTTTTCTTGAAAAGCAAAAATTGCGCTGTTGGTGATGACATCAGACTAAAGTCTTGCGACCAGTGTTCCCTGGGCTCAACTGCGTCGTACCACCAGACCATTTGCGCAGATCTCATTCTCGCGCACTGGCAACATCTAAATCTCATATCTTATATATATCGCATAGCGCTTTTACCGCTTGAAACGTTTCACTAGTTGCGTGTCCACATTGTTGTGCAGCTGCATGCTCACTAAAACCAACACTTGCTAAGTGTAAAATTTTCTTAGAGGGAACACTTGCGACTGTCAAACCAGTTAATGAACTAAAACGATACATACGCAGCAGCCCAAATCGCTGTAGCAAAACCACTTCACTTATTCGAATGAATTTGCAGCCACCACTTGAAGTGTTTAAATTATTTCTTGTCAGCTCAAGACAATTGCGGGTTTACAAACCGAGGAAAGCTCTGTGAATGCTTCACATAGCATAAAAAAGGAATGCGCGATGACTTGTTATATTCCAGTCATAATGGCTTCAATTTTGAGCTAAATTTTTACAAAATCTTCAGAGGCTGTACGAAATTTCCTCCGCGGACAACGCCGCTACTCGCTTTGTTAATGCTGCATAGATGCAGGGATCAGCGCGCAAAATATTTCTTAATCAAGCGCGTATTTGAAACAACGAGTGAAACAAATGTTGTTTTTGGCCCTTCGACTTGATCAGACTAGATAAATGTGCAAGACGCGCGTCTTCTCTTTTTAGCTCACAACCGGTAAAATCTAGAACAGCAGAAAAACGCTTGGTCTATGTAGCTTCCCGACTGACAGGTCCACATCAAGAAAACAGACAGTCACAAAATTCGTCAATTCACGTTGCCAACAAACTTGTCAACAAAACGTGATTAGCGAAAATTATGAAACCCAGCCTTATGCTGTGAGGACCTTTTGTCCTCAATTATAAATAGCCTTATGCTATATCAGCCTTGTGCTGCAAAGACCTATACGTCTTCCAGAAACTAAAGGACCACCTCTCAGTCCTCAATTCGTATACTGACACTCTTCAACGTTCCAACCACTCGGAAAAAACAACATTCGCCAAGGTATGCGGAATTAC